>Ga0189274_100259_pt1 | contig 16403 bp, 9 predicted proteins | sample N5B1minimetaG_FD_130323 | JGI IMG/M metagenome (GOLD analysis project Ga0189274, IMG submission 130323) | Marine microbial communities from the Costa Rica Dome - N5 B1 mini metaG | ecosystem: Environmental > Aquatic > Marine > Oceanic > Photic zone | place: Costa Rica: the Eastern Pacific...
AGTGACCTTTGCGTCAGGATCAGTAATTAGCCAAGGTGACCAAGCGGTCCAATTATCAAAGTTGTTGAGTAAGTTGTAGACTTCAGCTACAGGTTTTTCAATCTTTACAGATTTTTCAATGTGCATTTTTGGCATAGTAACAGTTTTTAGTTGGGCACACAATTTATTCCAAAGTACATGATTTTTTTTACTCTCGAAAAATTGCAGGCCTAAATATCAATTCAAAGTCAATGTAACAAGCTTAATCCTATTCTTTTTCGGTCAATATCCACTGATTTCACCTTTACTTGAACTTCTTGATGAATATGAAGGTGTTCGTGAATGTCTCGAACGTAACCTTCTGCTACATCTGTGATATGAATCAATCCAGACTCTTTGATTCCCAACGAAACAAACGCTCCAAAATTGGTGATATTATTGACTTTCCCATTAAGTGTCATTCCCACTTCTACATCAGCAATTGACCTCAATTGATTGTGTCCCGATTCTTTTTTACTTTTTCTCGGATCTCTGGTAGGTTTTTGCAATTCTTTCAGCACAAGCTCAACAGTGAAATCGTCATACTTTTCAATAAGTTCGATTACGGTCGCTTCTGGTATCTCCAAGTCAAGTCCAATCAAATCAGCAGTTTTTTTATTCAGCTTACTTGCTACGTCTTTCACAAGTTGATAAGACTCAGGATGTATAATCGTATTATCAAGGGGTTGATCACCTTCAGCAATTCTTAAGAATCCAGCTGCTTGCTCGTAAGTTTTTGCACCCATTTTTGGTACTTTGAGTAGCTCTTTTCGGTTGTTAAATGGTCCGTTTTCATTACGATAAGAAACAATGTTTTTAGCTAAAGCTTCTCCTAAACCACTGATATAGGATAAGATTGGATAAGAAGCCGTATTCACATCTACCCCAACATGGTTCACGCAGGATTCAACAACTTCAGTTAACTTCGATTTTAATAGTGTTTGATTGACATCATGCTGATATTGGCCAACTCCGATTGATTTTGGGTCAATTTTGACCAATTCAGCCAAAGGGTCAGATAATCTTCTACCTATTGAAATAGCTCCTCTTACAGTAACGTCCAAATTCGGAAATTCAGTACGTGCAATATCTGAAGCACTGTAGATTGACGCTCCGGCTTCATTTACCGAAAATATAGCAACTTCATGATTGAATCGAATAGATCGACACATTTTTTCTGTTTCAATACCAGCAGTTCCATTACCAACGGCAAGTGCCTCAACCTTATGACTTTCAACTAAATTCTTAATTAATTGAACCGCCTCTTTCTGTTTCTTTTGAGGAGGATGCGGATAAATGGTTCGGGTTTCCTTAAAGGTTCCGTTTTCATCTAAGACCGCTATTTTACATCCGGTTATAAAGCCTGGATCTATAGCTAAAATACGCTTACTCCCTAAGGGAGACTCTAACAACAATTGTCTTAGATTTTTAGCAAACACAAGCACCGAGTCTGCATCTGCTTGTTCCTTGATTACTTTCTTGAATTCTGATTCGAAAGTTGGCTGTAAAATACGCTTGTAAGTTTCTTTAAAAACCTTTTCTCGAAATGAATTCTCTTTGTATTGTCTGCCAACCACTCTTTCTATATTCTCAATGGCTTTCTGCTCATCTACCTCAATCTTCACATTCAAGAAGCCTTCTTTTTCGCCTCTCAAAACCGCTAAAGTTCGGTGTGCTGCAAGGTGCTCTAACTTTTGATTAAAATCAAAATAGTCTTTATAGTTTTGTGCCTCTTGATCTTTCCCCCTTTTAATTTTAGCACTCAGTCTTGCATGTCTTTCGAATTGACCTCTGACTCGATCTCTCAAGTATTCGTTTTGCGAAATCCACTCTGCGAGTATGTTGATTGCTCCATCAATTGCCTCTTTTTTTGACTTGATTTCTCCCCGAACAAAATTGTCTATTTGCTGCTCAACTTCAAAGTCAAATTCAGCTTGTTTCATTAACAAAGCAAGCGGTTTGAGTCCAGCTCGTATCGCTTTTTGTCCTTTGCTTAATTTTTGTGGTTTAAAGGGTAGATAAATATCTTCAAGTTGGGCCAATGACTCTGCTTGACTGATTTTATCGGAAATCTGTTCAGTCAACTTCCCGCTCTCTTGTATTGATTTTAAAATGAATTCTTTTCGTTTGTTGAATTCAAGAATTTTTTCGTTTTGTTCTTTGATACTAGCTATCTGCACTTCATCTAACCCACCTGTCTGATTCTTGCGGTAACGTGCAATGAAAGGAATTGTACAGCCGTCATTAAATAGTCGCAGTGTAGCTGCGATTTGGTTAGGCTTAAGTTGAAGTATTTTGGCTAGCTGATTGTGAATCTCCATGAGAAAAAATTGAGCCCATGAAGATAGCTAATTGATTTTGGCTAAAAAAGTGAATTTGTCTAAATCAGTGTAAAAATGTGAACACCTTTGTTTTTGGTTTTTTCTTCGCAATTCAAATAGCCTTTTTCACATAATTCAGAGAATTTGAACTGTATCACCACCTCTTCATTGTCGTATTCAAAAGTCACTAAACATAAATCGTCAGGACTATCTGAAATTCCATTTTTAAAAAATCGTTGAAAGCGAACGTTTTTCACGCCATTTGGCAATTGAACTGTAGAAGCTTCAGATAAGTTGAAGTTACCGTGTCTCACATGTTCTTCAGCCTCTGGCAATGGAATTACTATCCCATTATTTTCACTATTCTCGGCATTAGCCATATTTGGGATAAAAAGAAACCCAAAAAAAGCTAGCGCACTACTAATCAAAAACTTTCTTCTTTTCATCATTATTCGAATTCTTCTGTTAAGATACCCATTTTTCCTGATTGATAGTCAATTATGGCTTGTCTAATTTCATCTTCGGTATTCATCACAAATGGACCATAGGTGCTAAGGGACTCTTTAATTGGCTCTCCAGACAGCAAAATAAACCGTGTATCTTCAACTACTTCAAAAGCAATTGATGTGCCATCTTGGTTCCATTCAATCATTGACTTATCGTCTGCTATGGTATCACCATAATGAATTTTCCCGTCTAAAATGTAGATTAGGGCGTTAAAATTCTCGTTTACATCAATCTCAACTTTGGCTCCAGACTTAGCTTCTCCTCTCATAATAAGCACATCAGACTCAGCTTTAAGCGGTCCTGTTTTATCTTTTTGCTTACCTGCTACTAAGAAGAGCTTACTTAGCTTGGCTTCATCTTCAAAGAATGGTGTTTCGGCCAAAGATAAGGGTTGATAAGATGCAGTCTTCATTTTATGTTCTGCAGGTGTATTGAGCCAAAATTGAATGATTTCAAAGTCTCCTCCATTCTCAGCTAACGATTTTTCGGGACGTTCAGAGTGAACAATTCCCTTTCCTGAATTCATCCACTGCGTGCCACCGGCCGAAACTACCTCAGAAGTTCCGAGTGAATCTCTATGATGTACTCCTCCTTTGAAAATAAAGGTAACTGGACTAAATCCTCTATGCGGATGTGGACCCACGCCAACTTCACTTTGCTTTTGTTGACCTTTCAACTTATCAGACCAATGATGAATCAGTAAAAAGGGATCAATTTGATCAACTCCGTGAACCGGTAAAGCTTGGTCAAGGATAACACCACCCATATTGACTTTTACGGCTTTTTTAATCTGTTTTATTGTTCTCATACCTTTTGTTTCTATTCAAAGATACAAAATATATGTTTAAACATCTTTACGTTCTTTTAGATTAATGTAGTAAACAAAATACCCCATTGAAAAGACTGCACCTACTGAAAAAACATGCCAAAGAAAATGTGTTCCTTGTGGTAAGAATGATTTAAAAACGTGTGGACTTGGGTAATCCAACACTCTAAAAAGCAGCGCTAACCCTAAAAATGACAAACTGAAAAGCACCAACTTCAGCTTGAACCAGTTGTTTCTGACCAAATAAATAATGATTGGAGAGAAATATGACAAGCCAACAATGAAATAACCCAGGTTGGGCCCCATTTGATGGCTAGGATATAAAAGATAAGTCAGTTGAATAAGTAGATATCCACCTACATAAAAAATACTTACAACACCAATCGCTTTCAGCCAGCCATTTAGAACCACTTTCCAGAAAAATGCAGACAAAATTATTGACATGACATTAGCAGGCATAAAATCTAACCACAAATAATACTCGCTGCTTCTGAACGCATGGTATAAAGTGGAGCCTACTCCATTCAGGAATAGAAAAGGTAATAACAAAAGAATGACCCAATGCTTTGCGTACTCACCTTTTAGCTTGATAAGCCAATAAACAATCGGGATAAAAAACACTAGTGAAGAGTATGCGTTCCATGGTTCTTTTACTAGGTGATCATGATAAAACTCATTGTAAAAAGGTCCAGAATCAAGGATATATTCCTCACGGAGCGCAATATCTAAACTGTCTAACATTGTTGTAAAGATAATTGGTTTTGATCTTTTTTTTTATGTTATTTAAGCATGGAATATACCTTTAAAGGTGTCATGGGATTTAAGAGTGATTCTAGTTTAATGTGGAATTACCGCGTGATTGTGCCAGATGACATAGTAGAACATTTCAAAGGAACAGACAAACGCATTATTTGTACTATCAACAAGAGCGAGCCTCTGCATTGTGCGCTTATGCCAAATGGAGATGGCCAATTTTACATCATGACTAATGCTGCCTTTAGAAAGAAACATAAGCTTAATGAAGGAGATGGGATAGCCGTTGTCATTCAAAAAGACGAGACCAAATATGGCATGTATTGTCCTGACTTTTTTGAAGAACTGTGCTATCAGGATCCAGATGCTGACCGTTTATTTCATAATTTAACTAAAGGCAAGCAACGATCTCTACTTCATGTCATTACGAAAGTTAAATCTGAAGCGAAACAAGTAGAAAAGGCCTTAACAATTTTTGAATATCTCAAGTCAGTAAATGGAGAATTGGATTTTCGAGAAATGAATGAAGCGCTTAAAAATTCTAGGTTTAGACTTTAATAAACTCTAATCTCAGCTCTACGGTTTAAGGCGTCATTATCCTGACTCACCAAGCCAGCTTCACCATAGGCATTCACAATGAATCTATTTTTTGAAACTCCATTTTTCACCAAGTAGTTTACAATCCAATCCCCTCTTTTACCAGACAGAATTAAATTGTATTCATCTGAGTTTCTCGCATCTGCATAGGCATTAACCTCTACCTTGAGACCTTTATTTGCTTTCAACTCTTTCAGAAGTTTTTTCAATTCACCCATATCACTACTTTTCACATTACTCTTATTGGAATCAAAGTAAAGCACAACAATTTCGTGATCCGTTTTGATTGAAAAGTCTAGAGAATCTTCTTTGATTTGGCTCAAGTTATTTTGAGCGTCAAAACCAAGTGGCTTATACATAAAGTAATCATTCTGCCCTCTTTTGAGCTGGGCTATTTTCTTTCCATCCCTATCGAAAATGTAAAGGGTAAAGTCATCCAGTGAGAGGTTTTCGTCCTTCTCACTTACTTTGAATAATAGGTTATTCTCTAACGGTAAATTTCTAAATCTAAAATTACCATCTTTGTCTGTTCTAGTTTCTTCAAGTAAGAATCCATCCTCTCCATATGCCTGAATCGTAAGGCCTTCACCGAATTGGTTTTTTAGATTCTTATATTCAAAATATCCTGAGATGGTTTGTGATTCAAGGACAAACATATCCTCATCTTCTTCTATCACGCTTAATGAATTCGAATAAGATGGCTTTAATTTTCTGTAATTAAACTGACCATCATCACTAGCCTTTAATTGGGCTACAACATTCCCTTTTTTGTCAAAAATCAACAATATCAAATCCTCTGCGTTTTCAGGAACTTTTAGGATATAGTTCTCTTCCATATCCAGTTTTTTGAAATCGAAATTCCCTCTTTCATCTGTAAATGTGGTAAACTTCATATTTCCCTCTTCATCAGTCAATAACACCTTTAATTCGTTAGGATATTCTCCGGGTAACTTTTCATATATAAACTGACCGCTCAAGTGTCCTTGATTGAGCTCCATATCAATCATGTCTTCAGGAATCAATGTTAATGTACCTCCGGCATCATACCCTAGTTTCTTATATGTGAATGAACCATTTTCATCTGTGACCAAATCTGTTATGGCATTTCCATCTTTATCAAAAATTGTCAAATACAAATCATCTTCGCTCTTGGCTTTAATCTGGTAATTCCCATCATAATCAATATTCTGGAATTTGAATTTCCCATCTTCATCTGTTGTAGTATCAAACAACAATTCATCATCCTCATTAACCACCATCACTTGCAACCCAGAAGGCGAACCATTGATATTTCTGTACTTGAATTGACCCGCTAATTCGTTCTTAACGGTCACCTCTTTTGTCATATCAAAATAATAGATATCGTCATTACCATCCTGATTAGAAGAATAGAAACCTTTGGTCATTCCAGGAAAAACATAGATCCCAAAATCATCATTCGGGCCATTCAAACCTACAGCTGGCCTAGGATCGTCCATTTTCTGGGCTAAGTTCTTCCAGTAAATATCCAAACCTCCTTGACCTCCAGTCTTGTTAGAAGCATAAAAAATAAACCCATCCACAATACAAGGAAATACTTCATCATCTTTTGTATTCACTTCCTCTACGTTCACTGGTTCCTTCCACTGGCTTTGCTTGATTTCTGAGTAAAAGATGTCCTTACCTCCTTTTCCGCTCATGTCCGAAGCAAAGTACAGACGTTTTGATTTTGAATCATAATATGGATGTCCATAAGAATATTTCAAATCATTGAATGGTAGGGCTATCGGGTCATCCCAATCATTACCAACTCTAACAGACATGTACAATTGAGGACGTTGTTTTTGCTTATTTTTTCTGAGTTTTCGAGGGATGTTTTGAACTTGCGTAAAAAACATAGTATCACCCGTCTGAGATAAACAAAGCGGACCTGTGTGGTTTTCGGTCATTAATTTTTGAGAAACTAACTCTACATTTTTCAGCTTAATCTCTTCAGATATATCACCTTTAATCTTTGCGTTAAAGATGTTGAGTCTATTTAATTTTTTCCAGTTGTTCTCACCAAAATTGATGAGATCGTACTCTCTTGAAGATGTAAAATAAAATTTTCCATCATGCACGAATGGACTAAAATCTGAACCTTTTGAATTTATCCCTTCAATCGATTTAGATTCACATGAAATTTCTACCTCTACTATTTGATAGGTTTGAGTAAACCCATTCAAGGCAGCAAATGAAAGCAAGAAGACAAGTACTCTTATCATGGGTTATAAATATCTAGGTGAAATGGTTTGGTTATTTTTTAAGTTAAAGTCAAAGCCTAAGAAAACTTCATGGGAGCCTTTATTGTAGGCACCAAGCTTATTATAGTTAATGTCATAAGCGTAACCGACCCTCATAAAATCAGTCACATTAATATCTGTCATTAATACAATACTTGAAGTGTTTCTAAATGAAAGCCCAACCCACACTTTTTTATACAAAAGCGCAGATAGATTAATGTCAAGATTGACAGGAGCTCCAGCCACTGCTTTTAACATGAATGAAGGTTTTAGGATGAAATTCCTCTTTAATTCCCAAACATATCCTGCATTCAACATCAAGTGCCTTCTCAAAGACATGTTTGTCACAACTGAGTCTGCATAGTCTTGAAAATTAAAGGTATGTTTAGTCAAGTGGTTTGCCGATACTCCAGCAAAGAACTTAGTCTTGTAATAGTAGATTCCAAAGTCGATACTTGGGACCATTGCTCCTTCTACTCCTCCGACATCATATTGATCGTTATCCTCCTTGAAATTCAACATGTTTCTGTCTAGAACGGTATTGTAAATTCCACCTCTTAAACCAAAGGCTAGCTTACTTTCTTCAAAACGCAGAATATAGGCAGCAGTACCTGCAGCCATCACATTCCTTGTTGGCCCTATTTTATCGTGTGCAAAATTGATTCCCCATGCAAAACCTGATTGCATGGCTGGTGCATGAACAGCAAAACTTTGTGTACTTGGTGCACCTGGAATTCCTACCCATTGAGATCTATGAAGTAAAACTGCTGAATACGAGTTTCTTGATCCTGCATAAGCTGGATTAATAGCAAATGGATTAAACATGTATTGACTGTAGATTGCATCTTGCTGTGCCATCACATGAGAGCTCAATACTATTGCCAGAAAAAATAATACCTTTTTCATCTGTTTATTTTGCGACAAATATCCAGTTAGATAACCGAACGTTGTCAGATTCAAATATATAGAAATATGTGCCTCCTTCTACAATTCTACCGAATTGGTCAGTTCCATCCCACACATTTTCTTCATTATCGTAATTAATTATTGTCTGCATTATATCTCCCCATCTGTTGTATAAAAACACATTATTAGTGGGATTATCAGTAGCTTCTTCGATTATTAATACATCATTAACTCCATCATTATTTGGGGAAAATGCAGTAATCTGTTCGGTATCCACGATACACTCATCTACATTTACGGTAAACATTCCACAATCAGAAATTAACGAACAGCCATCTACACCTTTTGCAAAAAATGAAGTCGTTTGAAAAAGGGTAGCTGAAATTGTATCCCCTTGTCCAGCAGCTGCGCCATCACAATCTCCTGCAAACCATTCCCAATGATCTGCCCCGTTCAAAGAGCCGCTCTGAATATATAACTCAACGGTTGAACCGCATTCAATTGAGGCTTGTGGATTCACCATTTCTATGATTGGTTGATCTGGAAGTTTACAGAATTCTACTTGGCGTACTACATTATTGTCATTATCTACAAAAATGAGGTTACCAAATTGATCAAGACACATTCCAATTGGATCTTGAATATCCGCGAGTAAAGGATCACCTCCATCTCCTGAGTACCCACCAACACCGGTACCAACAATCGTGCTAACGATATGATCAACAGGGTCAACTTTTCTTATTCGATCAGATTCATTATCCGCTACGAGCATATTTCCTTCGTAATCAAACAATACTTCAATCGCTATACTGAAAGTTGTGTTAGCCATTTCCATACCATCACCATTGAATGAGGAACCAGGCAAGCTGATAGTGGTAATATTCCCGTCTAACAAATTAATTTCTCTAATCGAAGAATTCGCAAACTCTGTATTATAGGCATAATCCCCTTTAATTGTTAATCCCCAAGGTTCGCTTAAAACACCTGTACCAGGAGGACCGTCAAGATTATTAGCAGCTCCTGAATTGTATCCACAAAGCGTTTGTAAATAACCGTTTGCGTCAATGTACCTCACGCGGTGGTTATCATTATCAACAAAATATAAAATGCCGTCCTCAGCAAAATCAAACCCATAAGGAAGATTAATAGATGCAGTTGCTGCCACGGTTCCATCTGCAGAAAATCCAGGACTTCCAGTTCCAACAACTGTGTACACCAAGCTATCTGTCAATGACATTTTTACGATTCTATGCAAACCATAATCGGCAACGTAGAGAAAGTTGTTATGAACATGAATGTATCCAGGAGTTTGTAATTCATAATTTGGTCCTGTCACACCATCCGTACTGCTTGTACCTCCACCAAATATGGTAGTAATGATTCCGGTATTTGCATCTACTCGTCTAATTCTAGATGCTGCTGACTCTGAAATATACACATGTCCATTATCATCAATAGCAACATCAAAAGGAAAAGACAAGCCTGCTTGAGTAGCAAGACCACCATCTCCTGAAGAAGCATTACTGCCCGTGCCAGCTATTGTTTCTATGGTTTGACCATAGCTGATCAAACCAACACAAAATGATATGTAACAGATCAAATATTTCAATTTATTTTACTATTTGAATCCAGCCAGCTTGGTTTTGTGACCCACCCACTTCCACTACATAGAAATAGGTTCCGCTTGGCAATAAAGCTCCAGATTTATTGGTACCATCCCATACAACCGTCTGGTTATCGTAATTCACAAAACTGATGAGCACATCTCCCCATCTATTATAGATATAAACTGTATTTTCTGGGAATCCTTCAATTCCATCAATCAACCAAAAATCATTAGTACCGTCCCCGTCAGGAGAGAAAGCATTGTATGTATCTACATTACAAACTGAGGGGTCAGCAAGTGTAACCACTACCGTATCAATGATTAAACAGCCATTTGTATCTGTAATCTCTACGACAAAATTCTCGGCAATTGTAATGTTCGAAATAGTAGTTGCCTCATCCAAATCTCCCATGATTTGAGTACTTGCTTGCCACAAATAAGTTTCGCCTCCAAAGGCTTCTAAAGTCAATTGTGAACCTAAACACACTTCTTGATCATCCATTGCATACATTCCGCTATTATCTGCAAAAACTACTTCAATAGAATCTGACAAACTTCTACACCCAATTGAATCTGCGTAATTCAAATAGATCCATGCATCACCTGCAGATAATACACCGGGGTTATAAATGTTCCCTGAAAAATCTGGTGTACCAGAATCTGTATTCAAGTACCAATCATATGTGATTGATGTGAAAGGACTCGTTGCGATAAAATCTGTCGTACTTTCACCCTCACAAAATACCGAATCAGTGGCCGTAATCTCTGGCGCAAAAGGCTGGTCATATACCGCGATTAAATCAGAATTTGATGATGGACAAGTACCGTTTGTTGTGTACTGAACGTTGTAGTTACCAGGAGCAGCATCTAGCACCCCAGTAACAGGATCGATTGTTGCAGTTCCCGTTAAAAGCGTCCATGTACCTCCTGGAGTTATAGTGGCAATTGAAGGAGGTGTTCCAATACAAAAGTCTGTATAAGTGAAAGATGAATCATCTACAGGTGCAGCAATTATTGTCTGAGTACTAGATTCATTGCAAATTCCAACGGTGTATTCTACGGTGTATGAATTTCCAGTAACCGCTAAAGTGATCTCACCTGTTGTACCATTAATCACAGCTCCATCACCCGGAGGTGGATTAAACGCAAATGTACCTCCGGCCTCAGCTATGTTATAAGGCAATGCCGTTTGATTAGGGCAGAAATCATCAAAACTAAATGACTCATCAACAACATCTGTAATGTCATTGACCACAACCGGATCGATAGTAGAGAAACATCCTAAAGTCAAATCTTCTAACCCTATATTGTAAGTACCTGCATTTATCGACAAAGTATCTATGTTGGTCAGATATTCAGAACCATTGTTGAAGGTGTACGCATAGTTGTTACTTCCTCCTCCTCCGTTTGTAGTCGTGGTATCAATAGTAATGCTTCCAAAACCTAAACCACAAGTATCATCCACAACTGTGTAGGCAAAAGGAAGTGCCGGACCAGGATTAAGTGTGGCGTTTTGTGTTAACACACAACCATTCAAATATTGGGCATAAATGGTATACGTACCATTTGGTAAAGTCAAAGTGTCACCGTCTTTACTGTATTCATAAGTTACACCGTCTGTAGAGAAGTAATGTGCTCCTGTAGCTAAGGCTTCAATCTCCCCGTTAGCAGCACCAAAACATGTCTCATCTGTTACAACTGGCGCAGGGAAAGTAGGGATATTTTCCACTAAAAACTCTTCTGAAAATTCAGATGTATTCCCAGAAACTCCAGTAATAGTAGCAGTTAGCACAGTACCAACAGGTAGCGAAACACCTAAGTCTATATCTACTGTATCTACCGTATATGCAGGGTCAAATGTCCATTGTCCCAAATACGTTTCTCCTTCAGGAAAACCATTACCGTCAGGACCTGAATTTGAGTAAAACTCTACTCTGTAACCAGCAATTATGTTCGCTGAGTAAAACTCAAAACCAACATGTGTTGTATTTCCTCCTCCACAATTCCATGCAGTCAATATTAACGGATGGTCTATTTCACCATTGTTCCACAAACTGAAGTTCGAAGTATCATTTGGCAGAGGAGCCCCGTCATTATTAATGTCTATTCCTTGATTCGTGTTATCATAAATAGAGTTTCCAAACAATTCATTTCCGTAAGAAGAGTTCAAAACAAAATTTGTCACTACGATTCCAGCATCATTATTAGCAATCACATTAGATGAGTCTGAGCCCACTAAAACACCACCAACATTGCATTGATCTGAACCTTCTAAAAATACTCCGGCCCCTACGTTTGCACTAGGATTCCCATTAGGATTAACTCCAATTGAGTTACCAAATACTTCAGTTGAATCTGCCTGTCGCAGGTGGATTGCATTTTCTGTAAAACCACCAAAATAATTACCTTCCCCAGCATTACCAGACCCTATCTTATTTGAGTGAGAGGAGTTGTATGAATACACACCTCTATCTGAAGTAAAAGTGGTTGTGCCGTCTAAACCAATATTAACATTGTTATTGATCACCTGATTGTATGCCGTCTCAGCACCAAAAAACTGAATTTGATATTGAGAGTTTCCTCCAATAATGTTAGAAGTTGAACCTCCTAAAATATTATTTTTAGCACCATTACTAAAGTAGACATTGACGTTACCATTGCTGTAAGCAGTATTACCAGTGTTATCAACACCAATGTAATTTCCTTCTACTTGATTGAATTCACAACCTGGTCCAGTAAAAAGAACCCCTGACAAAACATGTCCACTAATTATGTTGGTCTCCATTGCAGTGTTGGAAACAGAAGAGGTGTCAAATACAATCCCAAAAAGCTGTCCATTTGAACCATTACCCACAGTTCCTGTACCACCGATATCATCATTTCCAATAAAGTTTGCACTGATTGTATTAGCTGTTGAGTTCTTCACTCTAATTCCGGCATTTGAATTCGCTGTAATCACATTCTCTTCACCATTTGTAGTTGTACCAATCGTGTTAGTATTTGATTCGTGATCTATAAACAGTCCATCATCTCCGTTACCTAAATACGTATCATTATCCTTAGACAAACCAATATTGTTTCCTATGATTTGGTTCGTTGAAGAGGAATCTAAATGAATTCCATAAGATGTGTTTCCAGCAATTACGTTACCTTCATCAATATTCCAATCACCTCCGATTATATTTCCAGTTGAAGCAAATAAAAGGATACCTTCGTTATTAGCAGTAGCAGCAGTTGCCGCGTTCCCAGTTGAGTCTGTTCCGATAAAGTTATTTTTTATCTGGTTGTTGTCAGACCCTTCATCCAAAGCGATTCCGAACAGTACATTTCCCGAAATAACATTTCCTTTTTCGGCAGCTTGATTCCCGATAAAATTTCCATCCGAATTCTCTCCATAAATTCCAATGAGGTTACTCATGTTATCCACACCATTTACCGCAAGACCTATGAAGTTAGCTTCAATAAAATTACCAGTACAGTTAATCAGTCCAATACCAACTGAGTCATTTCCTGAAATCACGTTGCGTTCACTAATACTTCCTCCAATTTGATTAGCATCAGCATTGTCTTCAATAACTAAGCCGTAAGTATTTGGGAACTGCACACCAATTTGATTTCCTTTTACATTATTGGTGGTTGTTCCTGAACCTGAAATAATTCCACCAATGTAATTTCCTGAAATTGAATTTCCTGTATTCACATCAGCTCCAATATGATTTCCTGAAGCACCACCTTCTATTACAAACCCTACTCCATTCGGAACGTCTGCAGTTTCAGCTACATTCATTCCAATGTTGTTTCCATAAATATAATTGGTGCTTGTACCAGCATCTATAATTAAGATTCCATTTCCGTTCCCTGATATCACGTTAGCCTGGAGCGGACCTGCATTTCCGATTTGGTTGGTAGCTGCACCGTTCTCCAAAACTACCCCCTCAAAGATATTAGGGTAAGCAGTCACACCAATAGTGTCTAAGCCAATGATGTTATTATAAACAGTTTGATCATTTATTCCATCTATGATTATTCCAGAATTGTTATGACCTATAAAATTCCCACCTTCTGCAATATCTTCTCCAATTCGGTTGGCCGTACCTGAAGTTGGCTCGACTAGCACTCCTGCTTCTTGAACCGAGTCTGGTAATGTGTTGTTTCTGAAATAACCTATATAATTAGATCTAATTTTATTGTTATTGGCCCCATCTCTTAATACTACACCTGCATTTAAATTTTGAATGAATTCATTTCCAAATTGCGCTGCGTTAGGCTCTCCTACATTATTATTAGATGAACTCCCTGCGATAACAACCCCGTCTTGCTGTAGGTAATTCGAAATGTTACCAATTGTGTTTCCCCTTATATTAACTGATGTTGAGTTATCAATTGATACACCCATTTCTTCATTACCTGCAATAATATTTCTGTCTTGATTGTAGTTTCCACCTACTGCAATATTAGTAGCATCAATTATCGATACTCCTGTATCTTGAACCCCAATTCCATTCGCTCCACCTAAATCAGTACCGATTAGGTTCTGAACAATTGTATGCCCTGAACCTGCAACTACTCTTACTCCTGCTAAGAGGTTACCTGAAATAATATTACGTTTGTTGATATCCCCAGATTCACCTATTTCAGTATTTGTTGATGTGTTGAGTAGAATTCCAGCCTGAATATTACTCAGCGCAGCCGTTCCTGAAGCATTTAGTCCAATGGTATTTCCTTGAATCATTGTACCGTTAGATGCGTCAGTTACAATCCCAGACTCATTATTACCTGAAATGATATTCCCCAAACCAAGGGTTGTACTTCCACCTACTTGATTGTTATCTGAATTCCCAAGAAAAACACCTGTTGCATTAGGAACTGCTGTTACTCCTGAAGCATTCAAGCCAACCGTATTTCCAGCAATGATGTTTCCATCTGTATTATTGGCGTTGATACCTTGAAAAGTGTTTCCTGAAATAACATTTCCTGTTCCGTTACCAGCCCAATCTTTACCTATCACGTTTCCAACACAGCCACTGATACTGATACCTGCTGAATTAGGAAGAAGTGCTCCTGCGGCATCTGTCCCTATGAAATTTCCTTTTACTATGTTACTATCAGCAGCCAATACATTCACCCCGTAATTAAGGTTTGCTGAAATAACATTTCCAAGAGCCAAGGAATTTGCACCAATTACATTGTATTGAGAAGAGCCATCTATTATGATGCCCATATCATTGGTTGCTCCTGTTGAAAAGACATCTCCAATAAAGGATTGCGTTAATTCATTGGCATTTGCTCCACCGGTAAAGAGGATTCCTGTACTTGCATTTCCTCCTACATAAATCGAAAAACTTGAACCAAAAAAGTTGTTATCTCCGGCTACTACCTGGATTCCTTCAGATCCATTCCCATATGGGTTATTTGAATTGTCAGTTCCAACATAGACGTTATCAATGAAGTTGTTATCAGCTGCATCTCCGTTAATAAAAATACCTTCATTGGTATTGTTAGAATAAATATTCACTGAAGTTGAAGTTGGACCTACAGAGTTTGAAGCGCTGTTGATTCTTAATCCTACGCCATTTCCCATTCCTGTATCAGCATTACCTGACCCAAGACCTACGATATTTCCATCAAGAACATTTCCTGTTGAATGAACATCAATTCCAAAAGCGGTATTAGCACAAATAATGTTCTCATTACCAAACAATCCACTCCCGATTTGAGCTGTATGTTGATCAAGTATTAAAATTCCAACCTCATTGGCAATAGGTGAAGATGCTGTTGCATCAGTACCAATTCTATTTCCATATACCTGTGCTCCTGAAGCTGTTCCATCTAACTGAATACCTCTACCACCAGTCAAATTATGACCTGATATTAGATTTGCTTGATTAGCACCGGTTCCTCCAATCAAGGTGTTACTCGAGTTTGTGATTTGGATACCAATCAACTGATTCGGAGCTATAGCAGCAGAACCACCAGCATTAGCCCCTATAATATTCCCCTGAATTGTGCAGTCGTTAGCACCATTACCTAACTGAATTCCAACATCAACATTTCCAGAAATTATGTTACCATCACCTGCAACAAAGTCTCCTCCAATTGTGTTTGGACCAGCCTCTGCAACAATTCCTCGTTGATTTCCAATTTGAGACAAGCCACTCTCATCAACACCAATCTTGTTTCCTTGTATAAAATGTCAAGAAGCGCCGTTCTTTAAGTGTATCCCAATTGATGTTCCATTAAGAAACCCTGAAATGACGTTTCCAGCGTTTGCAATTCCAATAGAAGCTGGATTAGCCCCTGCCTCTACTTCTATTCCTATATCTTGATTTGAAATGGCGTTCGTACCAGCTACATCTGTACCTATGTAATTGTTATAAATACCAACTGCTCCACCTGAGCTTAACAATTGAATAGCCTTTAAATTTCCAGAGATGACATTTCGTGAATTTACATCAGTTGAGTTACCGATCTGAATGTTAAATGCGCCAGTACCATCAATAACAATTCCAAAAGGGGATGTTTGAGGAGTGCCCACTCCACCTTCATCTAATCCAATGACATTTCCTAGCACTTGAATAGTGTTGCAATTTCGCATCAGGATGTTTTTG
>Ga0189274_100260_pt1 | contig 16372 bp, 20 predicted proteins | sample N5B1minimetaG_FD_130323 | JGI IMG/M metagenome (GOLD analysis project Ga0189274, IMG submission 130323) | Marine microbial communities from the Costa Rica Dome - N5 B1 mini metaG | ecosystem: Environmental > Aquatic > Marine > Oceanic > Photic zone | place: Costa Rica: the Eastern Pacific...
CCTCTGCTGCCCGTCAATGATTTGCATTGATGGTGAGAGTCGAGTCTTCTTCACGTTGCTTTTCTAAGGATTTGCAGGCAAGGGCTTGAGCATTGTTGGCGGCAAAGCGGTGAGGGTGTTGAAAACATGAAAATAATGAATAAAGTTTAGACCTATTGTTTTTCAGTCATATATTGCTTGAAGCTGAGACTTGCACTTGTATTCAATGATTGACTATTTGCCTTGGTGGCTAGACCCACGGCTCCCTATGGGGCGCTCGAATTACTTCTGGTCATGCATGGGCGTCGGAATTGCCATTGCGATTCCATACATCTTTATTGTGATTGCTTGCTACTCGTTATTCGGGCAAGATCTCCCCGACGATCCGAATGAATATTTGGGGTTGTTTTATATCATCGCCCTTGTCCCTTCTCTTTTGTTGCAGCTTAGGCGTGCAAAGGCTGCAGGGCTTCCACTGAATGTTTTTTGGACTGTGCAGGGCGTTATTTTTGTTATGTCTTTTGGGGGGCTTGGTGATCACATCATCACAAATCTGTTTGCTTTTCTTCTGGGTGCTTACCTCTTGTTTGCGCCCAATAAAATAGATCCAGTATCTCAAAATCCAAATTCTCAATCTTCTTGAGTCTTGTTTCGAGCGCTCAGTCGCTTGATAAATCTCCTCGACTTAAAAAAGCTACGTTCTCAGGAATTGCTGTTTATGTCACCAACTGCTCTATTCTGGATTTCTGGGCTTGTCGCGCTCTTCCCGCTGACGGCTCCTATGGTGCCCCTCGTGAATCTGATTGGTGGCAGTATTTCTGTGTTGGCTTCAATAGGGGTTCTGATTTTTGATTCAGTAATCCCTTCATCCTATGTGTGGGTTGCAATTCTTATTTTCTTTGTTAGCTGTTTGCCTTTTGTGAGGATTGTTGGAAGATCTATCTCAGTAATGCTTATTGGGAGAGATCCTGGCGGGCGTGATGTCAATCTTGGGGATGCGCTGATTGGCTCGATAGTCACTATCTGGTACAACTATGGATGGCTTGATTTCGCATCCAATAATGATGGTACCTGGTTGATATATCTCAATTGGTTTCTTGGCTGGATTGGCTTATGGAGCTTTTTGGGTCTTGTTGTCTTGTCAAAGCTAATGAGAGGTCGTGAGTGATCGACCTGGTCTACCTGTAAGCAGTGAAAGTACTCCTACTAGTTGCAGGTGCTCTTGCGCCTATCGCGATTCCTCAGGACTCAGTGCTGCCTGTCTATGGGTGTGGCACGGGGTGCCGAGTCGAGACGGAACAGTTGTCTCTCCCTGAGCGGATGGATGACGGTTGGATCCGCCTCAAGGTTCGACGCAGGACCTGGATCAACAGATGCGACTGGGAAACGAAGGAATGTATTGATGAACCAGCGTCAGGTCGTGCAGGTCCCCCTGTTGCCGATGTCTGGTTGTTCGCTGACTGCAAGGGAGAGCAGTTCGCCAGCAGTTCGAGTGCTAATAGGTCAGATGCCTGGACCCAGGACGTTTATTGGCGCGAAGGCAATGCAGCGGGAGAACCAAAGTTCCAGACCGTTGCTGGTAACCCGTTTATGCAGTGGGCAAAGTTATGCCCCGCGGAGGGGATCGAGGGCATCAAGTTCATCGACGGATTTTGGAGCGGTTCCGCCAGGAACTCCAAAACCTGAGGCGGGATTCGACCCTCTGATCAGCTCTTTCTTCCCGTTGAACTCCCTTGTTCGAGCGTTCACGCATTCTCGCGCTTCCTGGAAAGCCAGCTCTTAAGCCCAAAATCTTTTCTCAACCCCTCTCTGTCGTCCCCGTACTCGATATTGACCATCAACTTTGCGTTGGATCCGTCTCGAGATCCCCAGCTCAGAGGTGGACCAGCACCCGCGACTGTGGGATCACGAGATCCAGCTCTCCCTGCGGCAGGTCATAGAGCTCCTGTAATTCCAGTTCCCGGCTGAGCAGATGGCTGCGAAACCATTTGCGATTTTGTTCCTGGGGCGGGATGTCTTGGCTCAAGGGGCATCACTGCGTGGATGTGTCATTCTCCGGCTATGCAGGTACTGAGCTGGGCCCAATTCGATCAGGCGGTGCAGCAGTTGGCTTCACGCTTTGCCGGTTCTGCGGTGACCGGCGTTTATGGGGTCCCCCGTGGGGGCCTGTGCCTTGCCGTAGCGCTCAGCCATGCCATCGATCGCCCCTTGCTCTCAGCACCTGAGCCATCAGCCCTGATTGTGGATGATGTCTATGAAACCGGACGCACCTTGCAGGCGTTGAAAGGTCAGGTGCCGCAGGCATCCTTTGCTGTTTGGGTCAGCAAGGTGCGTCCTGATTGGTGGGTGGCAGCCGAGGTTGCCGCGTCGTCGGAATGGCTGGTGTTTCCTTGGGAGAACCTTGAACAGGCCCGTGCCGATGAGCAGGCTTACCGCGCCTCCCGGGGCCTGTGATGAACAACAGCGCGCGCACGATTTATTTGGCGTCTCCTTATGGCTTCTCGGAGCAATGGAAGCGGCTGTTGTTGCCGGAGTTCATCGAGGCATTGGAAGCCCTGGGATTGGAGGTCTGGGAGCCCTTTGCTCGCAATGGTCAGGTGAATCTGGCGGAACAGGGATGGGCCTATCGCGTCGCGCAGCGGGATCTGCAGGATGTGCGTGATGCCGATGCGCTGTTCGCCATCGTGAATGGAACGCCTCCCGATGAGGGGGTCATGGTGGAGCTTGGTGCCGCCATTGCCCTGGGTAAACCCACCTTCCTGTTTCGGGATGATTTCCGCAGGTGCACCGATTCCGAGCAATATCCGCTCAACCTGATGGTGTTTGCCGGTCTCCCTGAGCGGGAGTGGCAGAAGTACGTCTACAGCGATGTGTCTGACATCACTGATCCCGACAAAGCCCTGGCCTGTTGGGCCCGATCCTGATGTTCGGTTGAATCGTGGTCTTTTGATGCTGTGCGCTCTTGGATGAGCGCTTCAGGGCTGTGATGGTGTTGATCAGTTGATGTTTGCTTGCCTCAGTTCAAAGGGAGCAGGAAGAAGTTGTTCGAGTTGCCTTGTGCCCACACCATCGATGCTCACCTTGGCCTTGCTTGGCAGCAATTCCTGCATCACCTGACGGCAGGCGCCGCATGGCATCCGGGACCCTGGGGCTGCATCGCTCTGGGCATCGATGCAGCTCACGGCCAGTTCAATCGGTTGTTTGCCTTGGCTGATCGCCGTGAAAAGGGCGACCCGCTCTGCGCAGATGCTCAGGCCATAACTGGCATTTTCCACATTGCAGCCGTCGATCACACTGCCGTCATCACACCGCACTGCGGCCCCCACGTGGAAGTTCGAGTAGGGGCAATGGGCACGTTCGGCGGCCCGACGCGCTCGCGCCAGTAAACACTCAGCGTTGTTCTCGGCAGGAGCCATGGGCCGTTTCCAAAAGGCTGCTCAGGGTTTTCGTCCCAGCTGCTTGGGTCAGCCGGGACTGTTGGCTGAGTTCGAATCCCTTTTGATCATCAATGACAAGATCTCCGCTCACAGCGACACGACTCTCCTTGGCAGGACCGCTGGAGGCGCCGGAGTCATTGAATGTGAGCGCTCCTAAAGGGGCTTCGTAGGACCAGTGATAGGTCATGCGAGAGCCCGCGATCTGTTCAACACCGGAACTGCTGAAGCGCTCCACCAGGGGGGTGAGTCTGCTGTCTATCACTGTCCGAGGTTTAATCGCAGGCTTCTCACCCCGCTCAACCCGAAACTGCTGCTGCTTGAGTTGTCGGATGCCTGCAATCGGATGGCCAGACCACCGGGCCTCCACGGTCTGAATGGTGCAGACCAGTGGAGGTGGAGGTGGTGCTGAGGCCAGCACGGACTGATCAGGCCACAGCCGCGAAGCTTTCGCGGAAGGCGTTAATCGTCGCTTCGATGTCGGCGTCGGAGTGAGCCAGGGACGTGAAACCGGCTTCGAAGGCTGACGGTGCGAGGTAGATGCCCCGCTCGAGCATGGCGCGATGCAGTTTGCCGAAGCGTTCCGAATCCGTGCTCTTGGCTTCTTCGAAGTTGCGCACGGGTCCCTCGCAGAGGAAGAAGCCGAACATGGCGCTGACGCTGGCAGCTGTGATCGGCATGCCAGCGGATTGGGCGGCGTCCTTGATGCCCGCCACAAGCTTCTGGGTTGTGGCCGTCAGCTTCTCGTAAGTGCCGGGCTGCTTGAGCAGTTCCAGGGTCTTGATGCCGGCGGTCATCGCCAGGGGGTTTCCACTGAGGGTTCCGGCCTGATACATGGGTCCAGCCGGGGCCACCATTCCCATGATGTCGGCACGGCCGCCATAGGCGCCCACAGGAAGGCCGCCACCGATCACCTTGCCCATGGTCGTGAGATCTGGGGTGACGCCGAAATGTGCCTGGGCACCGCCGTAGCTGATCCGGAAGCCGGTCATCACCTCGTCAAACACCAGCAGAGCGCCGTGCTCTTTGGTGAGTTCCCGCAAACCTTCAAGGAAGCCGGGTTCGGGTTGAATGAAGCCGGCGTTGCCGACGATCGGCTCGAGGATCACGCCTGCGATGGCGTCGGGGTTCTCGGCGAACAGGGCCTTAACGGCTTCGAGGTCGTTGTAAGGCGCCGTGAGGGTGTTGGCCGTGGTGCTGCGCGGGACACCAGGGGAGTCGGGCAGGCCGAGTGTGGCCACACCGGAACCGGCTTTCACTAGGAACATGTCCGCATGGCCGTGGTAGCAGCCCTCGAACTTGATCACCTTGTCGCGGCCGGTGTAGGCACGGATCAGGCGCAACACAGCCATGCAGGCCTCGGTGCCGCTGTTGACGAAGCGCACCATCTCAACGCTGGGTACAGCGTCGATCACCATTTCGGCCAGGGTGTTTTCCAGGGCACAAGGTGCTCCGAAGCTGGTGCCCTTCTCGATCGCTTCCTGCAGTGCTGCGATCACCTCGGGGTGGGCGTGGCCGCAGATGGCCGGTCCCCAGCTGCCGATGTAGTCGATGTACTTATTGCCATCCACGTCCCAGGCATAGGGACCCTTCACCCGATCGAACACGATCGGCTGACCGCCAACCGACTTGAACGCCCGCACAGGGGAGCTGACACCTCCGGGCATCAGGGCCTGTGCTGCGCCGAAGATGGCCTGGGAGTGGCTGGTGTTCAACGCGGGAGCTGTCACTGGAACCGACGCCAAAGGGCTGATGCAAACCGTGCAACATCCTGACTCAGGAACGACCGGTTCCGTTTGCTGTGTTTCTTAATTGCCCACTTCCCACGCATTTTGATGCGTAGTCTTTGATCAGATCGAGATCGATGTGGCCCACGACTGGTCAGTGCTGGAGCGGTATCTGCGCCGATGTCTGCCCCCTCGGGCCATCGTGGCGAAGCGTCAGGAACTGCTTAGTTACGACTGTGACGGACTGACGCTTGAGCGCCACTGTCCGCCCCTGGCGGTGCTGCCGGAGACCACCGAGCAGGTTGCTGCGGTGTTGCAGTGCTGCCATCAACACGGTGTGCCGTTTGTGGCTCGTGGAAGCGGCACCGGCCTCTCGGGGGGAGCGTTGGTGGATCAGCAGGCGCTTCTGGTGGTGACAAGTCGCATGCGTCGGGTGCTCGACCTTGATCTGGCCAATCAGCGGGTCACGGTGCAGCCCGGGGTCGTCAACAGCTGGGTGACGCGCGCCGTTGCAGGAGACGGGTTCTATTACGCCCCGGATCCCTCCAGCCAGGTGGTTTGCAGCATCGGCGGCAATGTGGCGGAAAATTCGGGCGGGGTCCACTGCCTCAAATATGGCGTGACCAGCAATCACGTTCTAGGGCTTGAGGTGGTCCTGCCCGACGGAACCATCACGCAGTTGGGCAACGGGCTGGCCGAATCCTCCGAACTGGACCTACGTGGTGCGTTCATCGGCAGCGAAGGAACGCTGGGCATCGCGACGGCCATCACCCTTCGCCTGCTTCGGGCTCCGGAGTGCGTGAACGTGCTGTTGGCGGATTTCGCCACGATGGAAGCGGCAGGGGAAGCGGTGCGATCTGTCACCGCGAGCGGCCTCCTGCCTGCAGGGATGGAAATCATGGACAACGTCACCATCAACGCCGTCAATGATTTCTTCGGCTACGACGAGTACCCCCGTGATGCAGCGGCCGTTCTGCTGATTGAGCTTGATGGGCAGGAGGCTGAGGTTCAGGCCTCTTCTGAGCGGGCCGAGGCCCTTTGTCGCGCGGCAGGAGCCCGTGGGCTGCGTCGGGCCCAAGACCCCACGGAATGCGCGGTGCTCTGGAAAGGCCGCAAATCTGCGTTTTCAGCGGTGGGAAAAATCACGCCGACCTATTACGTGCAAGACGGTGTCGTTCCCCGCAGCAGCCTTCCGTCGGTGCTTGCGGCGATTGAACGGCTCAGCCAGGAGCACGGCCTGCCGGTGGCCAATGTTTTCCATGCCGGCGATGGCAACCTTCATCCACTGATCCTGTATTCACTGGACCAGCCCAATGTGGAGCGGAGCGTGAAGGAGCTCGGTGCCGCAATCCTGCGGGTGTGTCTTGATGCCGGTGGCAGCATCAGCGGAGAGCACGGCGTCGGCGCCGACAAGCGCTGCTACCTCGACTGGATGTTCAGCTCGGACGACCTGGAAACGATGGGGCTGTTGCGGTCTGCCTTTGATCCAGACAACCGTGCCAATCCCGGCAAGGTGCTGCCCACGCCGCGCACCTGCGGTGAATCGGCCAAACGGATGGTGACGCTCCCCGCCGGCGTCGAGGTCTACTGAACAGGATCAGAAGAACGGTTCATCCCCGTCGTCGTCGGTTGGAGGCCAGTCCAGGTCGACGCTGACAGGGGCATGGTCGCTGGGTTGTTGGTTACCGCGCATGCCTTTGTGGATGATGCAGCTGCGGGCGAGTCCCAGCAGCTCGTCGCATAGATAGATGTGGTCGATGCGCCAACCGCGGTCCCGATCCCAGGCACCGCTCCGGTAATCCCACCAGCTCCAGTGACCGGAATCCGGTTCGAACACGCGGAACACGTCCTGAAGCCGTTCACCGAGGGCATCACGAAGGGCCTGGCGTTCGGCATCGCTCGCCATGATTCCGCCGGTTTGGCGGTCGGGGTCAGGAAGATCGCGTGCTTCGAGGCCGATGTTGAAGTCGCCGACCATGCAGAGCGGCTCGCCGCGTTGCTCTTGAGCAACGAGATAACGCTTCAGGCAGCCGAGCCAGGCCAATTTATAGGGGTATTTCTCCGACTTCAGGCTTGATCCATTCGGGACATAAAGGTTGAGCACGCGAACGCCATTCAGCAGTGCGCTGATCACGCGCTTCTGTGCGCCGAGCTCGTTCGCTTCCGCATCATCCGGGAGCTCCCCAACAAAGCCGCAGCGCACATCCTCTAGGGGCTCGCGGCTGATCAGGGCGACGCCGTTGTAGGCCTTCTGGCCATGGATGTGCACGTGCCAACCAGCAGATTTGAAGGCTTCCAGCGGGAACAGGGGGTCATCCACCTTGGTTTCCTGCAGACAGAGCAGATCCGGTTGCTCGCTCTCCAGCCAGCTGAGCACCTGATCCAATCGCGTGCGGACCGAGTTCACGTTCCAGGTGGCGATCTGCACGGCTGATCCAGTGGCGTCAAAGACCCTTAGCATCAGCCAACTTCGGATTCCGCTGATGTCTCGCCGTCTTGCGGCTGTCGCTCAGTCTGTGCTGTCTTCCCTGGTGGTGACGACGGTTCCGATGGGTGCAGGGGCCCAGGTTGAAGCTCCTTTTCAGAACCGCGAGGAACGCGAGATCTACGGCGATACCAATGGCAGCGGCTCAATTCTGGATGCCGCCAATCCCATGGATTTGTTGAACCAGATCCGACGGGCGACGGCCATGGACGACGCCACGCCACCCTCCGATGCCATTGATGCGGCCCTCAAGGCCTATCAGAACCCTCCAGCGACGCCTTAGCGCTGGAGGGTTCTGATCCGGTGCTGCGGGCTGCGCTCAATCCCAGTTGTGCTGCCACAACATCAATCAAGGGATGGAGCCTCCCATTGGCATCCCGCCGTTCTCCGGCCTGTTTGAGCAGGGTTTGAACCGCCTCTGAATTGCCTTGCTCTTGCCGCAATAGGGCCAAGGCCAGCAGGGGCCTTGCATCTGTCTTGTTCTCTGTGGCCAGCTGGCTGTACAACCCCATCGCGGTCTGATCAGATCCGCTTTGTCGCAGCAGATCAGCCAAAAGCAAACCTATCTCCAAACGCTGGCCAGGTTCCAGGCCCTTGAACCGGGCCGTGAGCTCTGCTGTCACCTGATGCTGACGTCCCTGCTCTTGGTCCAGGAGCACCAGCAGTTGCAGAACCTGCAGATCATTCGGATGCAGCCGCAGCAGATGTTGGAGGCTGCGCCGGGCGGCCTCGGGCTGGCCATTGCGACGTTGCAGATCGGCTTTGAACAGGGTGAGTTCGCGCGGCGTCGAGCGGCCAGACAGCCACGGTTGCAGCACCACTTCGGCCTCTTGCAGGCGCTCCAGTGTCACCAAGCGTTCCAGCAGCAGGCCCCGTTCTGCTTCGCTGAGTTCCTCCTGGTCCTGAAGCTGCTGCATCAGCAGCTCAACCTGCAGATCTTCAGCCTGGCGAGTGCTGCGCGCTCGCGTTTCCGGGGCCATGGATGCCGCGGCGACCCAACCGACCAGTGCAGCCCCCACGATGGATGCCAGCAGCAACAGAATTCGGCGCGGGCTGGGCATCCGATCTCGAATCAGCCACTTCAGTCTGAGGAGATTGCAGTGGGCTGGCTACAGTCTTTACAAGGGCTTTTGACTCCGCCCGGTTCAGCATCAATGCGCGCCCATCCGATTCCCCCGGTCACAGAGCCGTTGCAGTACCGGGCCATCGGTCTTGTGCGCGGCACTTACGCCCCAACCGACCCCGAGCAACTCACCCGTGGCACCTTGACCGATGCCCAGGGGGTCCCCCTGGAAACTGTCGTGCTCGGTCGTGTGCTCACCCTGATGCGGCGGCATCTGCCCCTTGATCAACCCCACCTCTGGGTCGTGTATCCCAGAAGCCGTGAAAGTGATCATCTGCATCTGCAGATAGCTGGGGTCTGGGAACCCAGCACCCTGGCTCCAGACCAAGCCGATGCCTCCGACACCCTGCCGGAAGGGGACGACTTCTTCTCCGTTCGAGGCGAGTTGATCTTCACCAAGCCTGAAACTGGCGAAATGGTGGTGAAAGTGCGGCAGCAGTCCCGTGCCGACGGCCACCGTCCGCTTCCTTTCAAGCTCCAGATCAAGGGAGAGCTTCCGCTCGAAAACCTGCGTCACTTCGTCAGCCTTGACCTGCGCCGCCAGGGCCAGGAACTGCACCTCGAAAATCACGACGTGATTGCTCCCATGCCGACGCGTGGCGGCAAATCCAAGGGAGGTCGTGGCCGTGCCACCTCCCGCGCTCGCAGCTGATGGCCGAGGGGGGGCAGGGCTCCACGGGGGCACTTCGGGCCGGCATTGCCGTTGCCGGCATCACTGCCTTCGGCGCTTTTGGTCCTGCCCTGGGTCTGTCTGCTGCCTGGATCGTTGTGGCGGTTGGGGGTGCCCTGGTCACCCTCAGCGTTGATGCCGCTACCTGGGAAGGCATGGGTGGACACATCCTTGCCGAAGCTTTGCCCGGTGGGCAGGAGCGTCTGCGTCGGATTGCGGTGCATGAGGCGGGCCATGTTCTGATCGCGGAAGCGGAGCAACTTCCGGTTCAGCAGGTGCTGGTGGGAACCCTGGCCTGTGTGCGTGCAGGACTGCGCAGCAGCGGCGCCACGGAGTTCGCCGTGCCGGACAGCGTCCGCATGCCGCTTGAGGATCTACGTCGTTGGAGCCGGGTGCTTCAGGCCGGCATCGCCGCTGAGACCGTCGTTTTCGGCAAGGCCCGTGGTGGGGCCGATGACCGCGCTTTGCTGGGCCGGCTTTGGGGACTGTCGGGCCATGACGTGGCCACCGCCCAGCGGGAGCAGCGCCGCGCCCGGAGGGAGATTGAGCAGCAGTTGCGTCAGCAGCGGGAGGTGCTTGATCAGCAGGCCGTTGTTCTGTTGGAGGCGGCTCCGCGTCTAGGGCGATGAGCGCGCTTTGGATTGATGCACCAACAGGGTTGGCAGGGGACATGCTCCTGGCCGCACTGTTGGATCTGGGTGTGGACCAGGCCGTGGTGGAGTCGCCTCTGGCGGCCCTCGGTTTGACGGGGCGCTATCGCCTCACCCAGCAGGAGGCGCGCAGTGCTGGTCTCCGAGGTATCCGCGTTGATGTGGAGGGTCTTGAGGATCAGCCGCCCCATCGCCATTGGTCGGGAATCCGTGATCAGATCAATGCAGCTGCTCTAGCGCCATCGCTGAAGCAACGGGTGCTCGCCGTGTTCACCCGTCTGGCGGAAGCCGAAGCCACCGTGCATGGAACTCCGGTGGAGGCCGTTCACTTCCATGAGGTTGGAGCCATCGATGCCCTCGTGGATGTGGTGGGTGTCTGTGCGGCGATTGACGACCTCAATCCAGCCAGGATCGTCTGTTCTCCGTTGCCTGCGGGGAGTGGAACGGTGGCCACCGCCCATGGCCTATTGCCCGTGCCCGTGCCCGCCGTGCTTGAACTGGCACGACGTCACCGCATTCCTCTGCTTCAGGGCGGAGATCTGCCCACAGGAGAGTTGGTGACGCCCACGGGCCTCGCCCTGGTGTCGGTTCTGGCGGATCAGTTTGTCGCTCCTGAACGTTTGGTGGCTGACAAGGTTGGTGTTGGCCTCGGCCACCGCCAACTGGATCGCCCCAACCTGGTGCGCCTTGTGCTGCACACCCCAGCCGTTACTGCGGAGGAAGATCCCCGTTGGGAGTCGTTGGTGGTGCAGGAAGCCTGGATCGATGACGCCACTCCAGAGGAGATTGCGGTGTTGATGAATCGCTTGCGTGATGCGGGAGCGATTGATGTTGCGGTGCAGCCGTTGCTGATGAAAAAGGGCCGCAGTGGTCAGTTGCTCACGGCGCTGGTGCGGGATGGGGATGCCGACCAGCTCCGCAGCCTCTGGCTCAGTGCTGGCAGCAGCATCGGCCTGCGGGAGCGGCGCCAGGGACGCTGGGTGTTGCCGAGGCGGCAGGGTGTGCTCGAAACCCCCTGGGGTCCCGTCGCTGCCAAACAGGTGCGTCGCCCCGATGGCCGTTGCACCGTCAAAGCCGAGGCGGATGCCCTTGAGGCTCTTCAGGCCAGCACTGGGTGTTCCTTTGATGAGCTGCGGGCTGCTGTTGCAGTAGCGCCGTTCGTCAGCACGGACGATTGGGCCTAGTGGGCAAGGTTCTCCGGCAACCCAAGCTCTGGATCACGCTGGCCAGCCTGATCTTCATCGCTGTGGCTTTGGCCCAGCAGGCGGGCCAACTTCGCCAGCTGAGCTTGGTGGCCAACAGTTGGTGGTGGCTGGTGCTGGGGCTGGGCCTCACCTGGCTCAGCATCCTGATCAATGGTTTGGCCTGGCGCGACCTTCTGATCTGGTTGAGACATCCTCCCCAGGGGGTTGCGGTGGTGCCGCTGTTTGTGCGGAGCAACCTTCTCAAGTACCTGCCGGGAGGGATCTGGCATCTGGTGGAGCGGGTCCGCGTGCTGCGTCCGGCGATTGGCGGCGGCCCTGCCCTGGCTGGGGTGATCCTTGATCCACTCCTGATCGTGGCGGCGTCCGTTCTTGTTGTGGTTGCTGGTGGATGGCAGCAGGGCCTTGCCCTGCTGGCTCCGTGGCCTGCGCTGTTGATCATGTCCCGCTGGCGCGAGCCCCTTCTGCGTCGACTGGAGCGTTCCAAGGCAGCGCAATTGCAGTCGGTTGGAAGTGGGCCCCTGGAAAGTGAGGGAAGCGGCCGCGGCGGCTATCCCTGGCGGCCCCTCAGCCTTCAGCTGCTGTTTGTGTTCTGCCGCTTTGCCGGGTTCTGGTGCAGCGTGCAGGCCTTCGGCATTCAAAGTCCGGCACCGTTCACCTGGCTTGCGGCCTTTGGTCTGGCCTATGCCGTTGGGCTGGTGGTGCCTGGTGCCCCCGGGGGGCTCGGGGTGTTTGAGGCCACCCTGCTGCTGCGTTTGGGTGCTGCCGTACCAGAGGCGCAGTTGCTCGCGGTGGTTCTCAGCTACCGACTTCTCTCCACCTTGGCCGATGTTGTTGCCAGCGGGGCCCTGGTGGCCGATCGGATGCTGGGCCAACGTTTGAAACGCCACCGCTGACCCCCGTGCTGTTGTGTTGCTGAGTCGTCGCCGGATGCTGCAGTTGGTGCTTGGCACCGGTCTTACGGCAGCGGCCCTGCCCTTGAGCGCCGCCAGGGGAGTTGTTCAACGGGTTGGGCTGATCAGCGATCTCAACAGCAGCTATGGCTCCACCCGCTACATCCCTGCCGTGGATCAGGGACTTGATCAGCTCATTGGCCTGCAGCCGGATCTGGTGGTGTGTGCTGGCGACATGGTGGCGGGTCAGATGCGAGGCCTCACTGTTCAGCAGCTGGATGCGATGTGGCGGGGCTTTGAGACGTCGGTTCTGCAGCGGCTTCAGGCGGCGAAGATTCCACTGCTGCCAGCGATCGGGAACCATGACGGTTCACCGGGGTTTCCCGCGGATCGTGCCGCTGTGGGTCGGTTCTGGAACCCGATCCGTTCACGGATGGGATTGGCGTTTGTGGATGCCTCGCAGTTCCCGTTTCGCTACTCGGTGCTGCAGGACGGGATCTTCTGGCTGGTCTGGGATGCCAGCTCAGCCCGTGTTCCTGAGGATCAGCTGATCTGGGCACAACGGCAGTTGGCCAGCATCGAGGCACAAAAGGCTCGTGCTCGGTTTGTGGTGGGTCATCTCCCCCTGGCTGGGGTTGGTCTGGGCAAGGATCGCCCCGGTGAGGTTTTGGAACGGGGAGGTGCACTTCAGGCCTTGATGGATACCGCCGGCGTGCAGGCCTACATCAGTGGTCATCACCACACCTGGTTCTCCAGTCGTCGTGGCCAGCTTGATCTGATCCAGCTCGGCGCCTTGGGCAGTGGCCCCCGGCGCCTGTTGCGTGGTGAAGCGCCAGCACAGCAGACCTTCACCTTGTTGGAGATCGATGGGGGCAGGGGCATCCTGCGGGAGACCACCTACGCCGTGTCCACGGGACGGCCGATCTCCTGGTCCACACTCCCGCTCCGTCTCAATACCCGTGCTGGCTTGCTCCAGCGCAACGCATCAGAGCGGTTGCTGCGGGGATGACGAGCCTTCTCGTCTGGAGGCGTGATCCAGGGTTGGCACCAAGGCCATGGCGGCGACCAGCCCCAGAACGAGGATCATCAGGGCCGGCAACATCGCTTCGGCCAGCCGTTCATCGCCGGCGTACTGGAACACGCGCACCGAGAGCGTGTCGAAGTCAAAAGGCCGCAGGGCAAAGGTGAGGGGAAGCTCTTTCACCGTGTCCACGAACACCAACAGCAGTCCGACGGTGATCGGTCCGCGCAAGAGAGGCAGATGCACCCGTTGGAGCACGCGCTGAGACGGTGATCCCATCCCCGTCGCCGCCTCATCGAGGCTCGGGCTGATCCGTTCCAGGGCTGCATCCAGGCCTCCTTTCGCCACCGCCAGAAATCGATCGCTGTAGCCCCACAGCAGCAGAAGCAAGGGGGCGACCTGCCAGGGGGCGCCCGTGAGCAAAAGGGCCAGAGCCAGGACTGTGCCGGGGATGGCGTAGCCCGTTCCGGCCAGGAAGGTGAGGCTTTTCAGCCATGGGGCGTTGGACCAGCGTTTGGCGATGGCCAGCACCAGCGCTGCCGTTACCGCCAAAACAGCAGCGACCAGAGCCAGCAAAAGACTGCGGCCGCTCAGGCTGATCAGATCGTCGTTCCAGCTGGTTTGGAGCTGGTCCAAGTTGCTGGCGGCCCACAGCAGTGGGGTGCCCAGGCTCACGATCGGAGGGATCACGGCGAGCAGTTGCGCCACCCCAGCGCGGAATCCATGCAGGTGCCACGCGGTTGCATCCCCGCCGGCCACGCCATCGCTCCAGCGCCGACTGCGCCTGCGCAGGCTGCGTTCACACACCACCAATGTCAACACGATAACCAGCGTGATCAAGGCCAAGCTGATGGCGCCTGCGGGATCGCCGTTGGACTGCCAGGTTTCCAGGATGCCCGCGGAGAGACTCGGGATGCCGAGAAGCTGCACGGCACCCAGCTCATTGACCACTTCCATGCCCATGAGAGCGACGCCGGCTCCGATCGCGGGCAGTGCAATGGGCAAGGCCACACGCCGGAAGGCTGACCAGGGACCAACCCCCAGGCTCCGGCATGCCTCCAGCTGACGCTGACCGCTGACGGAGAAACTTTCCGTGCTCAGCAGGAACACATAGGGGTAGGTCGTCAGGGCCATCACAGCAATGCCCCACCCCATGCCGTGAATGGTCCAGCTGTGGCGACTGCCCAGATCAACGAGGATCGCCGAGAGGAGATAGGCCGGCGTTGCCAGGGGAATCAGCTGGGCGATGCGCAGCCATGCCCGACCGGGAAAACGGCAGTTGCACAGCAGCCAACCGTTCGCAGTGCCAAGCAAGGTGCCAAGCGTTGCTGTTCCGAGCAGCAGCTGGATGGTGCCAACGATCTGGCGCATGCCATCGGGGCCAAGATCGCTGAAGCCGCTGTGCAAAGACGTCAGGGCCTCCCTCACCAGCGTCAACACCGGCCAGATCGCAACCAGGCCCGTGATGGAGGCGATCAGGATCAGGGCCAGCCGGGTTGGGCTTGGAACAACACTCCGGTTGGGCAGCAACTTCACTTCAGCGATGGGCCGGACACCGTTGTCGCGACGTGGTGTTGCGACATTGCCATGGAACGAGTCTGGCGATGAACGATGGGGATCTGATCGAGGGCGTGCAAACCGCACACCGGCTTCGATCATTTGTCACACTCATAAGCTCGGTCGGTTCCCAAGCTTCATCTGATCTGTGGAACAGCTGCTCCCGATGGAGCCAACGGTTGCTTTAAACGGGGTCTGGCACAGCTACGGCGACCCCTCTGACGGCTGGACCCTGAAGGGGGTGGATCTTCAGGTGGCGCCAGGGGAGCTGCTCGGCCTGCTGGGCCCCTCCGGCTGTGGCAAGACCACCCTGCTCCGCTTGATTGCCGGCTTCGAACGCCCCCGGGGCGGCACGGTGCAGCTGGATCAGCGCATGGTGGCTGGAGATGGGATCTGGATGGAACCGGAACGTCGGGGCGTTGGCATGGTGTTCCAGGATTACGCCCTCTTCCCTCACCTGAACGCTTGGCAGAACGCCAGTTTCGGTTTGCCCCGGCGGAATCCCAACCGTGAGCGCGTGGCCTGGTTGTTTGCACTGCTGGGGCTGAAGGGGCTCGAGCAGCGCTACCCGCACCAGCTCTCCGGTGGTCAGCGGCAGCGGCTGGCGTTGGCACGCGCTCTGGCCCCAGCGCCCAGGGTGGTTCTGCTTGATGAGCCTTTTTCAAGCCTGGATGTGGAGGTGAGGCTCCGCCTGCGCAGTGAGCTCTCCTCCGTACTGGACGCCTGCGGTGCGAGCGGCGTGATCGTCACCCATGACCCCGGAGAAGCTCTGGCGATCTGCGATCGCGTTGCCGTCATGCGGGACGGCGTGCTGCATCAATGTGCATCGCCCCCCGAGATCGTGAGGTCACCGGCGACGCCTTTTGTTGGATCCTTTGTGCTTCAACGCAATTTGATTCCAGTGCAGGACCATGGCCAAGGCCAGTTGTCTTGTCTACTGGGAGATCTGGATGCATCGGCCCCATGGGTCCAGGCGGACCGCGAAGCCTCCGGTGACTGTTGTGTGCTTGTGGATCCGCACGACATCACTGTCGTCGCCGATGCCGAAGGAGAGGCCAGCGTCCTGGGCCGTGAATTTCTGGGGGATGCATGGGAGTACCGAATCCGTGTCGCGGATGTGCTGGTGCGGGCCCACTGTCCGATCGAACAGGAGCATCCTCCCCACACCCGTTGTCGCCTCAGCTTCAGGGATGGGGCCAGAGTCACGCTGCTTCCGCTTGGCCAGGCGCTGACATAAAAAATCCCCCGCCGCAGCGGAGGATTGGGAAAAAAGAATTGATGGTTTCAGCGTTGGTGGTGACGCACCGGGATGGGAACAAGTACTGGCTGGCGTAAGCCACCACCGCCGTTGTCATCATCGGAATCAGCCAGAAGCAACAGCAGCAGGCTGGCGAGAACAAAAACCGTTCCAAGCAGCAGTGGTTCGACCATTGAGGTTTCTCCCATGGCACGCACAATAAGCACCATTCCTGGGTTCTGCTGAATCAGCTGAAACCTTTTCCTGCATCCGGTGCCACACAGGCTTGTAGTTGTTCCCGCAGGGTGGTGTGGTCGATGTCGCGGCCGATCAGCACCAATTGATTCTTGCGATCACCGGTCCAGTCGGTGTCGTCGATGGAAAAGCGTTTGCC
>Ga0189274_100261_pt1 | contig 16022 bp, 17 predicted proteins | sample N5B1minimetaG_FD_130323 | JGI IMG/M metagenome (GOLD analysis project Ga0189274, IMG submission 130323) | Marine microbial communities from the Costa Rica Dome - N5 B1 mini metaG | ecosystem: Environmental > Aquatic > Marine > Oceanic > Photic zone | place: Costa Rica: the Eastern Pacific...
AAGATTTGAAGCCCCATCACACACTATGTCATTTGGTAAAGCCCCTCCACTAACATCTCCGATTGATTTTGCCCACAGGTATTCACCATTTGCTTTCAATTTGAGAAAGAAGCCGTCTTCGTTGCCTTCAGGAATGAGATAATCTTCATTGATGGTGTTGTCAAAGTCAACTGAATCAGAAAACACGCCGCAGATATAAACATTGTCATCTGCATCTAATGTCAAATTGTTGGCGTTTGTTTGTTGCGTATAGTCACTTGAATAATACCAAATGGGAGCGCCATCATTGCCAGCGAATTTATAGACAGAAACATTAGGTGTTTCATTGACCAAAAGCACTAAATCATTTTGGCTGTCTAGTTCCATATCTATGGCAATTTCATTATCGACTCCGCCTATTTGATTGGCCCAAATCATTGTGCCAGTTGCAGACAATTTGACAACAAATGCATCAATGACATCTGTGGCATCCATAAAAGATGAATGGTCAAAAGTGGGTGAAAATTGCCCAAAGAACATTCCACAGATATACATTGATCCATCATTAGGGTCGGTAATGATTTCATAGGATTTATCAAGTTGGGTGCCGCCAAGAGTTCCTCCCCAATCATATGTTTGGGTTTTTCCGTTTAAAGCGCACAGAAAGAGGCAAAAGGGTAGAAGATACTTCATATTTATAAGTTTTAGGTTGATCCAAAACTAACTGTCAGAAATTAAAGAATGTGATGGTTTTTAATCAGAATATTCAGAAAATATACACGTCTTAGATTAAAATATACTAAGTGTTTATACTGAAAGTAAACTGTTGAAGCTAGCACAAAATAGCGCAAAAAAAAGACCGTCAATAAATGACAGTCTTTTTTCTAATTGTGGCGAGAGGGAGATTTGAATGCTGACGTTTGAGTCATCATTAAGACATCCTTTCAGGATTGTCTTAGCTCCCGACCTCAAAAAAAAAAGACCGTCAACAAATGACAGTCTTTTTTCTGATTGTGGCGAGAGGGAGATTTGAACTCCCGACCTCAGGGTTATGAATCCTGCGCTCTAACCAACTGAGCTACCTCGCCTTTTTGATTAGGGGTGCAAATATAATTTATTTTCAAAAAAAATCGAATACTCGACAAAAAATAATCTTCAATTTCCTTATTTACAATCTTGCTTATATAGATTCAGATAATCCATAATAATTTTAATGGCTTCTTTTGAAAGTGTATTGTGTTGATAGTTATAGTCTTGGATGTAATCTTTACCAACAGTGTATACTTTGCACCAGTCATAATCAAACGCCTTTTGCGCTGCAATTAAAGCGAATGCTGTTCCGTAAGCCCCGTTTTCTCCGTCTCTTTGAAAAGCTAAAAAAGCTGCTTTGAGGTATAGTTGGGGCGCATTATAATCACTCATTGCTTTAAAATAAGCCCAACACATGAGGTCGTCAGCTGTTAATAGCTGTGTTTGTTTAGTTTCTTTAGGTGTGCTTTCTGATGGGGCCATCAAGTAAGTAAAACAGCTAGTGTCTAACCCTTTTCTCTTGGCCATGAGGTCTTCTTCATATGAAACATCCCATCCTGAATTGAATGAATATTGATTGATGATCGCCAATTTTATTTCGGAAGGTACTTTTTTACTTAGGAGGTATTTTCCAACTTTTTTATCATAGCCGTTTTCTGCAGCATAGGATACGTATTTGTTGGTTTTGTATGCTTTCCAAAATGGGGTAGAAGTTAACGGAGAATCTGCCCAAGATATCCCGATAAAAAGAAAAGCAAGAATAAAAAGTATTGGTTTTAAGATTTTCATTTTTTCAGATTGTGGTAATTCATACTAATATAAAACAAAAGCTGAATCTCTACGTACATTAGAGCAAGATGAAACAAAAGTTTCTTTCGAGTTTATTTTTGATTGTTCTACTGAATTTGCTCATCAAACCATTTTACATTTTAGGGGTTGATGCTGAGGTGCAAAATCGGGTAGGAGAAGTGGCCTATGGAAATTACTATGCCTTATTGAACTTTTCATTTTTACTCAATATTCTACTAGATCTTGGCATCACCAATTATAATACGAGAAATATAGCTCAACACCCGCAGCTGGTTCAAAAGAATTTTGGACGGATACTTGGTGTACGCTTTTCATTATTCTTTTTGTATGCCATTGTCAGTTCGATACTGGCATTGAGCTTTGGTTATTCTGCGGTTGAGTTTTGGATGCTGGGTGTGTTATTCTTTAATCAGTTTTTGGTAGCAACAATACAATTTTCTCGATCAAATTTTGCTGGCTTGCACTTGTTTAAGTCTGATGCTTTTATTTCAGTTCTGGATAGAAGTTTGCTCATTTTGTTTGTCGGTGTTTTGCTATGGGGAAATGTAACCGAACAGCCTTTCCAAATAGAATGGTTTGTATATGCCCAAACTGCAGCGTATTTGATTGCGGCCGTGACATCTATTGTCTTGCTTAAAAGCCATGTTGATTCAATTCAATTACGCCTAAAGAAGCTTTTCTCTATGGCTTTGATTAAAAAAAGTTTTCCTTTTGCACTTCTGATTTTTTTAATGATGATGTACAACAGGATGGATGCTGTGATGTTAGAGAGGTTGCTGGATAATGGTGATCAACAAGCTGGTGTCTATGCACAAGGATATCGATTTTTGGATGCGGTGAATATGTTTGCTTTGCTTTTTGCCGGACTGCTCTTACCCATATTTGCTCGGATGCTAAAGCAAAAACAAGATACTACTGATATGGTTAGATTGGCGGTTAGCATTCTGGTTTCAGTTAGTGTTTGCATTGCGGCAATCGGTTTTTTCTACCAACATGATTTGATCAGCTTGAGGTATCCTGATGCTGGGTCCCTATCTCGGCTGACATTTGGCGTGCTAATTCTAAGTTTTGTGCCCGTTTCGTTAACCTATATCTATGGAACCTTGTTAACTGCGAACGGAAGCTTAAAGGCATTGAATTATATGGCTCTTGGAGGGTTATTGACCAATTTTGTACTCAACTTGATTTTAATTCAATGGTATCAGGTATTAGGAGCAGCAATGGCGACTCTGATTACACAGATGCTTACAGCTTTGGTTCAAATTGTATTGGCGTACAGAATCATACCAATTCAGTTTTCGTTCAAAAGGGCCTCATTGGTTTGTCTTTCAATTGCTGTAACTATTGTTGGTGCTTGGGTAATCAAAACACAGCTAGATATCAATCACCTCTTGATGGAAGTTGCATTGATACTGTTGTTGGCATTAGTTTCGGTTTTTGCTTTCAGATTACTTACATTAAATGATATCCGTTCTCTATTACAGCAAAAGTCTTAATAAGTAAGTAAGACCAATCCGATTAGCAAAACAATGGTTACACCTACTAATCCTTTGGTAAATTCATTGATTTTCCACCTGAAATTTGAGAAGTAAAACATAAACATGTTAGGGATCAAGCAAAATATCAAAATGTCTTGCTGATCCATAGACTTTTTAAATGCTAAATCAGAATAGGTCTCAAAATCAACTTGCCCGCCTTTGACTAAATAAGACAAATAAAATCCAATAATTGGAAGAATTAATCCGAAGATAATACCAATAAATACGTTATCAATTTTAGCTATAAACTCTTTCATTCTTGACTCCATTCATTTAAGTTACCAATCAGGTGATGTGCTGTCATATCAAATTGTATAGGTACAACAGAAACATAATTTTCGCTCAAGGCAAACAGGTCAGTATCTTCACCTTTATCTGTATTTCTGTAGTCACCTGTTAACCAATAATAATCTCCTCCAAAAGGGTCTTGACGCTTATCAAAAGAATCTTCCCAATAGGCTCTGCCTTGACGACAAATCTTGAAACCATTTAATTCGCCGAGCGTTCCTTTCGGGATATTTACGTTGAGGCAATTGCCTTTTGGTAAACCACTTTCTAGTACTAACTTGGTTATTTTGTGAGCGTAGAATTTTGCGGCTTCAAAGTCAGCATCTTCATCAAAATCAAGCAAAGAGAATCCGATACTCGGAATACTTTCAATGGCTCCTTCTACCGCGGCAGACATGGTCCCAGAGTAAAGTATGTTTGTTGCAGCATTCGAGCCATGATTAATTCCGGACACCACTAGAGTAGGCCTCTTTTTGAGTACTTCATAGATAGCTAACTTGACGCAATCTACCGGAGTACCACTGCAGGTATACGCCTCAATTTCATCTCCAAATTGATCGGATTTTTTCAAACGCAAAGGCTCGTTAATGGTGATAGCATGTCCTTTTCCGCTTTGAACAGTATCTGGAGCAACAACAACAATTTCTCCTAATGGTAGCACCGCTTCTACGAGTGATGCTATCCCTTTAGCTTTAATGCTGTCATCATTTGTAACAAGAATGAGTGGTTTATCTGACATATAACAAAGTTAATTACAAACCTTGTCAATAGAATGATATTTTAAATAAAAAGTAACGGATGATTGGTGATAAATCGATTACTTTCTCTTCAGAAAAAGTAAAACACCTTTGTACGGAATAGCAACTTCGTCATTGTTAATCTGAATGATACCGTAACACTCCTCATGCGTGGTTTTGTGCACTTTTACTGAATTAGGTAAATCTGGCTCAGGAGCTCGGATGCCTCTGCCAAAAGCTCTGTAAATGAAATCAGAACTTGCCATTTGCTCAATTTCATGAATCTCAAAAGAGAAAGGGTCGATTTGAGTCCCTGTTACATTTGTTTCTTTCAATTTGACTAACGACCCTATCAGTGACTGCAGCACTTTAGCTTTAGGTGTTTTGGTCGATAGGATATTATATGATGTCACTGTATAATCCCCCCACATTTCTTTCTGCGGTCTTAATTGAGGAGTATTGGTTGTTTTATCAATTTTTTTTTCAACCTGAAGCGGCACCTGTTTTTTTTGAATGATCTGTTTTTGGTCTAATTTGGTTCTTTCCTGAGCTATTCCTGCAGAAAAAGTAACTAATGCTATCAATATGGTTAATCCTTTCATGGTAGTTGTTTTTCCTATAAAGATTCAACTATTGTGCCAATTTTACCAGCTTGATCCGCCGCCACCGCCGCCAGAAGATCCTCCTCCCCATGAACTGCCTCCTCCACTAGAGTAAGAACTTCCACTTGAATAACCACCGCTACTACTAGAAGAACTTGACTTGGTTTTACGCGGAATAGTGTATCGACTTACTTTAGAATGGCCACAGTTTTTACAAGAGTACTTGCGTTCCCCTGTTCCTGAACTAGAGTAGGTGGCAGGTGTTATGGTTCGATCGTATTCTTTGTAATAGGTTTTATGTGAGCAGCTTGGACACTTTCTATATTTGGAAATCCATCTTTTGTAGGCAAGAATTAAAATGTCAGATTTATCATCCGTGATCCAAACATCATAATCGATAGACTTGATAACTTCTTCGGTGACTTGACCTTTTTTCAAGTATTCATCATCAGATTCTTCATCTAGTTTGAACATAAAAGTTCCAGTTTTCTCCGAAAATCGCTCTGTATCACGCCACCTATTCATCATCCATCTATAGAGAAAGAAAAGTACGAGAAACGGAACAGGAAATACAATTGGAAAAAACAGGAGGGTGAAAAATTTGAGAAAATGATAACGCTTATGAAGGTCTTTGATTAAAAAGGAAATCAAAAAGAAGACTAAGCTGATTGCACCTAAACTAAGAGCTATTGTGCCGTAAACTCTGATAAACTCATTGTCCCAAAAGCTGCCTCCATAATCACGGTCATATGAATTTGTAAAATCGAAATCATAGTCATCTTCATAATGAACTTCATTGGCATAAGGATCATTTTGTAGGGCGTAATCAGTTGGTTGACCGTAAAAAACATCTCCGACAGCCTGAACACCTCGAATGATTCCGGTGACATAATCATTCTGCCTAAAGTGCGGAATCATTTCATTTTGTCGAATGTCTTCACCCTGTAGATCCGTGAGGATAATCTCAGTTCCCCTTCCATTAATGAATTCAACTCGGTGCACATCATTGATCACTAACATTAAGAATCCATTGTCTTTACCAGCTTCTCCAATTCCCCAGTGGTTAAATAAATCAGTCCCAAACATATTTGGATTCTGTCCATCAATAGAGTTTAAACAAACCACGGCCATTTGGTAACCCGTTTCTTCTTCTACCAATTTCATCATTTCATCCAAGGTGTCAATCGCCCAGTCACTTAACATGTTGTGAGGATCACTCACCTGTGAATAATCGACTATACCAGTTCTTGGGTCAGGTACATTATGGTAGTCAGAAATGACACCAGAAGTGTTGATGTTTTCATAGTTTTCTTGAGCACGTTCTGCTGAAATACCCGCGAAGTATTCTTCAAAAGGACTCGTAAGGGTAGTATCTACAACCAGAGAGTCATCTTGAGCTAAAGCGACTTGGCTCAAGATTATTCCGGTCAAAAACAGAACAGACTTAACCGTTGAAATAAGGCTTGATTTCATATTCAGGGAATTCATCTTGGTTCTTTTTTACAAGGATGTTGTAGGCTTTTACAGCCTCATTGTACAGTTTTTTTTCATAGGCAATCCTGTTTTCAGAGCTTTCAATTTGCATCATGAGGTTATTGATATGTTCTGATTCACCGTTTTCCTTTGCAATTATTTTCGCCTCATTGATAGTGCTTTGAAGTTCATTTTCGAGTTTAAACTTTTCTTCACCTTCTGCATTCGAAATTCGCTTCTTCAAAGATTGGATAGTTTCGTCTAGTCTGTCCGATTCACTAGATTGATCAATGACTTGTATTAGGTCAGGGACCAGATTGTTTCTGCGATTGATGGCTGTTTGAACCATGTCCCATTTCGACATTACTTCTTCTTCAGCCTCGATTAATTGGTTTTTAATGATTGAATTATTCTGGCTATTTGTGCTATTCGATTCGGCCGGATTCTCAGAAGATGTGGTTGCAGGTAAAGTGAAAAAATAGATGATTCCCAATACTGTAATCAGTGCAATGAATCCAATCAAAAGTTTTTTTCGAATATTGGTTTCTCCTTCAAGGATACGTTGCTTTTTTCTAATGGTGCTTAATACATTGACTGCCATTTGATCGCTCGGATCTACTTGAAGTTCTTTTCGTGCATGGAATTCCGCTTTTTCTCTATGTTCAGATGATTTGGTTTCCATCCACAACATCATGTATGCTTTAGCTAAAACTGCATTTCCGTTTTCAATGTAAGGATTGATGGCAGTGGCTTTTTCAGCCCACATGATAGCCTCTTGATAGTTTCTAGCACTTAAATGGTCATCTGCAGATTTGAGGTGTTGAATTGCATCTTGTTGCAATTTTTCCCACTCTTCAGAAGTCATGCCCATGCTGAGCGCTAGTTCTTTGAGTTCAGCCAAGGTCAGAGGACGCTCTTTGAAGCCATCATCTTCTAGACCGGCTTCAACTACTTCTTTGATGTGTTGTTTGAATTTATCTTCGCTATATCCCATTAGAGCTAGTTAAGATAATCAAACAATTTTTATTTCTAGATCTCCTCCGATAACAACAACATCTCCAACCCTAAGTTTTCTTCTTTTGCGGAATTCTTGCTCGTCATTTACATAAACATCACCCTCTTCAACAATAATTTTTGCATGCCCTCCTGTTTGAGCAATCCCTTCTACCTTTAGTAATTGCATAAGGTCAATAAAATCGGACCCCTCTCTTAGTTTAAATTCATTCATTTTTTAAGTAATACTTTAATATGATATCTGAAGCTTGAAAGGATGTGATTTTGCCTTCGCTCATTTCTTGTTGTACTTCTTCCAGCTTGGCTTGAATACCCTCTTTCTGATTGAAGTGAAGGAGTAATTTATCTTGGATTTCTTCTTTAAGCCAATACTGTTGTTGTTGTTGCCTTTTTTTTGCAAACCAACCAGAGGGTTTTGTCAAATCTTCAAATTGACGGATAATATCCCAGACCTTTTCAATTCCCTTTTGTTCAAGCGAAGAGATAGTCTCAACTTTTGGTACCCAATTATTTTCGTTTGCTGGGAACAAATGCAACGCATTTTTATATTGAGATCTTGCTAGGTTTGCCAACTTCACATTTTTGCCATCTGTTTTTGTAATCAAGATCGAGTCTGCCATTTCCATGATTCCTCTTTTTATGCCTTGAAGTTCATCTCCGGCTCCTGCCAACATGAGGAGCAAGAAAAAATCTGACATAGAGTGTACGGCAATCTCTGATTGACCTACACCAACTGTTTCTATCAAAATGACATCAAAGCCAGCGGCTTCACACAAAATTATTGACTCTCTGGTTTTACGAGCAACGCCTCCCAAAGAACCTGCAGTAGCAGAGGGCCTAATAAAGGCTTTTTCATTAGAAGATAGATTCACCATTCTAGTTTTGTCTCCAAGAATTGATCCTCCCGAGCGTTCGCTGCTCGGGTCAATTGCTAAGACTGCTACTTTTTTGCCTTGTTGAATTAAATACTCGCCAAAACTCTCAATGAATGTTGATTTACCTACACCAGGTACGCCTGTGATTCCAATTCTGATGGATTTTCCACTATGAGGAAGCAGTTGTGATAAGAGTTTCTGACCTTCATTAATGTGCTCTTGCTTGGTAGATTCAATAAGGGTGATTGCTTCAGAAAGTGCCGATTTTTCCCCGTTAAGTATGCGCAATGAAAGATGATCAGCTTTCATAGAGTTGGCGTGTTTTCTCTTTTCAGCTAATATTCGTGCAATCACGTCTTTGTATGGTCGATATCTTTCGTCTGACATTAAGGGCTATTCGTAGTGTCACGTGATGCTGTTTTATACATACTTACCCATGTTGGGTTTTGGACATCACGTAACAGTTTAAACAAACTATCACCGTAAATATAGTCAGTTAAGACGTTTTCTACACCATACTCTTTCTTGAGAAATTCTTTTTGATAAATAGATGGTTTGTACTGACCCTGGCTCCAACCGGGTTGGTCAAAATCATAGGGGTGCTCATAGAATCTGATTTTCCATAGCTCATCAAATACAGGTGCATAATATCCAATCACTTTGTTACTGCCGTTTTTGAGAAGAAAACAGCTGTCTACGCCATATTTTTCAAACAGGTTTTCTCTTTTCAAATTGGCTGCATGTGGCCAATGTCCAAGTGCAGTATATATGAAACGATCTTTTCTAACAATTTCTGCACCTGAGAATTTCCCGTTGGTAGTCTTAACAAAGGCGAAGGTAATCATGTTAGAGTGTGCCCCCGTAAACAGACCAATTGCAAAATAAGTCTTATGCAGTGGTTGAGCAGTTAACTGAATACTGAACAGTAAGCCAGCGAATAGAATAATATGTTTTATGCTGAATTGCACTTATCTAAATTAGGCAATAAACAGACCAAAAACAATTAAGGAAAGGGAGCTTAAAGGTTTACGAAGATAAATAGAAACTGTTGACTATTGATTGATAATCACCACAGAAAGTACTCCTTGAATGAGTGGAGCGCTACCAGATGATACATTTAAATCAGCTGTTCCTCCACCATCTTTTGCCCGAACCTCAATGGTATGTGTGCCGGCTGAAAGGGTGTAAGTTTTACCGAAAGACCAATTGTCGATCATGTTGGCAAGGCCCTGCGTGTTGGCCGATACAATGCGTTGTTGTCCGCCAGATCCATTAATAGCACCATCAACAAAAATGGCAAAATCTCCGATTCCGTAGGTGGTACCTGTTCCGTTGGTCTGCACACCACCATAGGTACTTACATATACTTTTGCATCTGCTGGAACAGTGATCGTTTGGCTTAAACCTGGAATCAATGTGTAAGAAGTTGTTGATATAGTGAGTACAAGCTGTCCAGTGCCATAAGCATCTGTGGCATCCTGGCCATCAGTTGCGTCTGGAATCGCCTGACATACCCAGTCAGTTCCATTGTAAAACGCAATTTCGTTTGCTGAGCAGGCAAGATTGCCCAGGACATCTGAATCACCATCTGCTAAATCAGCAGGAACGTTTTGTACATCAGTCCAATCAATTGAAGATACCGTTTTGGCATTCAAGGCATAGGGAACTGATAACAGTTGAGAAGATCCCATTAATGCGTAAGCTGTGCCACCGGTTGCATCCATCTTAACTTGAAGAAAATAAATTGCTCCGCCCCAATCAATCGTGGAAAAATCACCTGATACAACAGCTCCACCACCAATGCTTAAATTAACCAACCCATTGTCATTTGTAGTAACGGCATGCGTTTCAGTATAAACTGAAGTTCCACCTGCGCTGTTTTGCAGGATGGAGATTTCAAAACCAACAGCTTGATTGGCTAAAATCGCTCCGCCATTATCTCGAGCTATAGCTTGATACTTGAATTGGTCGGGAGCCTGAGCTAAAAGTTGAATACTAGCCAACAGGCTAATCATTAGAAGGTAGATTTTTTTCATATCAATATTTTTGAACTTTGATGTTTTGAGCATTATTGCCTTCAGTTTTTACTAAGACATAATAGATACCTGGTGCTAGATCTGCCGTGTCTAGGTTTACTGATGTTTGCCCAACCAACATTACTTTTCTCACCTGCTGCCCCAAACTGTTTGTGATAACGATTTCGTTCGCTTTTGCCAAGTCTTCAATTACAACGGTTAAGTTGTTCGAAAATGGATTAGGGTATGCTGAACAAACCAAGATATCATTGAATGAAGTCAAATTAGCCGTGGGATCAATGTATTGATGAAACCCTTGGGTGAGCTGATTTGAGCTTTGAGTATACGTTTCAATGGCAATCTCACCAACTGTCCAACTCAATTGGGTAGATGTATTCGTGAAGTGATCACCCGAAGTCCCAATAACTTCAGGGCTGAGACTTTGACCAACGGCTCCAAAAGAGATAACTGTCAGGAGTAGGAATAGTAATTTCATAAGGGTACAAGGCTAGCAACGGTAAGATACAAAAAAAAATAATGAATGGAATAAAAAAGAGCACCACTTTACAAGTGATGCTCCATAGAAACAACCTGCCTAAAAAAGGCAGCAAAAATGATCAATCATTTGATTTCAACCATTTCAATTCAAAAATAGGAAAAACTGTCAAGTAGGCCCAAATCACTGTTTTTTCTTTTCTATGTATTCATCCATTCTACTTAATAGTCGCCACCATTCGTTGTTGGGGTCATCATTGCGATAAAATCGCACCGCACCAGCTCTGACCAATATTTTTCTCAATTCATCATCTTCAAATCCACCTAGGCGTTCTTTAAGCATCTCGAAACTGCGATCAGTGTACTTTTTATGACTTAAAAAATGAATTGCTGTAGACTCAGCACTATAGAGTGTCTTGTGTTCATCTTGCAATAGTTTTATTTCTTGTTTAAATTTTGAAAATTGAAGAAAAAAAGAAATAATTCCGCCTGTGAATGCGGCCGATAGGGAAATAATAATTGTTTCAGTCATTTTTTATTTTTAAGATACAATTTGGGGACGTAATTGACTTACGTTTTGTCAGTCAATCCTACTATTTCAGACAGTTTTTCTAGGAAATTATAATGCAATACGTCATTCTGTCATTCAAGTTGAAATGGCACCAGAATTGAGTGTTGAAGGGAAACTAAAAAAATATTAAAATGGCAACGAAAGGAACCGTAAACGTTCAAACCGAAAACATTTTTCCATTAATAAAGAAGTTCTTGTACAGTGATCATGAAATCTTTTTAAGAGAATTGATTTCAAATGCAGTTGATGCTACAAGTAAATTGAAAGTGCTTGCATCAAATGGTGAATTTAAAGGAGAGTTGGGAGATATCAAGGTTGAGGTAATTCTTGATAAAGACGCTGGAACACTTACCGTGAAGGATAAGGGGATCGGAATGACCGAAGAGGAAATTCAGAAGTACATCAATCAAATTGCATTCTCAGGAGCTGAAGAATTTGTAAAGAAATATGAAGGTAAAGAAGGGGCAGAACAAATCATTGGGCATTTTGGTTTAGGATTTTATTCGGCCTTTATGGTGGCAGATAAAGTTCAAATTAGAACCCTAAGTTTTCAGGAAGGTGCACAAGCAGTTCAGTGGGAGAGTGATGGTACACCTGAGTTTGAGATCACAGATATTGAAAAATCTGATAGAGGAACGGAGATTGTATTGTACATTTCAGAAGAGTCAAAAGAGTTTTTAGAGAACGGTAGAATTGATGGTATTTTGAATAAATATTGTAAGTTCTTGCCGGTTGAGATAAAGTTTGGAACCACCAAAAGAATGGAGGATGATCCTTCAGGAGAGAAAGATGAAGAGGGGAACACAAAGAAAGTTGAGGTAGAAGAGGATAAAATCATTAACAACACCTCTCCGGCTTGGGTCAAGTCTCCATCTGAATTGGAAGATCAGGACTATAAGGGGTTTTATCGAGAGTTATATCCTATGTCTTTTGATGAGCCTTTGTTTCACATTCACTTGAACGTAGATTATCCTTTCAATTTAACCGGAATCTTGTATTTCCCAAAGTTGAAAGAAACAATGGAGGTTCAAAAAAACAAGATTCAATTGTACTCCAACCAAGTATTTATTACGGATTCGGTTGAAGAAATTGTTCCTGAATTCTTGACTTTATTGCATGGTGTGATTGATTCACCAGATATTCCGTTAAATGTATCACGTTCATACCTTCAGGCTGATGGAAATGTGAAGAAAATCTCCTCACACATTACTAAAAAGGTAGCCGATAAGCTCGCTGGTATGTTCAAGAATGATCGTGAAGATTTTGAGAAAAAGTGGGATGACTTGAAGGTGTTTGTTGAATATGGAATGCTCACTGAGGATAAGTTTTATGATAAGGCAGAGAAGTTTGCCTTGTTGAAAAATACCAAAGATGAATACCTAACTATTGCCGATTACATTGAAAAGATCAAACCAATTCAAACGGATAAGAACGATAAGGTAGTGGTGCTTTATGCTAGCAGCAAAGAAGCCCATCATCAATTCATTCAAGCTGCTGAAGAAAGAGGCTATGATGTCTTGTTATTGGATAGTCCATTAACACCGCATTATATTCAAAAATTAGAGACCAAATTAGATAATGTCTCTTTTGCTCGAGTTGATTCAGATACCATTGATAATTTAATTTCAAAAGAAGAGGATTTACCAAGCAAATTAAGCGAAGAAGAAAAGGAGAAATTGAAACCAATCTTTGAAGATGTTGTTGAGAAAGAAAAGTTTACGATTTCTTTTGAAAACATGAGCGAATCAGATGCTCCAATCGTTATCACTCAGCCCGAATTTATGAGACGTATGCAAGAGCAGCAGCGCATGGGTGGTGGAGGCTTTATGGGTTCATTTCCCGAAATGTATGATATGAAAGTCAATGCGAATCATCCTCTTGTCGGAAGCATCTTAAATAAAAAGAAAGACAACAAACAGAAATTGGCAAAGCAGCTAGCAGATTTAGCTATGCTTTCTCAAGGAATGTTAACTGGTGAAGCACTCACCAAATTCATTCAACGCTCTGTCGATTTAATCAAATAAAGTACAATAAAAAAAGCCCGTTTTTAAAGCGGGCTTTTTTTATTCTTCAATCTTTTTTCCCTTTTCCCAAGTTTCGGTTCTGATCAATTTCCCCTTTTTGTCAAATATCTTGAGTTCACCATCAGGTCTGCCCATCTTCATTTTGCCTACGGTCTTTATTTTTCCGTTCGGATGAAAGGTGGTTTGCACTCCATTGAGAAATTCGGCTTCTTTTGTGCCATCTTCGTAAAAGCTACAGAAGTAGCTCACATCCGGATTCTCTCTATTCTCAAGAGACAATAATTGGATTTGCCCATTCTCGAACCAAAATTTTGCAGTATCGCTCAAACTACCTTCTGTAAAGATCATTTGAGATTTTTGGTTTCCATTGGAGTAGTAAATGATTGATGCGCCGTGTCTTCGGCCATGAACATATGGTGTCACCTCTTTAATATCCCCATTGGCGTAATATTTAATTTGATCACCATGCATTAACCCTTCCTTAAATGCATTTAACCTGATAATAGCTCCTGATGTGTCTTTAACAGTCGAGTATCCTGTGAATGGAGTGACATTGTTCAAGTATATCATTTGTTCGTTTAAGGTAAGAGGCATTCTTTTATTGAGGTCTGAATAATTCAGGGTGTCTTGCGAAAAAGCAGACAAATGACACATTATGTATCCTAGTATTAGTAGATGTTGACTCACTATTTTTGAATTACTTTTTTCTCTTTCCCATTCTTCCAGATGATGATTTTTTCTAGTTTACCATCTTCATTGTAATATTTGAATTTACCATCACATTTGTGATTTCGCAATACTCCTTTAACACGTAGTTGACCATTTTCAAAATAACTTTCTTGGTAATTTGCTGTAGCACGATACTGCAGTTGTCCATTCGCATACCAAAGTGAAGATTCGAGGGTGTATTTTTCGAATGGCTGTTCGATTGACATTTTTTTTAATTGTCCATTAGGATACCATGCCCAGACAGTATCTCTTAATTCACCCTGTTCATACATCATTTTGTTTTGAAGCTCTCCATTTTCGTACCATCTTTTCGATTCTCCGTCTCTCCTCCCAAACTCATAATGCTCAGATACTTTTGTTGAACCATTCGCGTAATATGAGCTGTACCAACCGTGCATCTTGCCATGTTTAACTGAGAAGATTTCAGAAGGATTTGTTAGATTTCCTTTCACTATTACACCCGAAAATGGCCTGTTTTGATAATAATACCTAGCTGGATTATTGCCAATAGCTCTCACCTTGTATTCGATTGAATCAAAATTTAAGGTGTCCTGAGCAACCGCAAATTGACAAAGTGAAAAGAATAAGCTGTAGCAAATTAGTTTCATTTCATGAATTTAAACGAAATAAAAAGGCTCACATTATTCCTTTTATTTTATGACGGGAGTTGCTTATTGAACGCGTCCTACAGGTTGTATTTTTCCATCCATGAATGGGTTTTTATTAGTAAATCTCAAAGAAATCTCTAATCCACCTCTGCTGTTCGTGGCCGGATTCAATCCAGAAATATTAATGTCGTAGCTGCAGCCAATTGCGAATTGGTGGAATTCAAACAAAATCATAGGAGTGAAGGCGTCTCTTGCTCTCAGGTATCCTCCAAATGAGATTGCTGAACCATTCTTGTATCCAGTGTACTTACTGTCTTGTTGTAACTTAACTCTAAACAAAGATCCAATTAGCAATTCTTTTGCTTTTCCTTGATAGTAAAACATAAATCCAGGAAGCCAAGCATATCGCGTATCGGCAATTGAGATTAATCCATCACCATGCAATACAAAACGCATGTTGTACCTGTGATTCAAACCAAGGTATGAATATTTTGGTCTAGATAGGTGATGTACAGCAAATCCTGCGTTGAACTTCAAATCATGGTTATCTGTCACATTAATATGACCATCTTTATTATTATAACTCCAAACAATTCCAGATGCGAAATCAGCATGCGTGAATGATGTTGCTCCTACGTTCTCTCCAGAAGCCAAATCAGGGTTGTAATTAGTTCCATCATATTGATTTCCCCAAGTTAAGAATGAGAAGTCAATACTTCTTTGAGCTAACCCTGCCATGATACCTAAACCTAATGTTTGGTGCTTGGCAACTTTAAGGTGATAGGCTAAAGCTAAATTGGCTTGGGTGGTTCCCATTTGCGAATCTCCTGCTTTGTCCGAAAAGAAGTTGGCTCCTGCAGCAAAATAACCTTGTTCAATCGCCTGCTTATTTAGTTTGGAATCAGCTGAAGCTGCAAACGTTTTATAGGGAGATCCTATTTGTCTCCATTGATCTTTGTAAACTGTATTTACCGCAAAATCAAAACGTACTCCGACCAATGCAGGGTTTTGTGACATTGGTTGCGTCTGAAATTGTGAGAAATGTATGTCTTGTGCGCCTACGAATCCTGCGAATCCTAAAGCTGTTAAAATGAGTATCTTTTTCATAGTGCGGGTTTATCGAATTAAGCTAATATTTCCTTTTTGTTCAAAGAATTCACCATTGATGAGTGAGCCTGAGGCAATGTACACAAAAACGGCAGAATTCAGAGGTTTTCCTTTCCAAGTTCCATCCC
>Ga0189274_100263_pt1 | contig 15925 bp, 14 predicted proteins | sample N5B1minimetaG_FD_130323 | JGI IMG/M metagenome (GOLD analysis project Ga0189274, IMG submission 130323) | Marine microbial communities from the Costa Rica Dome - N5 B1 mini metaG | ecosystem: Environmental > Aquatic > Marine > Oceanic > Photic zone | place: Costa Rica: the Eastern Pacific...
AGAGTTCTCCATCCCACTTGATCCACCTTGCCAACATCTCGTTGAACTTGTTTTTATCTACTCTCATAATTGTCGGTTTTATGTTCTTCCACCGAAACCCATTTCCGGTAGTTTCCATTCAAGTTCCGACAATGCGAATGCGAAAAAAACGAGGGTGTACCCTGTTTCAGAAATTGAACTTTTTGAAAATGAGGTGTACTATAAATTGCGAGGGTGTGGACTTTTTTCGAGGGTGTGGGTACTTTTTCGAGGATGTAACAGCCTTATGAATTACGAGTTATAGTTAAAATGTACCGAATAATAGGTTTTAACAACACTTAACTAAATGGCGTGCAATTAAATCGCCTTGATTTCGTTGCTTTTTTATTAGCGCATTGTCCCGAAACTTATGTCATAAACGCTAACAATGCTGAGAATAAGGAAATTAAAATGTACTGTTTTGAAGACTTACACACTGCAAGTGAGCTTCGCGAGAAATACCCTCAGGTGGAGCTATTAGGGTGGAACGCCCTAAAAATCGGTACGTTTTTATCTTCCAAACTTCTTATCGGAACTAACAAATCATCACGACAACCTGCCCTTATTAGAGAAAAGAGCTTTGTCAAGTTGATGAATCATTCCAACGATCTGAGAAATTTACACAACTGCCTTATTGATCCCACTAATCGTAGTTGTATTGATCTCCTCACTCCCCAGGAGTTGTACGAAGACTATCCGAGAGTTATGCTTTTGGATTGGTCAGCTGCACGAATAGGAATGTTTCTTAATGCCAAATTACTTATTGGAATTCACAAAGGATCTGGGCGTTCTGCCCTTATTGCAAGACCAAGTTTCGTGTCTCTTATTGAACTTGCAAACTCAAATTTAGACTACATGAAGGTTTATACCTGAATTTACAAAACCCCAGTAAAATCCCATGCTACGCCATGACTACCTCATGACAACCCCATGATAATCTCATGAAAACCCCATGTTAACTTCATGGTTTTGAATAACTTTGTAAATCCTTAAACAAATCTAAAATTTGAAGAATTGTTGAACAAAAACCTATTATTCATAAGTCATGCCGCACCAGAGAACAATTACCTTGCGGGCTGGTTAGCATCCAAGCTTCGACTGCTTGGATATGAAGTATGGGTTGATGTAGAAGATTTAAGATCAGGCAGTAGTTTCTGGAATGAAATCGAATTAAAAATGCGAAATGATTCTATTCGATTCATAGCACTTGTTTCGGAGAGCTATGTATCTAAATCGAGAAACAAGAACTCAGGCGTTTTTAGTGAAGTTACATTAGCAAAAACCTTGTCAAAAACCATTGACAACTATATTCTACCTATTAAAGTTGATGGAACAAGTTATGACGATTTTCCACTCAACATATTACCATTAGACACGATTAATTTTAGCACAAATTGGGGCTCTGGATTAAAAAAATTAATTGCTGAGTTAGAAGAACAGAAAATTGATAAAGGCGAGCCAAGCAATGAAGTTTTATCTGAATGGCACTCCATTCAGAAAATTCAAGGAACTGTAAAAAAGAAAAAGGAATATTATGGTTCAAATTGGTTCAATATTGATTACCCGAAACAAATCTATGTTTATAAATTCATTGGGGAAATAGAATCACTTTACAAGGCAATTCCATTCAAGTTTGTACGGGACGCTGATTATATAATTGGTTTTTTTGATAATTCAGGTCTGGGTTTTCATTTTACTCACTTTGAACAAATTAATACTGAAGAATTTGCTACATGTGAGGAAATAACTCTGGAGGATGGGTACACAATTAATAACCCCCCTCAAAAACTCGTTCGACTGCTGAATCTTTGTGTTAACGAACATTTTTACAACCTCGACAACTTCGGAGTGTATCAAGGGGCAAACAAGAAGAAGATCGCTTATGTCCGGTATAATGAAAATAAAAATGGCTATATCTCGCTCAAAAAATTTGGAAAAAGGGGAAGGAAAATCTATTCCACAAAAGGTAAGATTGTTTGGAGATTCGGATTAAGTTTTCTTTTTCAACTTGATCCGTTCCCCCATTTGATAGTTCACTATCATCTAATTAGCTCGGATGACAAAGGAATTTTAAAACAAGATGACCAACTAAAAGCGAGACGCTCAATTCCGGCAGAATGGTTTAATAGGGATTGGTACGAGAGAATTCTCGCCTTCCTTCATTTGGCTTCGGAATTTTCAGATGATCTACTACTAACTGTTCCAGTAGGTAGGCAGGATATTTTAATTGATTTGAAACCTATACAGTTCAAATCCCAATTTAGTTATGACGAATAATGGGGATTAACAACTTGACATATCTCCCTGAACCAAAATTAACTTTTGGAAATGATCAAACAGCTTTTGATCCAAGAGACGGCTTGCTTCTATTTGGACCTTATGAGCGTCTTTCAACACAATCGCTAAGAGCAGGGTTTATTGGACGAGATAAAGGAAAACAGCTTTATAGTGAATTTGTCGAAAGATTACAGTCTCCGATTATTTCAAAAAAATTGATTTATGGTAATGAAATGGATATTGAAAGTCAACGTCCAAGTTATCCGGGATTTGAAGCTACGTTTGGTGTCCAATGGAACAAAGAACCTGATCTGTCTGTAATCATTAGTGATTCCGATCTTGAAAATTTATTGAAAGAAAGAATCAAGAAAAGAAGGACAAAAAACTTAGTTGACCTATATGCTAACAAGATTCTAAAGGCAAGGCGTGATGATGACGCTCGTTTGGATATATGGTTTATTGTTGTTCCAAGAGAAATTTACATCCATTGTCGTTATGGATCGAAAGGGTTAGATATTTCAAAGAAAATACAGGAGAAAATTGATGCTCATAAAATGGGGCAATTGGGATTTTTTGATGATTATGATGAAGAATTACAAGAACTGGATTCCTTAAAAGATGATTCATCAGATTTTCACAATCTTTTGAAAGCTCGTTTGCTTCAAGAGAAGATTGAAACGCCTGTTCAGGTGGTTGTTGAACCTACGCTTGATTTTCGTGAAAAATTACTCAACAAAAAGTATTCGGATGACTTGGCTGCACATGTTGCATGGACACAATCGGTGGCAGTTTATTATAAGCTTGGAAAACTTCCTTGGGCGTTGAATGATATACGAGATGAAGTTTGTTATGTAGGATTAGTTTTCAAAAGGATCACAGAAAAAGGTAAGGATTCAAGTGTATGTAGTGCGGCTCAAATGTTTCTCAAGGATGGTGACGGGACTATCTTCAGGGGAAATATTGGTCTTTTTAAAAGCGAAGGTAGATCGGACTATCATTTAGATGAGAAGAATGCAGAATATCTATTAGGAATGGCTCTTGACGATTTTAAAGATAAAAGAGGAGTTTATCCAAAACAGCTTTTTATTCATGGTAGAGTACGATTTGATGATGTTGAATGGAAAGGATTTCAAAACGCAGTCAACATAAGAGAAGCTGAAACAAGTCTAAATGGTATAGTCATTAAAGATACTAGAGAAGATCCGAGAAAAAGGCTTAAACTTTATAAAGACACAAAGGGTGGTAAAAACGAATATGGTGTCATGCGAGGCTTGGCGTGGAAAGTTAACGAATCATCAGGTTATTTATTTACAAGAGGGTTTATTCCAAGGATTAACTCTACAAATCACATGGAAATAGCAAATCCTTTGTATGTAGAAATAAGCAGAGGAAATGAGGAAATTGATGTGGTACTCCAAGATGTATTGGCACTCACGAAGTTGAATTATAATGCTTGCGTTTATGGAGATGGTTTGCCTGTAACTTTGCGGTTTTCTGATTTGATAGGTAACATATTAACTGCAACTACTGACTGGCAGTCTGAAATGAGACAGTTTCGATATTATATTTAATTACATCGCAAAAAATGACTTAAATCACAATCTAATTTGACATAAATTCTAACATCAATAAAATAAAATCCTTAGCTTTGCGTTAGACTCGTAACATTAAATGAGAAAAATTAGAAAATATAAGGGATTATCATTGTTCTTGGCATTCATGTTCTTTGCCAATACAATGAGTTTTTCTATGGATTTTCATTTATGCAAGGGTGAGGTTTACAGTTTTTCACTTTTTGGTAAAGCAGAGTCATGTGACATGTCCAGTACCACTCAAAAAGCAGAGGGACATGAATGCTGTAAAAAGCATAAAAAATCAAAGATTCAACAATCCGAATTAAGGGATCGAAATATTGAACAACGCCTAGAAGATGGTTGTTGTAGTAATGAACATCTTACTAAGGATAGCCTTCAAGACTTCAATCGTACTGAACTTAATTTAAGCAAGGTAGATCAGTATCAAGTATTCTGTGTACTATACACTTATTTCTTTTCATTACAGGAAACTGAAGATGTTGAAGTTTTCTTGTCACCACCTCTACCTCCCTCTTTGTCAGGTAAAGAGTTGTCTGTACTTTACCAAGTTTTTCTAATTTGATTTACGTTTCATTAAGTGAATCGTGATGGTGAACACCGTCACGATATCGAATTTTTACGTCCAAAAAATTAATTAATGAAACATGTTAAATCGTATAATAAAATTCTTTCTTGACAATAAGCTTGTCGCATGGTTAATGCTGATTCTATTCATTGTATGGGGATTCGTAACAGCTCCATTTGAATTCGAATCAGATTATTTACCGAGAGATCCGGTAGCTGTTGATGCAATTCCCGATATAGGTGAGAATCAGCAAATTGTGTTTACTAAATGGATGGGGCGGTCCCCTCAAGATGTGGAAGATCAAATTACTTATCCATTGACCTCTGCACTTCTAGGTATACCCGGTGTTAAAAGTGTTCGAAGCAATTCAATGTTTGGTTTTTCAAGCATCTATTTAATCTTTGAAGAGGATGTTGAATTCTATTGGAGTAGAAGCCGAATTTTAGAAAAATTGAATTCCCTTCCAGCTAATCTTTTGCCTCCCAGTGTTCAGCCCACTCTTGGTCCTGATGCTACTGCCTTGGGGCAAATCTATTGGTACACATTAGAGGGGAGAGATGAGAAAGGTAATCCTACCGGTGGTTGGGATTTACATGAATTACGATCTATTCAGGATTTCTATGTGAAGTATGCCCTGCAATCTGCTGAAGGAGTTTCAGAAGTGGCCTCTATTGGAGGATTTGTTCAAGAATATCAAATTGATGTAGATCCCGAAAAAATGAGGATCTATGATGTTTCACTAGAGCAGGTAATGAAAGCTGCCCGAGGAAGTAATCTTGACATTGGGGCTCAAACACTTGAAATTAACATGGCAGAGTATTTTGTTCGAGGTTTAGGTTATGTCAAATCCTTGGAAGAAATCGAATCAAGTGTTGTTAAAGTTGCAGATAATGTTCCAATAAGAATTAAAGATATTGCGGTTGTTCATTTAGGTCCAGCTACAAGACGGGGAATTTTAGATAAATCTGGAGCACCTGCGGTAGGCGGAGTTGTTGTTGCGCGGTATGGTGCAAATCCTATTGAAGTAATCAACAACGTAAAATCTAAAATTGAACAGATTGGTGTTGGATTACCATCAAAAGTGCTTGAAGACGGAACTGTTTCGCAGCTCACAATCGTCCCATTTTATGATCGTACTGAGCTAATCCAAGAGACCATCGGGACATTGGAGGAAGCACTAACACTGGAAGTTCTAATAACAATTATCGTTGTGATTTTAATGCTTCTTCATTTAAAATCATCTCTACTCATATCGGCATCACTTCCCGTTGCTGTCTTGATGTGTTTTATCGCTATGCGATATTTTGGAGTTGATGCGAACATTGTTGCACTTTCTGGAATCGCAATTGCAGTTGGCACAATGGTAGATATGGGTATTGTCCTTACTGAAAGTATGGTAATCCAGATGAAGAATGCTCCACCAGACCAACCTCTCAAAACTACTATTTATTTAGCAACTACAGAGGTTGCGTCAGCAGTAGTCACGGCAGTGGCAACAACAATTGTGAGTTTTCTTCCGGTTTTTACAATGCAGGCAGCAGAAGGGAAATTGTTTAGGCCCTTGGCATTTACCAAATCCTTTGCATTGTTAGCTTCTATTCTTTTGGCAATTACTGTAATTCCTCCCCTTGCTGAACAGCTATTCAGACTTAAAAGTAGGGGTAATCTAGCAGCTTATTTTACCAATGGGGTATTAGGAATTCTTTCCACCACCCTACTATTTACAGACTACTCGTTTTTCGGCTTTTTTGGGTTGACAATTGCTGTTACAGGAGTGCTTACGATTATTCTCAAAGAACGAAAATCAGATGAATGGATGAAGATTTTTGAATATGGTAAGAACATTATATATGCACTTATTGTTGCTTGGTTATTGGCCGTAATTTGGATGCCACTAGGTGTTACTAAAGGAGAGGTTGCCAACTTTCTTTTCATTGTTATTATAATTGGTAGTCTCATCGGGCTATTCTATGTTGTTATTCATTTTTATGAAAAAATCTTACGTTTCTTACTGAGGATAAAGTACGTTTTTATTGGGCTGATTGTCCTTCTCATGTATGGTGGATACACTGTGTTTACAAGTACAGGGCAAGAATTTATGCCCGCTCTAGACGAAGGATCTTTCCTGCTTATGCCAACCTCTATGCCGCATTCAGGCATGGAAATGAATGAATCAAACTTGAGGATGTTGGATATGTCGGTAAGTTCTATCCCAGAAGTTGAAATGGTAGTTGGAAAGGCCGGAAGGGTTGAAAGTTCTCTAGATCCCGCACCAATGTCAATGTATGAGAACATTATTTTGTACAAATCTGAATATAAAACTGATCCCAACGGAAAAAGAATTCGATTTAAAGTCAATGAAGAAGGTGAATTCGATAGAAATAATGATGGTGAGCTTATTCCAGACAAAAATGGTATGTACTACAGGCAATGGAGAGACCATATACATTCTCCTGATGATATCTGGAATGAAATAGTGAATGCCACAAAATTGCCGGGTCTTACTTCCGCTCCAAAACTTCAGCCGATACAGACAAGGTTGGTTATGCTCCAAACTGGGATGAGAGCTCCAATGGGTATTAAGATCCAAGGGCCGGACTTAGAAACTATTGAAGCTTTTGGTTTAGAGTTGGAAAAATTCTTAAAGGAGGTAGAAGGAGTTCAAGTCCAATCTGTTTTTGCAGATCGAATTGTTGGAAAACCTTATCTGATGCTTGACATTAATAGAGACGAAATCAGCAAACATGGATTGTCAATCGTTAATGTGCAGAATCAGATACAAACTGCCGTTGGAGGTATGGTCATGTCTTCAACCGTAGAAGGTCGTGAAAGATATAATATAAGGGTTCGGTATCCCTTGGAATTAAGAAATGATCCTGAAAAAATTAAAAACATCCTTATAAATACACCAACAGGAAATCAAATCCCACTGGGTGATTTAATACGTGTTAAATACGAACAGGGACCTCAGTCAATTAAGAGTGAAGATGGCTTTCTTATCGGATATGTCTTATTCGATAAAGAAGAAAACTATTCTGAAGTAGATGTAGTTGAAAATGCACAAAATTATTTAGATGAAAAAATAGCAAATGGGGAGCTTGAAGTACCCTTTGGCATTACATATCGGTTTGCAGGTAATTACGAACAGCAACTTAGAGCAAACAAACGGCTCGGAATTGTAATTCCCATTGCGTTGATTTTAATTTTCTTGATTCTCTATTTCCAGTTTAAATCGGTCATGACCTCATTTTTTGTGTTCTCAGGAGTTTTTGTGGCATTCTCAGGAGGTTTTATAATGATCTGGTTATATGGACAGGATTGGTTTATGAACTTCGAAATGTTTGATACGAACATGAGAGATCTTTTCCAAATGAAGACTGTTAATCTAAGTGTTGCTGTTTGGGTTGGATTTCTAGCATTGTTTGGAATAGCAACGGATGACGGTGTGCTAGTAGCAACTTTCCTAAAAGATAGTTTCAAGAAGAACAAACCAAAAACTAAGAATGAGATCAGAGATGCAGTAGTCGAAGGTGGAAAACGTAGAGTTAAGCCTGCAATGATGACAACTGCAACAACTATTCTAGCTCTTCTTCCAGTGTTGAGTTCAACAGGAAAAGGTTCGGATATAATGTTGCCAATGGCTATTCCTTCCTTTGGAGGCATGGTTCTCAACATAGTTACAATGTTTACCGTTCCGGTTCTTTATTGCCTTTGGAAAGAAACTTCTATTGATGTCAAAAGAATCGTTAAAAAAATTGAAAAGAAATGAATCGATTATTAACTATAGTTGCACTAACTCTGCTTTATAGCGGAAGCGTAAACATTCTATACGGCCAATCACTTGATAGTCTTCTATTGCTTGTTGTCGAGAATAATCCTGAACTAAAAGCTTTAAACAGTGAATATAAGGCAGAGTTACAACGGGTAGATCAAGTAAGTACTTTGCCTAATCCGACTGTCGGTGTCGGAGTGCCAATTTTTCAACCAGAAACTCGCTTAGGACCACAATTGATGATGGTTAGTGCTAGTCAAATGTTTCCTTGGTTTGGCACTCTTGCTGCCAAAGAAGATGTTGTCATATCTATGTCCAAGGCGAAGTTCGAAAGAATTTCAGCACTAAAACTTGAACTGTTTTATCAGGTGAAAACTTCCTTTTACATGCTGAATTTTCTCAGGATTAAAAAAGAATTATTGAATAAAAAAATAGGTCTATATCAATCCATTGAGAACATTGCTCTAGCAAATGTTGAAAGCGGCCAATCTACGACTGCTGACGTATTACGAATTCAACTGGTAATCAGAGAGCTTAGACAACAAATTGATTTGATATCCAATGAAGAAAATTCAAATGAACTGGTAATAAATCAAATCACGAATAGGGATTTAAACAATAAAATCTTAACACCACCAGAAATGGAGGCAAATATTTTAGTTGATTTTGACACATCAGTTTACAGGAAGAAAATTTCTGAACATCATCCACTTATCGAGAAAATAAATTTTCAGATTGAGACTTCAGAAAATAGACAGATCGTAAATCGTAAAATGAACAGCCCTACTTTCGGACTTGGTGTAGATTACAATTTGGTTGGTGAGAGAACTGATGCCAATCCGGTTAACAACGGGAGAGATATTCTTGTTCCAAAAATCATGGTTACTATCCCTATTTATAGAAAAGGATATAAAGCTAAGAATCAAGAAGAGGTTTTCATTCAGGAAGCTTTGTCCTTTGAAAAAGAATCACTTATTGATAAAATCATTCGAATGTTGTTGCAGTACAAACTGGAATATGACAATTCAATCTTACACATAAACCTGCACAAAGAACAAATAAAAACTACTAGTCAAACCATTGATATTTTACTCACAGATTATAGCTCCTCTGGGCAAGGCTTTGATGATCTATTACAACTTGAAAACCAACTATTGCTTCATGAAATTGGTTTGATCAAAGGTCTTTTGGATCAAAACATAGCTATAGCGAAAATTGATCGCTTAACCGACTTTTAAACTGATTCAATCAAAAACATTATTAATATGAAAAAGAAGAATATTATCATACCAATTATAACAGCCCTCTTAGGTATTGCAATTGGATATTTCATCTTTAGTTCGCCTAACCAAAATGAAGATGAACACGAAAGCCACGAAGAGCATGAAGAAGAAATATGGACTTGCTCCATGCATCCTCAAATTCGACAAAATCAACCCGGTGACTGTCCTCTTTGCGGTATGGACTTAATTCCATTAGAGAGTACTAGTGTCAATCCTCTTGTACTTGAAATGACTGAGGAAGCAGTTCAACTAGCTCATATACAAACAACAATTGTTGGGAGCGATCAAATGCTTACAAGTTCTTTACAGGTATCAGGTAAAATCGAAGCGGATGAGACAACTTCGGCAAGTCTAACTTCTCACATTCCCGGAAGAATTGAGAAACTCTATATAAGTTTTACAGGTGAAAGAGTTTACGAAGGACAAAAGATAGCGACAATATACTCACCGAAACTTATTACCGCTCAGAAAGAGCTACTTGAGTCCTACAAAATGAAAGATGAACAGCCGAAGTTATATGAAGCATCTGTAAATAAACTGAAAAACTGGAAGATAACAGATGATCAGATCAATGAAATTATCGAATTACAGGTTGTAAAAGAAAATTTTGACATCTATGCAGATTACTCTGGTGTTGTTCAGAAAAGACTTGTCTCTGTTGGAGATCATTTAGGTGAAGGTGAAGTTCTTTTTGATATACAAAACTTGAGCAAGCTATGGGTGGTCTTTGATGTGTATGAAAAAGATCTTGAATTAATTAAACTTGGAAATCTTGTAACATTCACGACACCTTCAATTTCAGGTAAAACTTTTCAGTCCAAAGTAAGTTTTATTGATCCGGTTATTAATCCAATGACGAGAACCGCCAAAATCAGAGTTGATATCTCTAATCAGGATAATTTGCTCAAACCGGAGATGTTCGTAAATGGAGAAATCTTTTCAGCCAATGAGAGTGAAATGAATGTTACTGTCCCAAAATCAGCTGTGCTATGGACAGGTCAGAGAAGTGTAGTTTACGTTAAAGTCCCTGAATTATCAATCCCTTCGTTTGAATTTAGAGAGGTTTTGCTTGGCCAATCCCTGGGGGATAAGTACCAAGTGATTGATGGTTTAATCGTGGGCGAAGAGGTGGTCACGCACGGTGCTTTTGTGATTGACGCTTCCGCACAATTAAATAATCAAACGAGCATGATGAACCGTTTGATTCCAGGAGCCACGGACGCAAACTATTTACCAGATTATACGGGTACTACTCCTTCTGAACTCAAAAAACAGTTCCAGAATTTGATTGAAGAATATATCACAATAAAGGACGCCTTAGTGGAATCAAAATCGAATGATGCACAAGCAAATTCTAACAAATTGTTGAGCACTCTTAATGAGATCCAAATGGGCTTGCTGAGTGGTCAAGAACACAAATACTGGATGGAACAGTCTAAAATAATCAAGGTTCAGGCAGATCATATTCGAAATGAAAGTGATTTGGAAATACAACGGGATTATTTTTCTGAATTATCACTAGCAATTGTTAATATGACAAAGGTGTTTGGTGTTTTCAATAAGATATACTATGAGCAGTATTGTCCAATGGCAAATGATGGAAACGGAGCGTATTGGCTGAGCAAAGAGGAAACCATTCAAAACCCGTATTACGGTGAAAAAATGTTGAAATGTGGTGAAGTGAAGAATTTGATCGATAAGAATTACAAAAATGAAATTCCTAAAGCCAATCCAACGAACAATCCATCGCAAGGGCATAACCATTAAATCGAATAAACAATGAAATTTCTAATAATATTTTCTATAGCATACTTCCTACTGAATTCTTGTTCTTCAAGAACAGGGCAATCAGAAATGTCTAATGAGGCAAACGATTCAAGTTTTCAAATTCTTGGTCTGACCGATTTACAAGTTGATGAAGTATTTCTTGTCAAAATAGAAAAGGGACAATACATCCGAATTGACTCCTCTAAAATAAGCAATAATCAATTCAAATTCGAGGGTGCAGTTGATGCTCCTCAAATGTACTTTCTTTCTTTTTCTGAAGAAATGATCCCAGTTTTCATGGAAAATTCTGAGGTCAAAATCAATATTAATGGACAGAGACCAGATAGTGTTGAAATAAATGGATCTGCAGTACATGATGAATGGACATTAATTCAAAATGAGATCGTGCAATTTGACGATATACTTGACTCAATTGCCGAACAGTATTACTACGCCCGAGATAATGATTTAGTTGATCAATTAATAAAGTATGAATCTCAGTATGACAGTATTGAAAGTATCAAGTTTGTGTTCATAGACGATTATATAGAGAAGAACAGAAATTCATTTATCTCTCCATATTTAGTTGTTAAATATAAATTGTTTACTGATAATTCTGATGAGTTACGTGCTCTAAACGACAAGTTTGATCAGAGCATTAAAAACTCTCCTTACATTGAAACCATAGAGGAACGAATCACTAAACTAGACTTAACGAAGATTGGAAATGAGGTTCCATCATTTTCATTGCCAAATACTTCCGATGAAATAATATCAATTGAGGATTTTAGAGGTCAATATGTACTTATTGACTTCTGGGCATCATGGTGTGGACCATGTCGTAAGGAAAATCCAAATGTAGTTGAAGCATTCAATAAGTTCAAGGACAGAAAATTTACTGTTCTCGGAATTTCACTGGATACAGATAAAAATGCATGGTTAAATGCTATTGAAAAGGATCAACTAAACTGGACTCATCTCAGCGATCTTCAAGGTTGGAATAATGAAGTTGCTACAGATTTTGGTGTCCGTAGTATTCCTTTCTCCATTTTGATAGATCCCGAAGGTATAATACTAGCGAAGAACCTACGAGGTGAGGACCTGCAAACAGAGCTTGAAAAACATCTAGAGAAATGATAAAAGAGTTCAAGATTAAGGGTATGATTTGTAGTCGTTGCATTAAAGTATTGACGACTGACTTGATAGCAAATGGAGTACAAGTTATTGAAATAAATCTTGGCAGGGTCGTTTTGCAATATGATCCTAGAACGACCGATCAGCACTTGATAGAAAAAATACTTTCAAATAACGAATTTGAAATAATCCATGACAAATTTGAAGTGTTGGCAGAAGAAACAAAAAAGTGGATTATTGATTATATCTGGAATACTGATGGGACTATAAAATTGTCTAAGTTTTTAGAAAAGAAAATGACCTTAAACTATTCATCGCTAAGTAAAAACTTCTCAATGTATTTTGGTAGAACAATTGAACGATATACCATTCTGTTGAAGGTTGAACGATCTAAAGAGTTAATTGAGAATGGTGAATTTAATTTTAGTGAAATCGCCTACTCCTTAGGGTATCAGAACCCATCGGCTTTATCCAGACAGTTTAAGCGAGAAACAGGATTGAGTATGACTAAATATAAAACACTTGGAATCATAGGTAGGATTCCGGTAGATAGAATATGATATACATAAGATGATAAATGATAACTCATTGTTTTTCAAGACAATTAAAATTGTATGAATAAAAATTAAACTAAACGATTATGTGGCATAGTGAAAATCATTTTTGGGGAATGCATCTATTTTGGTGGATTGTATGGGTAGTATTGTTAATATGGATCTTTGTTGTACCATGGGATATACCGGGAAACAGAAAATCTAAAAATCAGGCAATTGATATTCTCGATCAGAAATTTGCGGAAGGCAAAATTTCCAAGGAAGAATACGAAGAGAAAAAAGCACTCATTCAAAAACGATAGTGATGTCAAGAAAACATTTAATCTGGATGCTTATAGGATGCGGACTTCCACTGCTATTAATTTTTTTAGCCCCTTCATTAGGCATAAGTGATGACCTGTCCATATTCATATTTATACTAGTCATGTTCGCATGCCATTTATTTATGTTTAAACTCCACGGACATCATAAAAAGTCATCAAGTGATTCTGATAAGCACTAAAAACCAAGAGCATGAAACAGATTAACATTAAAAAATTTGGATTAGCCTGTGGATTAACCGGAGTGCTATTATATATGGGATGCATAATACTGATGCTAAGTGTTGGGCATATAGGAACGGTGAAGTTTTTCAACAGCGTATTGCATGGTCTTGACGTATCAAGTATAATTCGGATGGATACCCCCCTTTGGGAAGCGGGAATAGGTATAGTACAGACTTTCATATTGTTCTGGCTAATTGGCGCTTGTATAGCTTCATTTTATAATGCTTCAATCTTAAATACAAAATAATTATGATCCTGAATGTGCTTTTATATTGGTTCAAGATACAAGCAAAAAAGGCTGCCTACAATGTTCTTGGAAGCAACTATTCTAATGAGCAGATCAAAGAAATTCTCAATGGATACTGGAAAAGATATAACTTACTAAAAACCGAACTAGAAGATCAGCCAACTTTGGGAGGTAGATTAATGGTTAATTTGGCCGCAATGTCCGTTGCTTTTTACAATGAATTTTCAGCTAGAGGTATAGGCCATGTTGAAACAACAAAATCATTCTATGAAATATCATGGATTGTATATAAAAAATTGGGAAAGTTTTCTTGGTGGATGGCTGGATTTCGAGGTCGGACTGGTTATTCTCGTTTGAAAAAAGCCACCGAATTGTTTAGAGCATTTCCTTTCAATAATCCATCATATAAGTGGCAAAATGTTTCAACCAAAGAAGGTGTAGTTGGTTTTGACTGTTTGAAATGTCCTGTTGCGGAATATTTCAAGTCAAAAGGATTGGCTGATTTTTGTGTTGATACGTGGTGCGCATTAGATTTTCCTTTGGCTGAACAATGGGATAGCAGATTAATTAGAGCGAGTAATATTGCCGGTGGAGCGCAAAAATGTGACTTCCGATGGATTCCAAAATCTTATAATCATAAATCAATAAAATAAAGTGTTATGAAGAATATATTAGTACCTACCGATTTTTCAGATTGTGCAAGAAGAGCTGAAAACCTTGCACTAGAAATAGCCGAAAAAGCTGGTGCAGAAATTCATTTTCTGCACATTTTTGATTCACCTGTTGATTGGGTTAAACTGCCTCTTGAAAGGGAAGAACTTTACCCTGAAACCAGATTGAAGTTTAAAAATGCTAACAGAGAACTTAATGACTTAGTAAAACGGGCCAAAGAAAAAGGATTGAAGGCCGAGGAGTTTCTTTTATTCAATGAAGGCAGAGCGGCTATTGATGATCATATTAAAAGTCATAACCATGATTTTATCGTAATGGGGTCTCACGGAGCTAAGGGGATAAAAGAATTGTTAGGCTCCAATACTCAAAAGGTTGTTCGGTATGCAAATGCACCAGTATTGGTTGTAAAAGAATCAGCGTTAGATCGGGATAATAGAAATTTAGTATTTGCATCAAGTTTTAATAAAGAAGCGATGGAACCATTTCAAAGAACAGTTGACTTTGCAAACATGATTGATGCTAAAATTCACTTGCTATACGTCAATACACCGAATCGATTCATTGAAACTGATGAGATTGAAAGTAAAATGCAAGAGTTTTTGAAAGAATTTGAAACCGTTGTCTGTACTCAGAACATTTATGATTCTCTCAATGCGGAACGAGGAATATTGAAATTTTCTGAAAAAGTGGAGGCAGATATAATTGCTGTTGCAACGCATGGAAGAACTGGATTTCTGAAGCTTCTTTCGCCAAGCATTACAGAGAATCTAGTAAATCATTCCGATAGATTGGTATTAAGTATTAATATTTCAGACTAATACGTTAAAATGGCCAAAGAACGTGTTCTAGTAACAAAGATGTCAGGTGAGCCAGCACTTTATGATGAGTCAAAATTGATACTATCATTGGAAAAAGCTGGAGCAAATGATGATACTATTGAATCTGTACTACAGGAGGTCAGAACAGTTCTGTTTGATGGTATTTCTACAAAAGTTTTATACCAAAAGGCATTCGATCTTTTAAAAAAACTTTCTCGACCAATTGCAGCTAGATACAAACTTAAGAAGGCGATAATGGAGCTCGGACCGACTGGTTATCCATTTGAGGAGTTTGTGTCAAGAATTCTTTCATATCAAGGATTTGAAGTAAAAGTAGGAGTGATTGTTACAGGTCATTGTATTACGCATGAAGTAGATGTTGTAGCAGAGAAGGACTTAAAACACTTCATGGTCGAGTGTAAGTTCCATAGTGACCAAAAGAGACGTTGTGATGTAAAGGTTCCTTTATATATACAATCACGATTTAAAGATGTTGAGAGGCAATGGAAGAAGCAAGTTGGTCATGATAGAAAATTTCATCAAGGATGGATCTGTACAAATACAAGATTCACCGCAGATGCCATTCAATACGGGAACTGTGCGGGCTTAAAATTAATTGGTTGGGGTTATCCTAAGCATGGAAGTTTAAAAGAACTCATAAACAATACAGGATCTCAT
>Ga0189274_100265_pt1 | contig 15589 bp, 5 predicted proteins | sample N5B1minimetaG_FD_130323 | JGI IMG/M metagenome (GOLD analysis project Ga0189274, IMG submission 130323) | Marine microbial communities from the Costa Rica Dome - N5 B1 mini metaG | ecosystem: Environmental > Aquatic > Marine > Oceanic > Photic zone | place: Costa Rica: the Eastern Pacific...
TTGTATCGGGCTTCATTAATTTCACCAATGCGGTCATGGGGCCATTGTTAAAGTTGTGATCAACTGCCCTCACTCTATAATACACCTCATTGGTCAAGGTGCCTAAATAAAGGGTATCCTCAAAATGACCATCCTCTGCTAAATAACGCGTGACTTCTATCAGCTCCTCTGTAGGTGAATTGGAGCGAAAAACTCGATATCCTTGAATATCTTCATCTTTAGGCGCCATCCAGCTCAATCGAGCAATTCCTAAACTATCAATCACACCTTTCAAATCAGTACAAATTCCTGGCGGAATTTGATCTAAAGAAAAATGATAGTATGGGTAAGAAAAAGCAGTATCGCCATCAACTGAAACTGCTGCCACTTTAAAATAATGACGATCACCTGAAGTCAACTTCGCTTTGTAATCAAATTCAAACTTTTTTTCAGATGTTTTTTGTGTTGATACTACGGTATAAGGCCCGTTAATACTATCAGAACGAAACAATGTATACTGTCCTATTTCATCCGCTTCAAAGTCGCTTTGATAAAAACCAATTAACTTTCTATTGAAATCTTCTGACATAACGGTATCTATGATACAAAAGCCATTTAATCTTTTCTGAATGTACACTTCCACCACATTTGATTTCACCCCATTGTCTGCAAAATGATTCAATGGCTGGACCTGATAATAATAAGTCTCACCTTCAACCACAGTAGTATCTACATAATCAATAATTGTTTTATTTTGCTCATACTCAGAGGTGAAGTGATACAAAGCTGTCTCATTCATAGGCTTCCAGATTTCTTTGTCTTGAGAGCGATATATGAAATACCCTCCGTAGTATGGATTCAATACTTTAGCTTCAAATTTCAAGTAAGCCTCTTTTAAGTCAACTCTGCTCTCTCCTACTAATTCTGTAAAGTCAGCATTTTGAGATTGTTTCTTTGGGTTTACGCTTTCAGAGTTCGAGTAATTCTCTGTTCCTTTCACCTTGATGCGATAGTCAAGCGGATTCGACAAATTGTATTCTTCTGTATAAAGACCTGCCATTTTTGCTAAAGTTCGATTTGAACTCGCACCGAGCATAATCATAGCAAATGGAATGTCTAATTGCTCTGAGTGAGAAGCCTGTGCAAACTCGTTGATGTAGTCAAACAGTGTTTGGTCTAGCTCTGACTCTAAATTCTCAAATTCCTTTTTGCGTTCACTCCACGGAGCAATCTCTAGTAAAGAGGCTGAACCATTTTCCTTTTTTTCAATGATATACCCCTCTTTTAATCCATCTAAAAAGATGGCAGAACTCTGTACAAACCATCTCAGTTGCACTGTATCTTGTTTTACAAAAGTTCTTAAGACTGGTGCTTCTTGACCAAATGAAAAGAAGGTCATCAAAACGAATATGGATAGAATCTTTCCTTTCATTAATTCACGATTTGACAATCTGTTCCGTAATCAAAATCCATTGTGACATTCAAATTGAATATGTTCAAGACATTTGCCTGTAAATTAATTCCGCCGTAGACATAGGATGGCTTTGGAAATTTACCTTGTAACAACATGGCCATTGAAGCACTGATCACCGTAAAGTCTTGTTTAATCTCATCATTCACAATCCGCTTTGCACCTGCTGCTACTCCACCATAAGCGTATAATTGCCCATTCATATACCAGTAGTTGGCTCCAAACGGCCCTGTGCTTCCTTGGCAATGTGAAGTGCTTGCATATTTATAGAGTGTCATATCAAAGCCACCTCCGAAATAAGCGTCAAAATAAGCATACCAATTTCCGAATACATTGATTGGGTCACTGTCTACCCCGACAAATAGATTTGCTCCACAACTGATTCCAGAACCACTTGCTATTTGCGAATTGTCACGCGAAGAACTAAACCCACCAAGTACAGATGAAACTTGTGGAGGCGGTGGAGGCATTGGCGGTAAGTTTTGCCCGAACATCAAATATGCATTTGCTGATGCAAAATTTACTAAGTTAACTGTGCAAGGGTTGTCAGGATGTCCTAAATGAAAGTACCAAAGATTAGGTGAGATGTACAGCTGCGACCATATTGTTGCGCTTAAAGCTCCTGAGAAAGTAGCATTTGCACTCATTTGAAAATCAAAGATTTTATTTTGATTATCATATCCAATTGCCACTGCTCCTTTTACATAGTTTTGATTACCTGCAGTTCGCTGCGCCTTTGTGACCATGTGATAGGCATCACCTGCCAACAAGATACTGGCCAGACCTCCGTTATCGTTGAATTGGATACCAAAAACCACTTCGCCATGAAGCACTTTTTCTTCTCGATAAACATAACCCATTCCAGCAGAAAAGCCTACGCCTATTGAACCGTCAGGGACATAATCAACATTCATTGCCGCATTATCAGCTGCACCTGGAGCGTTAGCCGCATTCATAATGGATTGAACGGTTCGTTGATCTTTCATGTGATAAGATAAGCCGCCTGAAACAGTTTTTAATTTGAAATTTGTTGTAAGCGGAACCCCATCTCCAGGAAGTGGTACTGTAACATTTACCGCCCAGTAGCGGAATGAAGCTGTTTTTCCAAATGCACAGTACATAGCTATTGGATCTTCCAATACATTTTTAACGGTTAAATCAGCTGCACCTTGAAAACCTTTTCCCCAAACCGGATCATTGTTTTTAAAACTAACTGCGCCGTTTAAGGCAAAAGCGTTTGTATTAGCTTGAATTGCAATGTCGTGAATGTTAAATGAATCAAACTCAAATTTTTGACGCTCGTTGGCATCCAGAGCTACACTGGCCTTTATCTCAAAACCACCGGTAACTGATAAACTATTGGTGGTTGTCGAATCTTGTTGATTTGAGCCAGTAACTGTTTCATCCTTACTAAAATTCAGTCCTACTCCTGCTGAAATTCCAACTTGTCCACCAGCATATATGCCTAAATTCAGCTGATTCAGCGCAACTGAAAATCCCCCCATAGTAGAGGTTACTGGAGAAACCAATCCAAAAGCGCCGTTTGAAACATAAGGTTGTTGACTATTAATGGTGAGGTTTTGAAAAGCAATCCCCTCAAATTTGGCATCTGGATTATCTAAAGTCCAATCTCCATTCAGTACTAATTGAGGTTTAAACTTTTCATCTTTAATTGTCATGGATAAAACTGAAGTAGAATCGATTTTAAGGGTTGAATTAAAGACATTTGCAGTCATATCTTTATCTGTATTTACTGCGAAATAATAATCTGGTTTTCCGGTGGTTTCGTTTTTCGAAATAAGCGCGGCATATTCAAGACTATTGTTATCCATCATTGGCACAGTGATTGAGCCATCCATCCCCCCTTTAGTAAGTTCGTTGGTCGTGAAGCCCAATTCTAGATGGTCAACAGAAAAACCCCATTTACCATCTGTTTCTCCATCACCTAAACTCAACACATTGTTGGCCCCTATTTCACCAGTAATCCCCGAATTATCTATAAACATATCTTGGGCGTAAATTTCTGTTGGTTCGTCATGTGCTGACATTTTCTCGGGCAATTTGACTTCAAAATACTTAATGTGAAAACCTCTCCAGAAGTTAATGTCTTCTGGGTAAATTTGATTGAATACTGCAGGCATAGTTACGGCAGGCGGATTTGCATAATCACTCATATCAACCGTTGCATCTGTAACTTGGAACTCGAAATCTTCCATTCCCTTCACCTTGAAAGGTGAGAAATTAACTTGAGTCATCATATTATTTAGATCAACCACGTTTACTTCAAAGTCGGCAAATGCCGCGGTATCAGACTCTATAACCGGTTGCAATATTTTTTTTGAGAAGATGAATCGTCCGGCCAGATTTACTGATTGAAAACCATTACATCCCCAGCTTACATAATTTCTTCCATCTGGAGGTAGATGCAACATCACGTTTTCGCCAAGCGCTATATCGTGTCGAGAAACGAGCATTAGTTTGGACTGTTCACTTCCTTCTACTCCACCCGGATTAAATTTGATGTCCTTGGCTGCAAAAGCAATTTTCTTTTCTGCATCAGGAAATTGGATGGCCATATAAGCGGAGAAATAGGCCCCATCTGGTAAAAAGTAAGCACTATCAATACAGATGATCATTTTTGAGTCACCCACATCTTTAACGATACCAATGGGTAGCGAAGGTGCAGTATTTGGATCAAATCCGCCGACTTGTCTTGCCGGATCATTAACTGCTTCACATTTATCTAAAACAGTTTGATAAAGATCAGAATCAGTAAACTGATAAGCGGTATCTGATGGCTCAGGACTCTGTGCAAGGACTGAGCTGGTCAATAGCAAAGAAAACCACCACAAACGGGAAGCTACGAAAGATGGTATGTGATTCCAACAATTCAAAAATCGCTATTTACTCCACCACAAAACCCTGGTGATGAATGATTCCTGATTGGTTCTTTAATTTTAGAATGTAAAGACCTGAAGGTAAAAAATGGATGTAACCTAGAGACTATCTTTAGATATATGCAGCTACCTAAAACATTGCTTTTAAAATTAGTTCTAAATTCTTTCATAAAACTTTGCCAAAATAACAAGATTTAATTGATTCTAGTGGTTCTATATTTCTTACTTAAGCTAGAGTTATTCATCTTTTTAAGTGGCTAACATACTTATAATCATTTTTTAAGTGTTTATACTTAAGTGTTTAAACTGAATTTAAAAAGTAATGTACATTTCGGTCCTTAGTTCGATTTGAAGTTTTTATTTTTAGCCAATTTCAACACTAATTTTGATAGATAAATTCACATATTGTTTTCTTTTATCCATCTTCTTGCTGATAGGGAGTTTGGCAAATAGTCAAGTGCAAATTACTGCGGATAGTTTACAATTTGATTTAAACCCAGGAGGCGAAGTTCATGATGTTATGCTTTCGCCTTATGGCGATTTTTATCTTGTTGTGGGAAATTTCACCTCATTTGGAGGTTTGAGCGTAAACAACTATGCTCTCATTGATGCTCAAACATTTAATGCAGTTGACCCATCTACGGAACCCTTGTATGACTTTATTCATACCATTGACGGAGAAATTTGGTCAGTTGACTATTATCAACAAAGTGGATTTCCAGTGACTTTTAGAATTTTCATGGGGGGTAATTTTTCCACGATTACAAAAAATAGTACCACGTATTTACGTGATGGTATTTTCGAAGCTACCTCTGAATTTTTTGCCATGCCTACAAACTTCACTATTTCAAATTGGAATTCCGGAGTAGATATCACGCCTGGCTTTGATGAAGGAGTCAGTTGTATTTCAGTGATTGACGGTATTTTGTTTTACGGCGGCAAATTTTTCCACAACACACATCCAACGAACGGGTTAAACTTTAGTGCTGTGTACGCTGCAACTAAAATATTTCCTACGGGATTCAACATGAATTACCTAGCATACAATGATATCGTTAATGATATTACCTATGATGGAACTCACATGTATGTTTCAGGGCGGCAATTTGATATAGTCAAATTTACTCTTTCAGGAAATCCAGTAACCTCTCCAAGTTTTGTTTTTGATCCTTACGATAGTGGAGTATATGAAATTTTTAGGACAAATTTGTTTGAAGATACCGTTTTGGTTTCGCATTTAGACGGAACCGCCAGTGCTGATACTTATTCAATGAACGAATTAAATGGTTCTGAATTCATACAGCCAAACCCATTTATGAATACTTCAGGCGGATTCTTCTCTCAATCGGTTAATACAACTGCTTACAGAGACCAAATTATTGATGTGGCAGTGAATGGTTTATCTATTAGGTTGTTTGAAGGTAATGGAAGCCCTTCGCCTCCGTGGAAGGAAACCTTCAGTATTAACTATCACAACACAAGTAATATTAACAGAACTGGCTTTATCCTTACTGAACAGAACGTTGCCTTCATCTCTTCACCCACTTTAACCAGTTTTGATGGTCTTCCTAGGGTCGGACTAGCAGCCGTTTGTCTAAAACCGAACCCTGCCGGCAGCTTTACTTTTGCCGACTCAATAGTATGTCAGGGTGATTATGCTTCCTTTTCAATACAATCCGTTCCTTTTGCGGATGGTTATCGTTGGGAATACTCTTCAGTTGGTGTGGACTTGGATACTTCTACGGTTGGTTTCTATGAAACAACTTTTTTCACTGTGAACCCAACTTTATCTGTCGAAATCTTGAATTCATTTTCCTCCGGGACTTTAACCGTAACGCCTTATTCTGATTGTAATGGTAATACGATCGCACAAGAAAAAATATTCTCTGAATCAAGCTCATTGATTATTGATTTAGATAACGCACCCAATATCAACCATATAGGTGACACAACCATTACTTGCTTTGTTGACACAGTGAATTTGTTTGCGGCATCCGATACGCTTGGCACTACCTTTTCATGGAATCAAGAGTATAACACCTTGTTCACTGATAGTTTAGGAAGTATTTTCTCGGTTACAGACTCAAACTTCTATTACATTTCGGCAATAGGTCCAAATGGTTGTATAAACAGAGATACTATCAATGTTAATCTTGACAATGAAACTCCAACAATCAATTCTGTTGAAAACTGGGAACTGGGTTGTAACGATTCTGCTTATTACCATGGATATGTAAGTGGAACAACTGACACCTTGAATTGGTGGATTGAATTGGCCACTTTAGATTCATTATCCAACCCAGCTTTGATCTATACTTCTGAAATTGGGCAATGGCGTTTCTACAGTATGGACACCATCAATGGGTGTGCAGATTCAGTCACTGTAAATATTAACGATAAAATTACTTACCCCAACTTCCAAATGGTAGGATATGACTCTGTTTCTGCTAGCATTGACCTAGATACCCTACTCTGTTCAAATAGTCCTTTAAACTTGACTGCCTATTCGGATACAGCTAATACAATTGTCAACTGGGTAGATAATAATTATGAAAATCCGCTGGGAGACAGTTTTTCTGTGACAACGGGTGGCCTGTATTATTTACACGCCCTCAACACAGACAACAATTGCGAAAACACCATTGCATTTAACATTGCCCAAGATTTTTCTGAGCCGCTCATATCTACAGGTTCTTATGGCGCAATTAATTGCTCAGCAGATTCAGTTCTGTTGATGGGGTCTTCAGGCACGCCAGATACTACTTTGATTTGGTCAGGAGGTTCTATCCCCCCTTCTGCCCCACCAGTTTCTATTGGAGATGCCGGAACTTATTACCTCACAGTGACTAAAAATAGTAATGGTTGCTCCGTCACCGATTCTGTGATTATTGTTCAAGACAATTCTATTGATCTTTTGGTATCAAACGACACTTCAGTTTGTGATCAATATCCTGTAAATGTTTCAGCTTCTTATGTTGGAACCATCAATAACATCACTTACTTATGGAGTAATGGTAGCACAACATCCAGCACCAATTATACCGCTGGTGACGATTCATTAGCAATAGTTGAAGTCAATGGTGATGGCGGATGCTATGGCACAGATACGGTACAAATTCAGATTCCGCCTTATCCTGTGATCAATTTTCAAGGCTTTCAGCCATGTGGTTCTGGAAGCACGGGATCCATTGTCGCTACTCCAATTTCTGGATGGTTTCCGTTTGAATATTCTATAGACAATGGCTTAACTTATCAAACTTCCAATACGATTGGAGGACTTGATTTTGGTACTTATTCAATTTATGTAAAAGACTCGCTAGATTGTGAGTATTTATTCCAAGCAACCATTGACGAAACCAGTGAAGTTGCCACTCCTTTATTCCTTTTTTCTACGTACAATGCTCAAGCCGATACGGTTCGAGTGATTGATGTTAGCTCACCAGCACCAGACAGTGTTGAGTGGGTCGTTTCTCCTGAAATCATCATCCTTGAGGCCAATGATTCATCTGCCCTGCTCCACTTACCTGACACAGGAGAATTCACCATAACCATGGACGCTTACTTCGGAACTTGCTTGAATTCGCTTACAAAAACAATTCATGTTTCAGAACTAGACCCAAATGATGCGACTTTGTTCAATGCGAATGGAATTGACACGGTGTATGCCGATCCGAACCCAACTACAGGGGTATTGAATATTGGTGTTGAATTATTTAGTGAACAAGATGTGCAGATTCAAATTGTAGACATGTCATCTTACATACACCATGAACAGCTATTCTCTGATACAGACAATATTCAATTCTCTTTCACCTTTCCAGCAGCTGCAAGTCCGGGGACTTACATTATCAGAGTAATTGGTGAATTTGATGCAGCCTTTAAAGAAATCATTCTGACCGAGTAGTGAAACAGCTATTCACATATGGTTTACTGTTGTTGGGAATATCTACTTATTCCCAAAACCTGGATCAATTGGGCACTAAAAATGCGGTAAAAGTAAGCGGTGGTGTTAACTTCAATACCATTGCTTATGCTCAAAAAGGATTAATAACTCCAAGCAGAGAACCTTTTACTTGGTTTGCATCAGGTAATGTCAATATTTCAATTTTGGATGTTGCGTTTCCCTTCACTTACTCCTTATCTAACCAAGGTGGTAAATTCACGCAACCCTATAATCGTACGGCATTGCATCCACAATACAAATGGGTGAAGTCTCACATAGGTATATTTTCAATGAACTTTTCACCCTATACCCTTCAAGGACATTTAATTTTGGGTGGTGGAGTTGAACTCACTCCTGGAGATTGGGACATTCAATTAGTAGGAGGTCGATTGAAAAAGGAAGTGGCCTATGATCCAATATCAGAAAACATCAATGATATTACGTACCGCAGATGGGGCTACGGTTTTAAAGTAGGATACGAGAAAAAAGGCTACGGTGGAGAGTTCATTGTATTTAAAAGCAATGATCAGGTAAACTCTTTAAGCACTATTCCAATCAATTCTGAAATCAAACCGCAAGACAATTTGGTGTTCAGTTTGAAAGGTAAAGCTCCGATTACAAAAACCTTAAAGGTGGAAGCTGAATACGCCATTTCAGGGCTAACACAAAACCAAAACGAAATCAATGACATCAATCCTGCTATGCAGCATTTGTTTCACAAAATCGTAAACGGAAATGCGACCACCGATTTTTTCAATGCTGTGAAGACTTCATTGAACTATGCGAGTAAAAAATTCAATTTGGCATTCAACTTTGAGCATATTGATCCTGGTTACCGCACTTTGGGAGGGTATTACTTCAATCATGATATGCAAAACTACACCCTTGCTCCCTCATTCTCTTTATTCAAGAAAAAAGTGAACGTAGGCATCAACACAGGATTCCAACGAAACAATTTGAATGATACTGAATCTTCTACATCAAACCGTTGGATTGGAAACCTTAATGTGGCGATCGTACCTGGAAAAAAGATGGCCATTAATGCAAATTATTCCAACTTTTCGAACTTCACAAGAAACCGACCAGCCTTAGATCCATTTTACTACCAACCTGCTGATACCCTCAATTTTTATCAACTTACGCAAAATGCAGCCCTGATGATTTCATACAACATTGGTGAGGGCGATTTAAAAAGTAGTATTCAGGCCATGTACAATTATCAAGAATCAACTTCTATGTCTGGTAATATTTCGACCGGCGGACCATTTGGACTTGGTATAAGCAGCTCTGCAGCTGGTATTCCGACTCAAGTTCACCTTGGAAATCTTGCTTACAGTGCAAACTTCACCAAATCTGGAGCTTCACTGACAATCGCAACGAATATGAACAGAACCGAAGTACTTGATCAAACCTCTTTGTTTTTTGGTCCATCTCTTAACCTACAAAAAAGCATTCTTGGTAAAAAAGGTTCACTTAGTGCCGGCACCACCTACAATAGGCAATACATGAATGCGAGTCTAACTTCAAACATCTTATCGCACCGCATCACCTTCGGTTTTAATCCAAAACTGAAAAACGAAAAAATTGGAAAAGTTGGTCTTTCTGCCAATGCTACGTTCTTGCAACGATTTGCGGTTGCTACCAACCAGGCGAATATTAACGAATTGAATGTCTTTTTAAATGTGAATTATAGCTTTTAGAAAGCGGAACAAAAGACAAAACATGAACAGAAAAATGCAACATATCCTAATGACCGTATTGCTTTTATTAGCAGGCATAGGACGTGCTCAAAATTATCCTGTTCAGACCTTTGTTACTCTATCTCCTCCCTATTCATCTTACTTCCCTGACTACTCAGATCCTGCAAACAATCAGATGCAGATCATTCTGACCTTGACTGATTTTAATGCGCCGCCTGAGGATGTTCGACTGCGATTCACCATTTCTGGTCCGAACAATAACTTTGTTCTCACTTCAGTTGACCCGACATTTTTTCCTTTAATCACGCTTCAGCCGGGCATACCAACTGTAATCACCGGCTCAGATTTAGCGCCTTACCTTAATCCTGACAACTTAAATTTTCAAGGGCTCAATAAAGATGAATATTTACAAACACAACTCATTCCAGAAGGCTTAACGAGCATATGTGTTGAAGTACTAGATGCATCTTCTAACAATACCGTGCTTTCAAATCCAGCTTGCGCACAAAACTGGTTTTCGAAAAAGGATCCGCCGATATTGACCATGCCTTTTTGTGGTGATGAAATTACCCCATTTGATCCGCAAAGTATGGTATTCAACTGGACTCCAACTGGTTTTGGAATTAATCCTACAGAATACGTTTTCGAATTGTATCACATGATTCCTGACTACAACGGACTACCAGATCCAAACCTGTGGATCACTCAATCTGCTCCAATTTGGACAGACTCTTCTTTTTCTCCAATCTACAATTACAACATTACCCACCCTACTCTTTTGGTAGGACAAACCTACTGTTGGCGCGTGAAAGCCAAAGATCCTTCAGGTAGAGATTATTACTTTAATCAAGGTTGGTCACAGCCTTGCACCTTTACCTACGGAAATGTTGCCTCAAGCATTCTAGGTGACATCACTTTAGAATTAGAATCTAACGGAACGGGAAGACGTCAAGGAAAGGCTTGGTGGAACGCCTCATCATCTCTTGAATCATATGTGCTCGAACTAAGAAAAACAGGAGATGCGAACTATGATTGGTTCCCATACACCACGGCAGCAGGCGAACTCAAAATCAACAGCTTAGAACCTAGTACTGAATATGAATGTCGTGTAAAAGGCGTCATGGGCACGGCAGAAACCGATTGGAGTAACACCTCTACATTTACAACCCTTCCTAACGAAGACTACCCTTGCGGATCAGACGCCCTGCCTCCTACCCAAAACAATGCTGCTCCGCTTCCATTCTTGCAACAAGGGATGTATGTACAGGTAGGACAATTTGAGATGATGGTAACGGCTGCAGAGCCAGACGGAGGACCAGGTCTATTTAAAGGATACGGACGTATTACTGTGCCTTTCATGTTAACTACTATGAATGTGGAGTTTGAAAAACTTCAGATTGATGAAAACATGATGGTTGTAGGCGGACGAGTTGACGCCATCTCTGAAGATGTAGATGCTTGGGTGGCCAGCTTTAATAACACCTACATCAATGGAACGATATCTAATATTCAACCCAACACGCAAGATTCAACCATTGTTATTTACTTGGAAGATGGGTCTTCACAGACGTTCGAATGGCCAACTAATGGTCCAATTACATTTACAGATGATAGTGGGCTCATTTACACAGTGAACCCTGATGGCACTGTAACAGTAGCCGGACAGATCACATGGGATGATGATAACACGGTTGAGGCCACCGCAGGGCACCAAATCTATTTTGAAAAATCAGATAATCAGTTTTACGGTTTTGATGACCTCCAACATATGCAATGGACCAAAAACTATCCTTGTATAGCGCTCAGTGATGGCAGTAAATATTTTGTACCGTGGAAATCAATTGGTGTAGATGATAATGATGCCATTGTTGCCGTTATTGTTGATTCTACTGGTGCTCCTATCAACAACCCTATTTTTAAAGATGAAGATGACAATCTGTATAACGCAACTAATTTAGGGGATGGGAAATGGGAAGTAACTATTCCGAGCTTTGCTTTACCAATTAATAAACGGGTATATGCATATGATGACCAGGGTAAACGAGTTGGTAAATTCAACTTATTACGTTATGCTCGAGATGCTATTGATCTCATTGTCGTTCCGGTGAATGGTGCTTCAGTGCTAGACGCTACTACCTTGCAAACTAACATCAATGATGCTTTTGCGCAAGCCAATTACCTTTTTAATTTAGAAGTTAAGCCAGACTGGGGATTCAATTATGATGGTGTGGATGGCAACAATGGTAATGTTGGCTTACAAGTCTCAGATCCTGAATTCATGGACGCCCTTTCGGTTGAAATGAAAGCAATAAGAGATGCTTATTTTGAGCAATTCCCAGACGCCGAAAAGCAAGCCAGTTACCTATTTGTAGTACCCGAATTTGAAAATGAAGAACAGCATGGTTACAATGTGATTGGCAAGAACATTGGCTTCATCAAAGGAGGCTCTGAAGGACGAGTGTACGCCCATGAACTGGGACACAGCTTTGGATTAAGACATACTTTCCCTGAAGTTGAGCAAGGAACCAGCAGTAATCTCTTAGACTATAACGAATCAGCCTCAGCCATTCACCTCACAGCCGAACAATGGGAAAAAATTAGAGATTTCTCTTTCAACTTCTCCTTTTTAGATAATGTGGAGGATGGGAGTAGTATAAATGCAAATCTAAGTGATATAGTAAAGTTTTACAACAACCAACAAGTTTGGACTGAAGTACCTGAAAATCACGCCGTACCACTTCTTGATGGCACAATTTTAAGAATTGAAGGATTGACCCATGCTATTTTCACGCTCAAAGGAAAAGTGTACAAATTCAAAACCGCAAATGAAGAGTACACAGCTTATTTTGCAAAAAATATTGAAGAAAGCGATTTGCATTATATAACTGGATATTATACAAACGAACAGATCAATACAATCAAGTCTTTAACAAGTGAAAGTGATCGGCACATAAAACTAAAAGAATTAAGATTTAACGGTTTTTTGTCTTCAGAAACCAACCAAAAGGTTTTTTCAAGAGGTTGTAAAATTATTATGGGTTATTATACAGATTGTAATTGTGACCAAACTTGGTACCCTGCAGAGAGAACCAGCGCTTCATCCTATATAAATGAGCATAAAGATTATTGGTGGATTCACAAAGCCATCAAATACGGAGTTAACAAAAACGAACCAATCACTTATGAATACTGCGAGGGTACGTGTATTGACCCGACAACATTTGGAATTGAAGGACCAGCTGAAGCTTTATTTTTTCAGCTGAGTTCTCATTTTGAAGATAATCTACCAGAACTAGCAAATATTATTCAATTTCTGCATTCAAATATACCGTCTGGCCAAAAATTTGTATTCTTTCATCCATCTAGTAATAATTCAAAAGATTTTATTTCTATTGTGCCCATATTAGAAATAGACTTTGACGATAAAAGCCTTTCCGATTTTATTAGAGAAGAAGAAATCAATTCCCTCGACAAATTCCAAGACTATTTTGGTTCAAGCCCCATTAAAGGAGCTAGGGACGTTGACATAATTTTTTCTGCTGTTGATCTATGGTCAGGAATTCCTGAAAATTATAACGTCAATTCAATTGATTATCTAATCCTCAAAAATACAGGTCAACAAGTTAATTATGAATATTCTTTCAAAGATTTAGAGGTTAGGAATGAATATAAAAACTTAGGCAGTGTTTTTTATACCGCAATGGCAAAGCTGGAAAATGAAGGTAATGCTGGCCCAATTTGCGGCAAAGATGGCTACGATCAGTATGTAGCCAAGTACGGTACAAATTCAGCAGCTTTCGCTCTCATGGAAGCTTTCACTGAAACTATGGGGCCTGTTTTTCTCGCTTATGGAGGAAACCAAGTTGTTGGTATGTTCAGTTCCGTATCATTCTCAGCGGCAGCCTCAGAATTGGCTTCATTCACTTCTGAAGTTACACCTATGATTCAAACTTTCTTGACTCAATATATCCACAATAGAACAAGGCAAGCTATAATTGCTGGAGTTAAGTCATTCTTTGCTTACATTATAATAGACGCTTCGCTTAGAACACTAATGGACTTGAGTCCAGATTTTCAAACGGCATTGACTGATGTTGACTATACATCTGCAGCCCTTCAAGGGTCTGTTGATGGACTCAGTGCATTCATAGACATGCCTGACTTTGATATCAGTATTTTTCAAGCTTTAGGAGCTTGTATGGTAGGGATGTCTGAAGCCAATAGCACTGGAAGTTCTCAATCACAAAAGTGCGCGTTCAATGCTCTAGTTTCGGTTGTTACTTCAAGCGCAGGTAATATTGTCAAAATTCTTATCAACAGAATAAAAGCGCTAGGGAGTAAGTCATCTGAATTCATTAATTTGTTTAAACCTTATTTAGGAAAGAATCATGAGTTTTTTGATAATTTTGGAGATGATTTGGTTAATGGGGGGAGTGCTATATTTAAGGCAGGAGATAATATAGCTGGAAAAGTAATTGTTCAGGTAAAAGCAGGAACTAATGGTAAAATTGCTGTAATTGGTAGAAAGATGGACGGTCATGTAAATGATGTTGTATCAAACCTTCAAGGTCAAGGTAAACAAGTTGAAGCTTTCAATGATGCTTTTCAATCAGGTAAATCGTTTAATATAAACGGAACCAATTATAGTTGGCAGGAAATTGTTGATGATTTTGGAAACATAAATGGTCAATATGCAACAAACAATAAAGGTTGGATAACAGATGAAGCCTTACCCAATACTTTAATGTATAAAGCAAATCAAAAATGGGCTCAAAAACTATTAGATGACGGATATGAAATTATTGATATAGGATATCCAAAGAATGTAAATACTCCAAGTTTGTTTTACAACATGGAATTAAACACAATTTTCCCCTAACCATATGGAATATGTTTTTTTATTGGCAGAGAGAATAGTTTCAAATCTTAAAAGAGAATTGAATAGTAATAAGGAAGATATCGGCCACTATTCATTTGATAAAAGTGTCATTTTGAATAGCTCAATAGATATTAATTTCAAGAATGAAACATCTCAAATTAGATTCTATTTGAGTACTCATCCATTAGATATGCCTTGGACTTTAAAAGTAAAAATTGATGATATTTCGTTAAATGGTGAGTATGAGGTGTACCCCAATTTATTAAAAAATCCAGATACTTTAGGGAATGAACTAGCGAAAAAGTTAGCCATAGCTATTGTTTCTCATATTAAAAATAACCCCCAAAGAATTTAAGATAGTACGCGCTACAAACGCAAACCAGAGGGGCAAAATAAAAGAAAGAACAAATTACCCCCGCTCCGCAGTAGTTGAGCTGCTGCGACACTTCAATTTTTCTGATTACTTTTAAATTAATGCAATCAGGTCAAAAGCAAACTATCAAAAAGAATTCGTCTTACTACTTAACGATAACAGTTGTTGATTGGATTGACATTTTCACTCGCAAGAATCATAAGAAAGCTATCATTGATTCTCTTCAATATTGTATAAAAAACAAAGGTTTGAATGTTTACGCATTTTGTTTAATGACAAATCATCTGCATTTGATAGTCAACTGTGATGAGCCATTTGAACTGAAAGACACTATTCGAGACTTTAAA
>Ga0189274_100266_pt1 | contig 15543 bp, 17 predicted proteins | sample N5B1minimetaG_FD_130323 | JGI IMG/M metagenome (GOLD analysis project Ga0189274, IMG submission 130323) | Marine microbial communities from the Costa Rica Dome - N5 B1 mini metaG | ecosystem: Environmental > Aquatic > Marine > Oceanic > Photic zone | place: Costa Rica: the Eastern Pacific...
AACCAAATTGATTTCCTTTTCTTGTGTAAATGATTTTGTCTTGGTAAAACGCGTCATCTAATTCATTTAGGGGAACAAGCCATTCTAAATTCGGCTTGAGTATTCCGCATCCATCATAAGAATGAATAATCATTTTACTTGGTCTATCTGAGTTTTTGAAATAACGACTGTTTTCATTTTGCCCAATGATTTCATGTCTGCTTACATCAGTCAATTCTAACAAGGTGTCTAGAAAGGGTGACAAGAAAAGCAATGCTGTATGTGTTTCCGCTAAAATGTTTTCTCCGTACATCCTGAACTTTTTGAATCGGTGGGGTAAAACTTGTTCGAGGGTGGTATCTGCTAATCCAAGCTTGCCATACTTTTGTGTGACAATGAAAGGGATACCTGCTTGAGTTTTGACGCTTTCAAACCTTTTCCACTCCGTAGTTCTGACGCCTTCACTGTTTGCTAAAGCGTATTTTCCAGCTGAGTCAATCGGAAATATTTGTCCTAAAAAGTCTTGAGAATAGGATACACTAATCCCAAGAAAGATGAATATGAATAGTGCTTTCATGGCTTAAAATCTTGAGATGTGTTTTTTAAATTCTTGACGGTCTGCTGCAGATTCTCCTTTGAGTTGCATCTCCACTTCCATCACTTTATTGGGGTCAGAAGACTTCCGATATTCGTTATATGATTTCTTCAGCTCCTCATCTGTTACAATACCAATTTCATCATTTGGTAGTACCGCAATAATAGAGTTGTCAGAATTCGGATTGTATTTAAAGTTAGGATCATTAGGTGCAAAATACTTAATGGCTACTTTTTTGTTCATGGTGATGTACCACCAATTTTTGATCTTCTGACTGCAGCTGATGATAATTCCGGCTGCTACCATTTTGATATAATCTATGGTTCGATCACAATTGTAAATACCCATTCCTTTGAGCTTGAAAGATCTTACTAGGTCAGCCTCTCTTTCAGCAGCACGTCTTTCTTTTTCAATCCGCTTTGCTTCTTTTTTATAAGCTTTTAATCGTTTCTTATAGTCTTTTTTGGCAAGTTCATATTCGTTACCATCCCAGACGGGCTCAACAGTGTAATGCGTTTTGTTGGTGTCGTTTTCATCATTCCAGTTTCTTCTATTCCAGAGACTTAATACAAAATCATTGCATGAAGTGTCAACAGGTGTGAGTGAGAGGTCGTTGTATTTCTTACGGTCGTTTCTGAATCTATCTTCCTCTTTTTTACCTCCTTTTATTAACCACATGGCTCCCTGAAATAATTCTAATTCATGATGTCGGTTTAATTCAAAATTCAAATCAACGAATTGATCGCCTGCTTGAAGTTTTCTTGGCTCTTCAGAACAAACTTCTTGTAGCACGTTTTTAGATGAATCTAGTGCTGCAATTTTTTGAGTTTTTCTGGTGTTAGGTTTCGGAACCGACTTATCAATAAAGCTCCATTCTTTTTGTTCTTCATCCATCACCCAAGCATCAAAATCTCCAGAACGAAAAGATGCCATCTCAATATCAATTTCTTTATCATCTGCCAATTTCAGTTCTTTACCTTCTTGATTGGCGCGTATTTCGAACATGCCAGCTGATTCAAAATCTGAATCTTGGTAGTTCATTTTAATTCCGGAAAGCATAATGTCTGAAATGTCGTGCATTTCCCTGTATTGAATTTCAACATCTCCTTTTATCGGATTGCCATCTACATCAACAAAGGCATTTTTCGGAATTTCTATAAGTGTTCCGCTTGCGAGTTCGTAAGAATTAGCTCTTTTGTTATTGTATTTAAATGTTTTGAAGGGGACATCTATGTCATTAAATGGCTTATTGATGACTTCATTTTGCTTGTATTGTGTAGGTGCAATTTGTGCAACTGTATCTACCGCTGTAGGTTCAACAGTTTCGACACTTGGTTCTGAGGTGCAAGACCACAATAAAGTGATACTTGCTAAGGTGATAAGAATTGACTTCATAGATTTTGGATTAAATAAGCAATCAGTCTTGTAGTAACAAAAAACGTGCTAGTCTTTTCTTCATAATGTAAGATGATAAAAAAGGTAACCAAAAACAATATAAATTCAATCAAATCAGTATATTGACACAACAAAATTTATGATATGGGATTTTTTGAAAGACTAGGAAACGGATGGAAGATGGGGATGGCAAGTTTGAGTGTCATCAAAAAAAATAAACAACTGGTTCTTTTCCCGTTGTTCTCTGGCGTGGCATTACTTGCTGTTGTTGCGAGTTTTATTGGAATCATTTACGCGAAATGGGGGTTGGATTTTGGTCGTGTTGTCGAGCAAGGATCAATAGGGGATTACGTCATCACTTTTGTTTACTATTTGATTTGCTACTTTGTCATTGTCTTCTTTAATGTAGGGTTAGTGCATTGTACGCGCTTGTATTTAAAAGGAGAGCCAATGAAATTTTCAGACGGAATAAATTACAGCTTAAAGAGAATCCCGGTGATTTTAGGTTGGGCGGCATTGGCAGCCACTGTAGGTTTATTACTTAAAGCAATTCAAGAAAATAGCGGAACATTAGGTAAAATTATAGCTGGTGTAATTGGTGTTGTGTGGTCAGTGATGACCTTCTTTGTAGTGCCAGTTTTAGCCTATGAAAATGTGGGACCCATTGAAGCGGTGAAAAGATCTTCGTCTATTATGAAAGATAAATGGGGAGAATCTATAGGTGCTTCGTTCAGTTTCGGGATAATTGGTTTCATTGCCACTTTGATTATAGCACTTCCTGTAGGGTTTTTACTAGGGATGATCAATCCTGCAATTGGAATTGGAGCAGGAATACTAATAGCATTTTTAATTCAGTGCGTAGTTTCCTCAGCTGAGATGGTTTTTGTTGCATCTGTTTATCACAATGTGGTAGACGACATGCCATTAAATGATTACGATTCTGAGTTAATCGATAACCTTTTCGTAGAGAAAGATTAGAACTTTACTACTTGAAAATCTGCTGATTTAAAATCATTGATTTTTTTTCTAATTGCGGAGTCTTCTTTGATGAAAAGCATGTCGGCTTGAATTAAGCCATGGTCTGTGTTTTTTCGAAAGAATCCAACAAAATCAAATGGCACAAAACCATAGTTTTTTAAAGAAGTGATGATTTCATCCACCAAAGGCGCTCCTTCATTATAGTTCAATAGACTTATTTCGATACAAATTACTTCAGACTTTTTCAGTGTTTCATGAGCACCTTTGAACACTTCTAATTCAAATCCCTGAACATCAATTTTAAAAAGGGTATTGTTGGATGTGATTTGTGAATCAAGCAATTCATCAAGAGGATGCATTTCTAGTTGAAGGACTTCTCGTTCAAACGAAGTAAGTTCGCTCATCACAGAAGAGCCAGACTCCATTGAATAAAATGGTACGTTTTCCTTTTTCTCGTTACCGAGTAATACATGATGAAGGTTTACTTTTTTTCCATCAAATCGGTCAGTCAAGATTTGCTTTTTGTGCGGCAAAGGTTCAAATAAATGATAGTGCGCATCCGGAAAAGTTTTCATGACTTCCAGTGTCCAGTCTCCATTATGGGCTCCTATATCAATGACATGTTCAGGTTGGTAACCAAGTTTTTTTAGCTGTTGTAGTGAGAATTCAAGGTTTTGTTTTCCTAGTCTTGCTTTGTTCTCGGCACTAAGTTCTGAAATCAGATGTTGTGCAATCATCATCTTTTTAGATTCTGATAATGAGCTGAGTAGTGATTTGATGAGTTTTTTCATGAGGGTTTAATAGAGTTGGTTCACTTCTTCAATGTAGTTGAGTAGCTCTTCTTTTCCTGTGTTGTCAACAGAAGAAGTGATGAAGTGTGGGGGCATTTCTTCCCATATTTTTAACATTTCGCGCTTGTATCTTGGAAAAAAAGAGCCTTTTTGACTTGGCCGTAGTTTGTCAAGCTTGGTGAAAACAATTGAAAAAGGCACAGCATTTTCTCCTAACCAGCCCATGAAATTTAAATCAATCTGTTGCGGTTCATGTCTGCAGTCAATCAATACAAAGACGTTCATCAAGTTTTCTCGCTTCAAGATGTATTCATTGATGAATTTCTCCCATTTCATGCGCTGAGTTTTTCCTGTCTTGGCGTAACCATACCCAGGTAAATCAACCAGATACCAGTCATCATTGATTGAAAAGTGGTTAATTAATTGCGTTTTACCAGGCTTGCCTGAGGTTTTGGCAAGTCCTTTATGATTGGTAAGCATATTAATGAGTGAAGACTTTCCTACGTTTGATCGACCAATGAAGGCGTATTCAGGCCGATCTGGTTTGGGACATTTTGTAATGTCCGTATTTGAAATGACGAAAGCTGCGTTTTTTATTTCCACGCAGCAAAATTAATCAGAATTGTCAAGTTTAGAATAATCCGTTGATTTCTGCGTCAATCGCATTGATGATTTTACCCAAATCTTCATCATTCTCATGGAAGTTATTTCCATCTACATCAATAACAATCAACTTCCCTTTGTCATAAGTAGAGATCCATGCTTCATAGCGCTCGTTCAATCTTTTCAAATAGTCTAATCGGATAGACTCTTCGTATTCACGTCCTCTTTTTTGAATTTGGTTTACCAGTGTTGGTACAGATGCTTTAAGATAAATCAGTACATCCGGAGCAGAAATGAAAGATTCCAATAAATTGAATAGAGAGAAATAATTTTCAAAATCACGTGTCGTCATGAGCCCCATTGAATGCAAGTTTGGAGCAAAGATGTAGGCGTCTTCATAGATGGTTCGATCTTGAATCACATTGTCCTCTGAAGATTTAATATCTTGAATTTGTGTGAACCTGCTGTTTAGATAATACACTTGAAGGTTGAAAGACCAACGTTGCATATCTTCATAAAAATCGTTGAGGTAAGGGTTTTGTTCTACATCCTCAAAATGTGTGCTCCAGCCGTAATGCTTTGAGAGTAATTTCGTAAGAGTAGTTTTTCCTGATCCAATGTTTCCTGCTACAGCAATATGCATAATTCAATTCAATTTTTAGGAGGACTAAAAGTAAACATATTTAGCTTTTTCTTGTGGGCATCCTCTCAATTTTTATCAACAAATTGGAATAATGGCAGAAAGTTTATCAAGAATCCAACTAACTTCGTTTCGTGAATCAAAAAGCACTTGTTTGGATTTTGTTTTTATTTCTCTCATTGACTTGGGGGAGCTCCTTTATTTTAATGAAAAGGAGTATGTTTCCAATGGGAGATGAAATGGTGCTTGGACCATTTCAGGTTGGTGCTTTGAGAATATCAATAGCAGGCTTAGTTTTATTACCAATCGCTATCAAGTTTAGAAGATTATTGACAAAGAAAACCTTCGGTCTTCTATTGGTCACTGGTTTTTTTGGAAACCTTATGCCCGCCATGATGTTTACGATTGCCGAAACAGGTATTTCAAGCTCTTTAGCTGGTTTAATCAATATGTCCACTTCATTTTTTGTTGTGTTGATCGGAGTGTTCATTTACAAGTCGCCTCCAACTTTGCTTCAGCTCGTTGGACTAGGTGTAGGAACTACTGGTTTGTTTTTTGTCTTGTCTAGCCAGTCTGATTTAGCTTCAAATGCAGATATCCGTTATGCTTTCTTTTTGTTTCCGGCCACAATTGGTTATGCAATTAGCTTGACAACTATTAAGTTTAAATTGCAAGAGTTGCCTTCGATAGCAATTACTTCACTTTCTTTTTTGACAATTCTTCCGGCGGCACTCATCATTGCTTTTTTTACGGATGCATTCAGTCCAGTATTAGAACACCCAGACGGTTTAAAGTCATTAGGTTATTTATCGATTCTATCAATAGTAGGTACAGCGATAGCAGTAATGTTGTTTACAAAACTGATAGCCATATCTAACCATATCTTCGCTTCAGCCATTGCTTACATGTTGCCGGTAGTTGCCATTTTTATTGGAGTTCTAGATGGTGAAGAGTTTCCGGCCACCAATTACATTTGGGTAGTCTTGATCCTTTTTGGAGTGTTGTTGATGAATCAATCCAAAAAGAAATTCGACAAAACATCTGAAATTCAAGAGGAACTCTTAGATAATTCGAAATAAAAGTATATCTTTGCACTCCCAATTTGGCTAAGACCGAATTGAGGAATAATAAAAATATTAATTAGAAGATTTGTTATGTACGCAATTGTAGAAATAGCAGGCCAACAATTTAAAGTTGAAAAAGACCAGCAAATTTTCGTTCACAGATTAGAAGCAGAAGAAGGATCAAAAGTTGATTTTGACAATGTACTTTTAACTGATGATAACGGAAAAGTTAACGTTGGCGCCCCAGCTATTAAAGGAGCAAAAGTCCAAGCTTCGGTGGTAAGACACTTGAAAGGCGATAAAGTGATTGTTTTCAAGAAGAAACGTAGAAAAGGTTACAAAAAGAAAAACGGTCACAGACAGTATTTAACTGAAATTAAAATTGATAGTATCAAAGGTTAATCTTGCAATACAGATTAACTTAAACACATAAGATTATGGCACATAAGAAAGGAGTCGGGTCTTCGAAGAACGGTAGAGAATCAGAATCGAAACGACTTGGCGTTAAAATTTTTGGAGGTCAAGCAGCTTTAGCTGGTAACATTATTGTAAGACAAAGAGGAACACAACATCACCCAGGTAACAACGTTGGGATGGGTAAAGATCACACTTTGTTTGCTTTAACTGACGGAGTAGTAGAATTCAGAAAAAAGAAAAACAACAGATCATTTGTTTCTGTAGTTCCTTTTGAAACTGAAGCAGCTCCTGCTAAAAAAGCTCCAGCTAAGAAAGCAGCACCTAAAGCAGCTCCTGCAGCTGAAGTAAAAGAAGAAGCGCCAAAGGCAGCACCAGCAGCTGAGGCATCTTCATCAGATGATTTAAACTCTAAAACTGTTGCTGAATTGAAAGAAATGGCAAAAGCAAAGGGTATCACTGGTATCTCATCAATGAAAAAAGCAGATTTGATAGCAGCACTAAGCTAAACAATCTAGAATATTGATAATTTTAAACCCTGATAAGCTTTGCTTGGTCAGGGTTTTTATTTTTTAAAAGAAATCGGATGTTAGAAATAAGTCAGATTAGAGAGAACAAAGCAACAATCATTGAAGGATTGAAAATTAGAAATTTGGATGCAGAAGCTCAAGTTGAAGAAATCTTAAACTTGGATGAAAACTGGAGAACTGCAAAGTCTGAATTAGATCAAATTGCTCAAGAATCCAATAAGATAGCGAAAGAAATTGGTCAGTTATTTGCTCAAGGTAAAACCGAGGAGGCAAATGCAGCAAAAGTAAAGACACAAGAGTTGAAAGAAGCAGAGAAAAACTTGAAAGAGACAGTTTCTGTTGCTTTCGAAGCGCTTCAACATGCTTTGTATGAGTTGCCAAATGTGCCTAATCCAATTGTGCCGAAAGGAAACTCAGATCAAGATAACCTGGAAGTAAAAGCTGGAGGAGAAACTCCTAATTTGACAAATGCAAAGCCTCACTGGGAACTGGCTAAAGATTATAATTTAATAGACTTCGAACTTGGGGTAAAAGTAACCGGAGCAGGATTTCCGTTTTACGTTGGAAAAGGGGCGAGATTGCAACGTGCTCTGATTAACTTTTTTCTAGACGAAGCAAGAGATGCCGGTTACACTGAGTTTATTCCACCGTTTGTTGTGAATGAAGCCTCAGGTTACGGTACAGGTCAATTGCCTGACAAAGAAGGGCAAATGTACCATGCTACAGCTGACGATCTTTACCTAATTCCAACAGCCGAGGTTCCGTTAACAAATATGTACCGTGATGTGATTCTGAAGGAGGAACAATTCCCAATTCGAGTAACAGGTTATACACCTTGCTTCAGAAGAGAGGCGGGTTCTTACGGAAAAGATGTGCGTGGTTTAAATCGATTACATCAATTCGATAAAGTAGAGATTGTTCGACTTGAACATCCAGACAGATCTTATGAAGCTCTTGATGAAATGGTTAGTTATGTTGAAGGCTTAGTCAGCAAACTAGGTTTACCCTACCGTATTTTAAGATTGTGTGGTGGGGATTTAGGGTTTACTGCAGCATTGACTTATGATTTTGAAGTTTATTCAGCTGCCCAAGAAAAATGGTTAGAGGTAAGCTCTGTATCAAACTTTGAAACCTTTCAAGCTAATCGATTGAAATTGAGATTTAAAGATGCAGACAATAAAAAACGCCTAGCGCACACCTTGAACGGAAGTGCATTAGCCTTGCCAAGAATTATGGCTGCGTTGATAGAAAACAACCAAACTGAAAACGGAATCAAGGTGCCTGAAGTATTGGTTCCTTATACCGGATTTGATAGCATAAATTAAGAAATCATTCGTTATATAGAGTATGAAAACCTTAATCACATCATCAGCATTTTTAGTGTTAATTGCGCTCACTTCATGCAATCCTGCAGCTCAATATGAAAAAGAGATTGCTAAAATTGATTCATGTCTCACAATCATAGATTCTATTGAAATAAAATATAACGGAATAGAATTTGATAGCTTAGACTATATGGTGAAACATGTGCTTGACAATGAAGATAAGATTAAGCAGTATTATACGCCAGATACCATTTCAATGGAGATAGGAATGAGAATGAATGAGTGCAAGGGAATCAGAAAAACCTTAAAAGGGGTGAAGTCAAAAGAGTCAAAATATCTTCTTGAAATGGAGGAATTGCGATCTCAATTGCTTAACTTGAAAGAGGATATTTCCAATGGTGTTTTGAAAAAAGAACAAATTGATGAGTACTTAGCTCAGGAGCTACATGACTTAAATATTTTGAACGTTTCTTTCACTGATTTTTATGAAATGCAAAAGCTTCAGAAAGGCTATTTCTATTTTTCTACACCAGCAATAGATAGTTTAGTTGAAGAAATAACCAAAGATAAATCGCTTGAACAACCCCTTTAAAATACTTGGCCTTTTTGTGATGTTTATCGCATCATTGTCTTTTGCTCAACCAAGAGATAATGATACCAAATTGGCTGATCACTATTTCAACAAAGGGGAATATTCTAAGGCAGAAGAGTATTACAAATCATCCTACAAGAAATACAAACACTCGGTTTATTTTGAAAAGTATTTTTTGTGCTTGTTCTATCAACAAAAGTTTGATGAGGCCGAGAAATTAACTTCCAAAAAATTCAAACAAGACCCATTCAATACCAACGTAGCATTTATGCTCGGGCAAGTATATGAAGAAACAGGAAGGCAAGAAGAAGCAAATGAGCTTTATGATGACTTAATAGACGACTTAGTGGCTGTTCAAAGTCGCATTACAAACCTGGGTAAAGAATTCAAGGTCAGAGGTAAATATGATTTTGCCTTGAAGACCTACGAGAAAGGTAAGAAGCTCATCAAAAAAGGGTATCAGTTTCAGCTAGAATTGGCTGAAGTATATTCATTGTTAAATCGGCAGGCTGAAATGATTTCTGAGTATCTGAATTTGTTAGATTATTCAAAGGTTTATTTAAAGACCGTCCAAACTTACTTGTCAAGAGTAATTGATTTTGAAGAGGATCATGAGATGGTGGAATTACTCAAGACAGAGTTGTTATCTAGAATTCAAAGTGCACCCAATGACGATCACTGGTCAGAAATGCTGATTTGGTTCTATTTGCACAAAAAAGAATTTAATGGTGCTGTCATTCAAACAAAAGCCCTTGATAAGAGAAAGGGTATGAATGGACGCAAATTATATGAGATAGCCGAAATTTGTGAAACGAACGAAGCTTACGAATCCGCGCAAAAAGCCTATCAGTACATTTTAGATCTGGGTAGTAACTCACCTTTCTACACGAAAGCACTTGAAAACAAGCTTAAACTAGGATTTAGACAGATTACTGAACAAAATTCTTATTCCAAGCAAGACATGTTAGGAGTAGCGGAAGATTTTGAAAACGCACTTACTGAACAAGGAAAGAAAAAACAAACCTTAGGCATCATGATTCAGTTAGCTGAGATTTACGCTTTTTATCTAAATCAGCCTGAAAAGGCAGAATTGTTGGTGAAGGAAGGTTTGGAGCTCCCTGTCAGTACCAATCAGAAAGCACGTTTAAAGATTTTATTGGGAGACGTTTATGTAGTTTCCAATCGAATTTGGGATGCAAGCCTATTGTATATGCAAGTTGAAAAACAATTCAGTGAAGATGTGATTGGACATGAAGCAAAGTTTAAAAACGCCAAAGTGTTTTATTATGATGGTGAATTTGAATATGCGAAGGCGCAATTAGATGTACTCAAAGCATCAACCAGTAAACTGATCGCAAATGACGCTATGCAATTATCTCTTTTGCTTCAAGATAATTTAGGAATTGACACCACATTGGCGCCGGTTCAACTCTATGCCAATGCAGATTTAATGTTGCAGCAAAACAAACATGATATGGCACTTGCATTGTTAGATAGCTTGGAAAAAGAATACCCATTTCATTCTATCGCAGATGAAGTGCTGTTTAAAAAAGCAGAGATTCATGAGTCGCTTCAAAACTGGGAGAAGGCAATCGAATTGTATGATGTGATTGTGCAATCATATGCCCACGATATATTAGCTGATGATGCCTCTTTCAGAATTGCCAATTTGTATGAGTATAAGTTGAATGATAAGAATAAAGCAAGTGACTATTACAAAAAGATTTTGTTTGAATTTCAAGGTAGCCTGTATGATGATGCAGCTCGAAAGAAGTTCAGAAGTATTCAAGCCGAATTTAATTAGAAGATGATAATTTATAACGTTACCGTTAACATTGACAATGATGTGCATGATGATTGGCATCACTGGATGAAAGAAGTTCATATACCAGATGTAGTAAATACTGGCTTTTTTACAGAAGCTCGCTTTTCAAGAATCTTGGCTGAAGAAGAAGGTGGAAAATCTTATTCTATCCAATATTTATGCGAGAGCATGGAGCGATTAGAAGAGTATCAGAACACAATGGCTGATAAATTACAGGCTGAACATACGGCAAGATATGAAGGTAAGTTTGTTGCTTTCAGAACCTTATTAAGGGTAGATAAAATCGTATAGTTGTGTCAGTAAAACCAAAGAAACACCTAGGACAACACTTTTTAAATGATGAATCTGTTTGCCAAAGAATGGCAGATTTATTGGTTGATCATGATGAGTTCCAAAAGGTAGTGGAAGTGGGGCCTGGAATGGGAGCTCTCACAAAATATTTGTTGAAGTCTGATAAAGACATTCATGTGGTTGAAATTGATGAAGAATCAGTAGACTACCTGTATGAAAACTACCCTGAGTTAAGAGGTAAAATTCATTCTAGAGATTTTTTGAAAGAAGACCTGACAGCCTTGTTACAAACTGATGCCTTTGCTGTTTTTGGAAACTTCCCGTACAATATTTCATCTCAGATTTTATTCAAGGTGCTCGATTACAAAGATCAAGTGCCTTTTGTAGTCGGAATGTTTCAAAAAGAAGTTGCAGAACGTGTCGCGTCTCCCCCTGGCTCCAAGAAGTACGGAATCATCTCAGTCTTGCTTCAGGCGTATTATGACATAGAATACCTATTTACGGTTGATGAAGATGTATTCACGCCACCGCCAAAAGTAAAGTCAGGTGTCATTCAATTGACAAGAAACGAAGTAAAAACACTGCCTTGTAATGAGCAAAAGTTCAAAACAGTAGTCAAAACTGCATTCAATCAACGAAGAAAGACCATGAGAAACAGTCTAAAATCACTGTTCTCAAAGGATTTAGAGCAGTCAGAAGAGTTGACTTTAATGTTGCAAAAACGTCCTGAACAGCTTTCAGTTGAGGAATTTATCTGGATTACTAAACAGATAGACGTGTAAAACTCTGATTACGACTGTTGAAGATTTCACAAAAATCTAGTACTTTAGTGCTAACTTTTATGCTAGAATTAGCGTAATACATTGTAATGAGGTCACTACTTATACTTATTTCCTTCATTCTTTTACCATTGTTTGGTTCAAGCCAGACGTGGAGATATGTGCGCCATGAAGTAGGCTTAGGTGTTGGTGTGTCTAACTTTCTAGGAGATTTGGGTGGTGCTCGTGGAATCGGGACGCATTACTTCAAAGACCTTAAAGCTAGATCGACAAGACCTGCATTAACCGCTACCTATAAATTCATGTTGTCTCCGAGTTTCTCTGTAAAAGGAACAGCAATTTGGGGATATTTGCACGGTGATGATGCAATCACAAAGAATGTGATAAGAAACAATAGAAACCTAAGCTTCAGATCAATGTTGGGTGAATTCTCTGCTACTTGTGAATTTTATCCTTGGGGTGAACGTGTTTCACCAAGATATAAAGTTCATGGAATTAGTGGTAATCAGACGTTTACCATTATGCCATATATGTATGTAGGTGTTGGAGTCGCTTTGTTCAATCCTAAAGCAAATTTAAATGGAACTTGGTACGCTTTACAGCCGCTGGGTACTGAAGGTCAAGGATTGCCAAATATGCCAGAAAAGTATAAGCGCTATACCATGGTTTTTCCAAGCGGAATTGGAGCTAAATACATGATTGATAAAAGATGGAGTTTGAGTTTTGACTTGTCATTCCGTTACACCTTATCTGACTATATTGATGATGTTTCAACTACTTATTACCATCCTGATTTAATTGAAGCCGCACACGGACCAGAGGCCGCGGCTTTATCCAATAGAGCATTAGTTAATGATGGTAACGTTGGAATCAATGTCTGGAATAATGAACTTGTTGAGTATAAACAGCGAGGCGACCCTAGAGATAAAGATGCCTATATGTTTGCAATATTTTCTGTGAATTATCGTTTCACAAAAGGAGCAACATATATTCCTAAATTTTAATAGGCATGCGTCACATATTAGCAGTGGTTTTATTGATGTTTGGATATGTCTCATTCGGACAATCTGAAAAGTTTCGTGCACGATCAGAATTTGGTGTGTTCGGAGGTGGATCGTATTATATTGGAGATCTCAATCAGTATAAACATTTCGTATATTCAAAACCCGCTTTTGGTGCAATTTATCGCTACAATCTTGGGTATAGAGCTTCGAGTAGATTCACAGCATCCTATGGTAACGTCTGGGCAGAAGACGGTAGAGCAGATGATCCTTTTCAAGTCAATCGAAACCTTTCATTTAAATCAAGAGTAATTGAGATTGCAGCCGGATTTGAAGTGAATATATTGAAGTATTCAATTGCCAGTATGCGCAATCCAATCACTCCTTATTTCTTTTATGAAATTGCCTACTTCAGAATGAATCCTCAAGTAGACTATAACGGAAATACGATTGATTTGCAAACGATAGGTACTGAAGGTCAAGGGACAGAACTCTCCGATAAAAATCCTTATCGATTAAATCAAATCTCAATTCCTCTCGGAATCGGATTAAAATTTAACCTAGCAAAAAGACTAGCCATGTCAGTTGAGTACGGAATTCGTAAAACCTTCACAGATTACCTTGATGATGTTTCTGGTGATTATGTTGACGTGGATCAGTTATCTGCTGAAAACGGTCCTCTGGCAGGTGAGCTGTCAAATAGAAGTCTAGATGGAGCTAACCGTGCTGGGTTTAATAGAGGAGACGCAACCACCAAAGATTGGTACGTATTTTATGGTGCTATGATTACTTTCAAACCTTGGAAGAAAAACATCTGCACCTTTAGCAGAGGCTTTTAGTAGTAAGGGCTAATCATAAAGTAAACTGCCACTCCGCTTATTGCCACGTATAACCAAATCGGAAAAGTGAACTTTGCCCACTTTCGGTGTTGTTCAAGTTTATTTGCCCATCCTTTCAAGTAAGTCATCATCACAAAAGGCACAACAATCATACTTAAAGTGATGTGGGATATGAGCAATGCAAAATAGATCAAAGCAGAAGATCCCGCAGCTGCAGCTTCAACTGCATCTCTAACGCCATCCTTGTTCAAGTCACCGTAAACAGTGCTGTCTGATGTCATGTGATACGCCACGTACATGACCAAAAAGAGCAAAGAGCAAATGACCGCGCTACCCACCAGTTTTTGATGCAGCTCTCGCTTTCCTTTTTTGATAGAAATGACTGCAAAAATCAATAGCAAGGCGGTGATACCATTAATAGTGGCGTAAATAGGAGGTAAAAAAGTAAGGTCTACTCCTTCAATTTTAACACCAAATAAAATCGCAACTGCAACCGGAATTACAACAGATAGCACATAAACTAACGGTTTGTACTTTTTTTCAATATCTATACTAGTATTCATTTTCTATCAATGTTTTAATGTCTTCAGCTAATTGGTCAACTTGGTCTGTTTCTGTTCCTACATAGAGTCCTCTAATATGTCCTTCTCTATCAACCAAAACAAAATGTTCAGAGTGTAAGAATCCACCATCTGCTTCGGCATCCTCCATAGCATTGACCATGTATCCGGTTTTCCCTAAATCATGGACATATTCGCGTTCACCTCTTAAAAAATGCCAATTCTTGGTGTCAATTTCACGTTCTTCAATGTACGATCTCAACTTTGCTAAAGTATCTCGTTCTGGATCAATTGTGTGTGATAAGAATTGAAGTTCTTCTACATCAGATGTCATTTCTTGAAGTCTCTTCATTTGCGCGATCATGGCAGGGCAAATGGCTGGACAAGAAGTAAAGAAAAAGTTAGCTACATGTACCTTTCCCTCAACATCAGCATTTGTCACTACGGTACTATCTTGGTTTAACAAAACAAAGGGCGGAACAGTATGGTAAATTGTATCCATTTTTTCAACTCCGTTTTCAATTACTAAATCAACATCATGTTGACCTATGTATGGGAAAGGGGTGTAAGTGTTTTCGTTTGTTGTTTCAGTTGTAGTCTCTGATTCTCCGCAAGAAGACAAGCCGCCGACAAGAGTAATTACAAAAACAAATCTCAATAAATCCATAAACAATTTGTTAGTTGACGCAAAATTACCTTTTTTTGAAAGGACTACATATAAAAATAAGCCATGATTCAACGAATTAGCCTTTCATTCCTATTAATCACATTAATCGTAGCTTGTGATGATCAAAATGCGATTGAAGAAGCTGCTGCTGAGCAACAAGCTTCAGCTGATTCTTTAAAAACAGATAATGAAATAAAAGTACCCACCTTTCAGGCCACTGTTGATACGGTAGCAATGGCTCAATTTACTGAGTACAGAGAAAATGTGGCTGAGCTTTCTATTTGGCAAAAATACGACCAATCAATTGGAGAGTATATGGTTTGGTCTGATAAACTATGGGGCAGGTGTTGCACTGAAGCTGACATGCGCTTTACAGAGTTTTGTAGTTATGATGTGACAACTTCACATGATTATGAGGCCTATCCATTTCAGAACGCTTTAGATGATAATCTTTCAACTTGTTATGTGTTTGAATTAAAAGATTCAATAGCAATAAAAGTGAAGTTCAACAATGATGCAGCTGTTTATTATGACGGTACGAGAACGGTCTCAGATTATATTGATGAGGATATGTTTGTGCACAGAAAGTTTCAGATGAGTTGGGTAAATGGCTATACTAAAAGTCAAAAAACATGGGAAGAGAATGCTCGAGTGAAAGAAGTTGAATTGTGGTTA
>Ga0189274_100267_pt1 | contig 15396 bp, 13 predicted proteins | sample N5B1minimetaG_FD_130323 | JGI IMG/M metagenome (GOLD analysis project Ga0189274, IMG submission 130323) | Marine microbial communities from the Costa Rica Dome - N5 B1 mini metaG | ecosystem: Environmental > Aquatic > Marine > Oceanic > Photic zone | place: Costa Rica: the Eastern Pacific...
GCTTCGTTTCAATCAAACGCATACCATTTCGTGATCTAGAGTTGTATAGAATACGATCGTAGAATGAATTCTTCAAGGGTTGGTAAACTGAGTGGGTTTTGTATGAAACTTGCTTGGGTAAACTCAATGAATAATACTCCCAATTGTTCAAATGTCCGCAAACAACAATAACGTTCTTTCCTTTTTTGTAGAGTTCTTCAACCAACTCAGGATTTTTTATGGAAGTTCGCTTTAATAGCGTAGCATCTGAGATACTCACAGCTTTGATGCTTTCGAATATAAAATCGACAAATCGTTTGTAAAATGCCTTTTCAATTCGCTGAATTTCTTTGAGTTCTTTCTTTGGAAAAGCCTTCTCAAGATTCATTCTTACAACTTGTCTTCTATATCTGACTACATAAAAGGTCAGAAATCCTACGATACCAGAAAAGAAGTATAGTACTCCTAATGGGAGGTAAGACAGTGGTTTAAGTATGACATAAAACAATATGCGGTCAGCAATTTTTACCATTTACTGTAAGCGTGTAAGCCTGCAAATTTACAAGTAAAGCTCAATTGAGGCACACCTTTTGCCGCTTTTATTTTTAAAAGATTGGAATGTTGTCTTTTCAATAGTTAAAAAGCACTGAATTCCTTAATTTTGCGGTGATGAAAAAATTCGTAAGTCTCATAACGCTTTTTATGCTTTTGATGTGCTCATCTGTGCATGCATCAAAATTGACACGTGCGTTTGATGCATTGGAGATTTACAATTATTTTGAAGCTAAAAGACTCTTTGAAAAATCAATCAAGAAACACCCAGTACCTGCATGTTACGGACTGAGTATCATCTATGGAAGAAAAGATAATCCGTTTTCAAATTTAGATTCAGCTCACACAATGATTGTGCGATCCTTGGAAGCCTATCCGAGCCTCAAGCTTAAAACCAAAGAAAAATATAGTAGCAAATTGAAATTGGATAGTATGGATTTGGTTCAGCAAAGAACACTCATTACATCTCTTTATTTCGAGCGAAGCATTGAAACACATTCTGTTTATGGCTATCAAGACTTTATTGATAAAAATCCATGGAGTCCTTTGAAAGATTCAGCAACTTATTTGAGAGATGAACTCGCCTTTATGCAGGCGAAAGAAGGCGGGAAGTCAGCAGATTATTTGAATTATGTCAATGAGTTTCCACAATCTCAAAACAGTAAACAAGCTTTGAGTCTTTATCATGAAGCCTTATATGCAGAAGAAACTTATTCGAATAATTATGTAGACTATCTCAACTTTGTTCGAAAATATCCTGATAGTCCATACCGAAATCAAGCAGAAGATAAGATTTATGAGATGGCTACACAAACCGGAACTGTAGATGCCTATCGAAACTTTATTGTTGAAAACCCAGACAATCGTAATGTTACAGACGCATGGAAGCATTTATTTAACGCCAAAATGAAAGAGGGTTATTCAGCCGAAGCCATAGAAGCTTTCGAAAGAGACTTTCCTGATTATCCGTTTAAATCGGACTTATTAATTGAGAAGAACATGGCTGATAAATTGCTTTTTCCGTTCAAGAATAATGGTAAGTGGGGCGCGATTGATAAGTTTGGAACCACAATCATCCCTGAAAGATTTGAGCAGATAGATTGGTTTTCAGAAGGGTTGGCGGTATTCAGAGATGGCGACAAGTATGGGTATATCAACAAGATGGGTAAAGTAGCAATTCCTGCACAATACAATGATGCATTATCTTTTAATGAAGGGTATGCCTTGGTTGAATTGGATGATAAATGGGGGATGATTGATCGAAATGGAGATTTAATTGTACCGATTCAATATGAGGAGCTTGGTGTCTTAAAAGATGGATTGGCTTATTTTATAGAAGAAGATCAGTACGGTTATTTTGATGAAAAAGGAAATGTAAGAATTCCACCGCAGTTTGATGAGGCTTATGATTTTGAAGATGGTTTTGCGGTAGTCAGTAAAAATGATTTTTACGGTGTAATAGATGAGTTTGCGACAACCTATTTACCTTATCAATTTGAGGAATTATTTCCATTAAAAAATAAGTTGTTTTTGGCCAAGTTCAAAGACTATTGGGGGATTTTGAGTATTGAAAAAGATACTATTGTATCATTTGAGTACGATTATATTGGAACAGAATCTGAGGGGTGGCGCATAGTGGAGATTGAAGATGAATACAATTATGTGAATGCTAATGGGAAATTGCTTTCTGTTGAATGGTTCGAAACATACCCAGAATACAGAGCATTTGCTCAATTTCAAAACGGTCATGCCAAAATCATGAAAGATATTCAGATGTTCTTGATGGATACTGTCGGAAATATGCTCTATAAAAAAGGATTGCAAGATGTTGGAGGTTATGCTGATTTTGTTGCATTTAAAAAGAATGATTTGTGGGGGTACAAGACGAATAAGGGAACTGAAATCATCAAACCTGAATATGACTTTGCAGAGTCATTTAGAAAGGATGTAGCAATTGTCATGAAAGATCCTTTCTTTGGTGTTATTAATACAAAGAATGAAGCAATTATTCCTTTACTGCAAGAGTCCATCACTTTTTTAAGTGATTCAGTGCTTATTGTAAAAAGGATGGGAAGGTATGGTTTGCTTTCTGTAAAGGGGGATACGTTAGTCAATGTGAGTCAAAAGAAAATTGAACCAATTTCTGACAAAATCGTACGTATTTATAGTGATCAAGAAGTGTTTTATTACCATCTTGAAAACAAGCGTTATATTAGAAGAGAAGAATAGTGGATAGATTCCTTGAAAATATTGAGAAATATAAGTTCGCGATAATCGGAACGGCCTTGTTTCATATTGGTGTGTTCTTTTACACAAACTTCTCAACTGTTGAAAGGCCTTATAAAATGATGCCTCCTGAAGTCGCAATGGACGTTCCCTTAGATGAGTTTGAATTAGACCCAGAATTGTTAGAGCAATTAGATTTGCCAATTCCTTCGCCACAGTCAGAGGAAATATATAACGTTGCCGCGGATGCCAATGATACTCGTGAAAAATCTTATGATGATTATTCCACGCAAGAGATGGACGATTTTGATATGACCAGTGCGAAGGATTTAGAAAAGCAGTACTTTGATGAATGGGCAGCCACTCACCCTGATAAAGGTGATAATTCGAGAGCTGATATCGTTGATCCTAAAGATGATAAGAACAATACAAAGAACCCAATAGATAGAAATAATATAAATACCGGTGGTGATAAGGCTTTTGCGGGTTCAGTAATGGTTTCTTTTGATTTGGACAACCGAAAGGCTCATAGCCTTCCTAGACCAGGGTATACATGTAATAGTTCTGGGACCGTAGTAATTAATGTAAAGGTGGATAAGAGTGGCGAAGTGAAGAGCGCAGATTTTAATAGTTCACTTTCCAGCTCAGCTGATGAATGTATGGTTGAAAAGGCGATTCGGTACGCCAAAAAATCAAGATTTAATTTGAACAGCAACAGTCCAATGTTGCAAAGTGGAACCATTACCTACAAATTTGTCTCAAAGTGAGCCTGAAAGATATTATTCGTAAATACACGCCCACATCACTTTTAGAATGGAATCGCGGTCGAAAAAAAGCGAAAAGAAACGCTGAGTTAAAATCTCAAGCGAATAGAGGAGGAGCCTTAAGTAAGGAAGACATTCTTTTAGATTTGGAAAAAATCGGAATTGTAAAAGGTGATCATGTATTGGTTCATTCAAGTCTCTCTAGAATTGGATTTTTAAAGGATGGGGCAGACACCTTCATTGATGCCCTTATTGAGGCGGTTGGTAATGAGGGGACTGTTCTAATGCCCACTTCACCTAATAACGTCTATCAATTAAATTACATCAGAAATACACCATTCTTTGACGTCTTGAATTCGCCTTCCAAAACAGGGAAAATGACAGAGGTGTTCAGGACAAGACCGGAGGCAATAAGAAGTTGGCATCCAACAGAGCCAGTGTCTGCAATTGGTAAGTTGGCAATAGAGTTCACAAAAGATCATTTTAACCAACTGACACCTTACAATGAAAACAGTCCATTCTCAAAATTGGCGAAGCACAATGGAAAAATTCTATATGTTGGAGTTGGATTGAGTCAAGCTGGAACCAGTTTGCATACGCTTGAAGATGCAGTAGATTTTAAATTTCCTGTCTACTATCCTGAAATTTTCGAATTTACGGTGATTGATGACAAAGGGCTAAAACATCAGGTTAAAACAAAAGTACATGATCCAGCGTGGTCAAAGCAAAGAAAATGTGACGATTTGATCCCAATGTTTGAAAAAGAAGGTGCTATGACCAAAGCTCAAATAGGGCAAGCACGCACTTTGGTTGTTGATGCGAAGAGGTTTTTTGACGTGATGCTGAAAGCCTATGAGTCAGAGGGAGTCACCATGTATACACCTAAAGGAAGTTGAACATTCCATCTCCCATATCAACTTTTCATTCTGATTTATTCAATCAGTTCAAAAAGCAAATTGTTCTCAAGCGTGATGACTTGATTGATCCTATCATTTCTGGGAATAAATGGCGAAAGCTGAAGTATAACACTGAAAAGTTCCATCAAGGTGGATACAAAGCGTTATTGACTTTTGGAGGTGCATACTCCAATCATATAGCTGCGACAGCTGAAGTAGGCAGAAGGTTTAATATTCCGACCATTGGTGTTATTAGAGGAGATGAGTTGACGGCTGATTCAAATCAAACATTGAGAAATGCTGCAGATGCGGGAATGCAATTGCTATTTACAAGTCGTAAAGAATATGCTTTAAGAGAAGAAAAGTATTATCATGAAGAATTACGGAGAAGACATGGTCACATTCTGATTGTACCAGAAGGTGGAGCCAATTATTATGGCATGCTAGGATGTATGGATATTTTGACTGAGATTGAACAAAAAGTAGATGCAGTATTTTGTGCAGCTGGAACAGGGACAACAGTAACAGGGTTATTAATGTCTTCTGATGATATTAAAGTGTATGCGGTTGCCGCATTAAAAGGAGGCGATTTCTTAAAGGACAATATTAAACTGCGATTGTTTGAGGCAGGTTTTGATCAAGAAATGATTGCAGAAAAAATGGATCAACTCATATTGTTGACCGATTACCATTTTGGTGGGTATGCGAAGTTCAATGAAGATCTGATCAACTTCATAAAGTTAGTGGAACAAGAAGAAGAAATAATGTTAGATCAAGTGTATACGGCAAAGGCACTATATGCTATGCATGATCTGTTGAGCAAAGACTTGATTAAAGAACAAAGGATAGCTTTTGTCCATACTGGTGGCCTTCAAGGAAGGCAAGCCATTCAGGCATTACTCACTTAAAGTGTACCAGCGGTCTTCATCTGGGCATAAATGAAACACAGGTTCAAATTTTGAAGTGTCGAAAAAGGTGCTAAACATTAACATGTAAGACTTGTGCTTTTTCTGAACATCAAAAAGATTTTTTCCATTTACGTCTTTAAATATGTAATAAAGTAGCTCACTGCAGTATAGTTTGTCGGGTGTGTATAAACTGAAGCTGTGGTCAAATGGTACTTCTTGTTCAAGGTACTTGAAAGCTGCATCTGCAATAGCTGGACCAGCAGAGTCCTTAAACACAGGACGACAAATGAATAGCATTGAATCAGCAGCATGAGCTACAAATTTGCTGATCTCTTCAAATTGTATTCCATCTACATCATCTTCTGATGCAGATCCTCCAATGGTATGAATGATTTTTTTCTTTCCTTCATGTTCTACGATTATTCCACAATGCGAATAGTTTTCTTTTGTGTGATGCATTAAATGAAAAGAAAGTGGTCCGTTCCCCTTTCTTAGAATGATATCGCCAGCTTGTACCATTGAGAAGACAGAATCTGGTAATTCAGGTGGAATATGAACGTATTTTTCGTTTTGACTCTCTGTTTCCTGCGTTTCGCAAGAAGCAACAAATAGCAAACAAAACAATGATAAAAGTAGGGTAGTTCTCATTTCGATTTTGACCAAAAAAAACCCTGACAAAACTGTCAGGGTTCTTTATAAATTTATTGAGGATTACTCAGCAGAATCTCCGCCCATGTCTAATCCCATATCTTTTTGGTAGTTAGAAACTTTCCATGCACCATCAACTTGCTTCAAGTCGTAGTTGAAAGTCATATCCATACCAGTTCTTGTCTCTTCACAAGTACAAGTAGCTGTTTCACCTTCAGTCTCGCAAGATACAGAGTTGATTGAAGTCTCGTAAGACTCACATCCAGCATCAATTTGTCCTTGAACTGTTTCTTTTGCATTGTCAACAGCCATTTCCATAGCTTTGTCACATTTACCATCAGCTAAAGCTTGAGCAAACGATTTTGTTGTATCTTCTGGAGATGATCCTCCACCACAAGCAGTCAACACTAATCCTGCAACTGCTCCAACTAATAATGTTCTTAATTTCATAACTTGGTTTTACTTACTTAAATATTAATTACCGTGCAAATATATACTCAATTTCCATAAATCAAAATATTTTTTAAATAAAAGTAGTTTTTTTGAATTTGAAGGTTGTAACTTTGCGCAGCCTTTAGAAATAGTAGGCATTTTCAAACTTTTAAGAAAGCTATATTATGATACAAATTTCGAATCTTTCATTGCAATTTGGAAAAAGAGTTCTTTTCGAAGATGTGAATTTAAAATTCGTAAACGGAAATTGTTACGGTGTAATCGGTGCAAATGGTGCCGGAAAATCGACCTTTCTTAAGATTCTAACCGGAGATCAGGATCCGAACAGAGGTACAGTTTCTATTGAGCCAGGTAAAAGAATGGCTGTATTAAAGCAGAACCATTTTGAGTTTGATGAATATTCAGTTTTGAACACTGTAATGATGGGACATAATAAATTATGGAAAATCATTGAAGAGAAAGATGCACTCTATGCAAAACCTGATTTCTCTGAAGAAGACGGGATGAGAACGGCTGAACTTGAAGCTGAATTTGCTGAAATGGACGGTTGGAATGCTGAAACTGATGCTGCTACTCTATTGAGTAACTTAGGAATTAAAGAAGATGCTCATTATACCTTGATGGCGGATATGCCAGCTGAACTTAAAGTTAGGGTGTTGTTAGCCCAAGCCTTATTTGGTAACCCTGATATTCTGGTTCTGGATGAACCAACAAACGATTTGGATATCAAGACTATTTCATGGTTAGAAGACTTCCTTCTTGATTTCAAAAATACAGTAATTGTAGTGTCTCACGACCGTCACTTCTTAGATACTGTCTGTACACATATTTGTGATATTGATTTTGGGAAAATTAACTTGTTTACGGGGAACTACACCTTCTGGTACAAATCTTCTCAGTTAGCCAGCAGACAAATGGCAGATAAGAACAAAAAGCTAGAAGACAAGAGAAAAGAATTACAAGAATTTATTTCTCGATTCTCTGCAAATGCCTCTAAGTCAAAGCAGGCAACGAGTAGAAGGAAATTATTGGATAAGCTACAATTGGAAGACATCAAGCCTTCAAGTAGAAAGTATCCAGGTATTATTTATGAGCAAGAACGTGAAGCTGGAGATCAGATTTTACACGTTGAAAATATGACCAAAACTTTTGAAGGGCAGACACTTTTCAAAGATTTGAATATCAATGTTGCTAAAGGCGATAAGATTGCATTCATATCAAAGAATTCGCAGGCTATAACTGCATTTTTTGATATTATCACCGGAAAAGATGAACCGGATGCAGGGTCTTTTCATTACGGAACCACCATCAAGACAACTTATTTACCATCTGATAATGCAGAGTACTTTCAGCAAGACTTGTCGTTGATTGATTGGTTAAGACAATATGCTGAGACTGATGAAGAAAAAGATGAAGTGTATTTGAGAGGTTTCTTAGGAAAAATGCTATTTTCAGGTGAAGAAGCCTTAAAGAGTGCTAAAGTACTTTCTGGGGGAGAAAAGGTGAGATGCATGATTTCAAAAATGTTATTTGGAAAAGGGAATTTATTGATTCTTGATGAACCAACAAATCACTTAGACTTGGAATCTATTACTGCATTTAACAATGCTTTGATTAAGTTTCCAGGAACAATTTTATTCTCATCTCATGACCACGAGTTTGTACAAACCGTAGCAACTAGAATCATTGAGTTTACACCAAATGGTACACTAGACAAGTTGATGTCTTATGATGACTATTTAGCAGATGACAAGATTCAACAACAAGTGGAGGAACTCTATGCTTAATTCAAAATACCACAAAAGTGGTATTGCGTAGAATCATTCTAAATAACATCTTTGTGGTGTGAATAATTTCCCTTTCATACCATCTTATAATCCGGCAATGGCAGAAGTTGACTTGTTAGATGCTTGTGGCAAGAAAAAGAAGTGTTGCAAGAAATACAAGAAAAAAGGTCGCCACTGTGGCGGATGTCCTAAGAAATAGTTAGAGGAATAACTGTTGCTCTTCGGCGGTCGGAATTGCACAAAACCCGGCCTTAATGTGGTGTCTTCTTTTCGCAATCATATTGTACACCCAATCTCGAATGAATTTGGGCACTATAAAGAACACTTTCAATGCCGGGTATCCACCTTTCAAGTATCCACTTATTTTCAGGGCAGCAGTGGAACGTTCGTAAACCTTGTCTTCAAGTAAATAAAGGGTGTCCATCTTAATTTCAATTCCTGATTCACCAAGTATCTTTTGAGCACGTTTGTCTTGTAAAGGCATAAAATACACGGCTTTTTTTCTTTTGTTCAGGATAAATTGTACTGAAGTGTTGCAAAATCCGCAATCACCATCATAAAATACAATCGGTCTATTGTTTATGCCTTTGTTCACTATCCAAAAATACTTAAATTTAAAGTCCTAAAAACAAGAATTATGAAGTTTGGAATTTTACTCTCAGGATGCGGTGTTTATGATGGTGCTGAAATTCATGAAGCGACCATGACTATGCTAGCGATTCAAGAATCAGGTCATGAATACCAGTGTATTTCAATTGATAAAGAACAACACCATGTGGTAAATCACTTGAACGGGGAAGAAATGGGAGAGAGTAGAAATATGATGATTGAAGCTGCTCGAATTGCTAGAGGTAATGTGATTGAAATAAGCGAGATTTCTCCTGCCGATATTGATGCTTTAGTTATTCCTGGAGGTTTTGGATCTGCCAAGAATTTTTCGAAATGGGCTTTTCTGGGACCAGAGGGCGAAATTGATCTAGCTGTTAAATTACTCATTGTGAATATGGTTAACGTTGGTAAACCTGTTTGTGCTTTGTGCGTGAGTCCAGTAGTTGTTGCTAAAGCGCTCGAAGGTTCTTCAATTCAGGCTAAAATGACCTTGGGGTCAGATCAGGAATCAAGTCCTTACGATATTCCAGGTTTTAATGGTGGAATCGAAGCTGTTGGAGCAAAAGCAGAAATGAAAACTATCAGAGAAGTGTTGGTGGATACTGAAAACAAAATTGTAACAGCTCCTTGCTACATGATGGATGCTAATATCTTGGAAATTCGCAATAATGTAAGACAGGCGATTGAAGCAACTATTGACTTGACAGTTTAGTCAAAGCGGATTCTATATTTGAAATCGTTTTCATCAGACTGAATTTGATCTAACCCTGAATTCGTAAGAACTTTTTGAGAACCAATATTGTCGGGAGCGGTGTAGGCACATACTGATGAGAGCTGCATGCGTTCTTTTGCAAATTTTAAGAAAAACGGAACCATTTTACTCATGATTCCTTTTTGTTGGTAAGAAGGAATGAGCATGTAGCCAATTTCACCTTCATTATTTTCAAATCCCCTGTAAAAACCAATAGTTCCGATCAATTTATGTTCATCAAAAATGCCCCAGTTGATGGCATTTTTCTTACCATACTCCTCTTGAATTTGCTCCAATAGTTCTTTTGCTGGGCCTCTCCGGTCAGGAGGTCTGAATTGGCATAAATATTCTAAGTCATTTAAATGATGCTCTTGAATTGGAAGCAAATCAAAAGCTTCGAATTTTAGTTCTGGAAATTCACTAAAAATGGACAAATTCATTTGAATTGATTGAATAATGGCAGATTGAATTCGTTGAAGATAGACTTTTTTTATCTTTGCTCGCAATTCTATTGAAATGAAGAAAATTTATAAGTGGCTACTGAATACAATTCCAAGACCATGGTTGATTAGATTAAGTTATGTTTTCAGAGTGGTAGCTGCTCCATTTTACAAAGGTGATAATGTAGAATGTCCGGTTTGCGAGCGTTCGTTTAGAAAGTTTCTTTCGTATGGTTCTAACGTGGCACACCGTGATAACGTTTTATGTCCCTACGATTTGACTTTAGAACGTCACCGTTTAATGTGGTTGTATTTGAAAGAAAAATCTAACTTTTTCACAAAAGAGGATTTAACCGTAATGCACATTGCGCCCGAACAGTGTTTTCACAAAAAGTTTCAAAATCAGAAGAATTTAAAGTATACGACAGGTGATTTACTCTCGCCAATTGTGGACATGCATTTTGATTTACACGACATTCCATTAGAAGATGATCAATATGAAGTGATCTTTTGCAATCACGTAATGGAGCATGTTAAAGACGACTTGCAGTGCATGAAAGAACTTTATAGAATCATGAAGCCTGGAGGTTGGGGAATCATGCAGGTTCCAATTGATGTCACGAGAGATGAGACGTATGAAGATTGGTCAATTACTTCTCCTGAAGAACGCGAAAAGCACTTTTGGCAATATGACCATGTGCGTTTGTACGGCACAAACTACCCAGATAGATTGCGAGAGGCAGGATTTGATGTAGAGGTGGTTGATTATTCAAAAGAATTACCTGAAGAAAAATTTAAGCGTTATAGAATTCCCAAATCGGAGTTGTTGTACGTGGTTAAGAAGCCTGCTTAAACTTGCACTCCAAGAATGCAGACATCATCTATCTGCTCTAAATCATCTTTCCAGTTTACAAATGATTTGTAAATGTGTTCGCTTTGTGAAGACATGCTTTTCCCTCTCACGTCAATGAGCATTTGTCGAAATTGAGCATATTTAAATTTCTTTCCATCTTTTCCGCCAAATTGATCGACATAACCATCCGAAAATAAGTAGAAGGTGTCACCTTTGGTTAGTGATAACTCATGGTGCGTGTAATTTGTTTTGTCTTTAAACTCGCCAATTGGCTGTTTGTCAGGATTCAAAATTTCTATTGTTTCACTCTCGTTTCTTACAATATACAATGGGTTGTTTGCTCCGGCCCATTCTAGTTGGTTGGTTTTTTGATCCCAGGCGCATAATGAAATATCCATCCCATCTTTCATTTCTTGATTGTTCTCTGAAAGGGTAGAGATGACGATTTCTCGTGTTTTATCTAAGATTTCTGATGGCCTTGATAATTTGAATTCTTTCACGCTACGATTCAAGGCATTGTGGCAAATAACAGAGAGCAAGGCTCCAGGAACTCCGTGCCCAGTGCAATCTGCAACTGCAAGCAACACCTTGTCTTCGACCGACTCTAGCCAATAAAAATCTCCGGCCACTATGTCTTTTGGCAGATAAATGACAAAAGAGTTCTTCAAATGTCTTTCTATCCGTTCATGTGATGGGATGATTGCGTTCTGAATACGTTGCGCATAATTGATGGAGTCAAGAATTTCACGGTTTTTCTTTCGAATAACACTATTGCGCTTATGTAGCGATTCAGAAAGATGCTTTTTTTGGATGTATCCCCAAACTGAAAATACAACTAAACCGAAAAGTAGAATGGCCGCACCAATACTAATGTAAATGATGGTTTTGTTTTTTTGGTTTTCAAGTTCTTGCAGTTCATTTTGGGAGGCCAATTCGAGAATTTTCTGTTCTTTTTGTGAAGTTTCATATTTTGTATTTAACTCTTCTACAATTTCAATCTTATTCTCTTCATTCAAACTGTCTTTAAGTTCAATATGCTCCAAAAGGGCAGAGTAGGCGCTTTTAAAATCGAAACTATTGGCATAGTACTCTGAAAGGAATTTGGTTGCATTCATGATGTTACTCCTTGCATCAATTTGTTTCATTAAATCTATTCCTCTTTCAGCTTTTTCAATGGCCGAATCGTATTTTCCAGCATCTGCTAACCAATCAGATTCCATCAGTAAAATCTCGGCTTTGAAATAAATACTTTCCATCTCAGTAGCGGCAATTTTGGCTTTGTTCATGAGGGAGTCTGCGGTGCTCTTTTTATTAGCTTCGTAAGCATAGCTCGCTGCATTGGCTAAACTGATGCAATAGGCATCCATCCTGCCAATTCCTTCAAACATGTCTGCGGCTTTACAAGAATAGTCTAAAGCTTTTTCGTATTCTCCCACCTCTGAATGCGCTATACCTAATCCAACTATTGGTACTGCAATACGAGATGAATCTTTGGTGGTTAGAGCTAGTTCATAAGACATTTGATAGTACTTCTTACACTTATCTATATCCTCTAAATCCAGGTAAGCATTGCCAATTGAATTGTATGTCATTGCAAGTTCACCAATAGAATCGATCGACTCGTAAACTTGAGTGGCTGCAAAAAGAAGACTTAAGGCATTCTTTGTTTCACCTGTTCCAGTAAGTATGCTGCCTTTTAATTCGTATGATTTTGCTAAATGATATTTGTCTTTGTTTTCTTGACAATGCAGAATGCTTAAATCTACATACTTCAATGACTTTTGATTATTTACGTTTCGAAGTCTAGATGCAATTTCAAACGCTACTTTTTGCTTGTCAATTGGATTGTTGGTTGATTCATAACGACTCTCAAGACTGTCCGTAATACTTTGGCTAAAAAGTAAATTGGAAAATAAGATTGTAGATATGATTAGAAGATGTCTCATGGGCCTTGTCGCTAAGATCGCGAAAAAATCTTAAGAAACTAGAGTTGTAGTTCTATTATCTCAATTGGACTACAACTTTAATCCCACTATACAAATATCGTCTACTTGTTCTAGTTCTCCTTTCCACGCGTTGAACTCGGCTTTTAAAGATTGCTTTTGTTCTTCCATTTGCAAGTGTTGGATACTTAAAAGAAAGTCTCTGAATTTTGAGTATTTGTATTTTTTTCCTTTTGATCCGCCAAATTGATCCATAAATCCATCAGAAAAAAGGAATATACGGTCGCCTTTTTCAAGCTTTAAGCTATTGTTTTTAAAAGGTTTTGGCATTTCAAATTTGCCAATCGGTTGTTTATCTGCAGAAATAATTTCAATTTCTTTTGAATCTCTTTTTAAAAGATAAAGTGGGTTATTAGCTCCTGCCCATTCAACTTCAAAGGTTTCTAAGTTTACTTTTAGTAAAGATATATCCATTCCATCCTTTACAAACTTCGAGGTTGATTCAAATGCCTCAATCACAATATCTCGTGCCTTGTCTAAAATTGTTCCTGGTTCAAATAAGGCAAATTCTCTGACACAGCGATTTAAAGCATTATTGCATACAATACTCACCATGGCTCCTGGAACACCGTGACCGGTACAGTCAGCAACAGCAACCAGCACCTCTTTGTCTTTTTGAAATGACCAATAAAAATCGCCGCTTACGACATCTTTAGGCATGAACAAAACAAAGCTGTCGTCAAAATTTGATTTGATTTGTTCGTTGGACGGTAGTATGGCAGACTGGATTCTTTTAGCATAAGTGATGGAATCAGAAATTTCTTGATGTGTATTTCTCAAAATCAAGTGCTGTTCTTCAATTTTTAGATTTTTCGCCTCTACTTCAGCTTTCTGTAACTGAATAAGTTCGTGGTCTTTCTTTTTTCGATTAAAGTTTTTTAAGCCAACTAAAAACAAAATGATTAGTAAAGCTAGAACAGCATATAGAGCATAAGATTCTGTTCTTTTTTGTTTTAGAACTGCCTGATTTAATTGACGTTCATTTTCAAATTTTAAGCTGTCTTGCAAAGCAGTTCTTTGGTACTCGTAAGTCATGCTTTTTTTGAAGGCTTCGTTGACATGTCTTTCGTTCTGAATCTGTTCTTTAAGATTGCTATACGATTTTGAATAATAAAATGCTTTTTCGTAAGCTTTCTTGTGCTCGTAAATATTCATTAATGTCTTTGAAGAATGCATTAAATCGATAGGGTAGTCCAAGTTTTCAGCTATTTCATTGCTTTCAAGTGCGAGTTTTTCCGCTTCCTCCCATTTTCCCATTTGAATGAGTACGTTGGCCAGATTGTTTTTTCCTGTAGAAATACCTAAATCATATTCGCATAGCTCCCAAGTTTTTAATCCTTTCTTATAATATTCTAGGGCCTTGCCATAAACTTCTTCATCAAAATAAATATCACCAATGTTGTCGTAAGCCATGGCTTCGCCTCTTAGATCATTAATTTGCTTGGATATCTTCAATGCATTTTCGTAGTATTCTAAGGCTTTGAAAGGAACTCCTGAAGTTTCGTAAATTGACCCAATATTGTTGTAGGATAGAGCTGTACCTAATGAGTCGTTCATTTCAATCTTTAAACTCAAACTCTGATGGTGATAATCCAAGGCTTTTGATGTATCTCCAATAATACTGTAAAGCACACCGAGATTGTTAAATGCAGTTGAGATTCCTTGATTGTTTTCAATTCGTTGGTAGAGATGAAGACTTTCATGATATTTCTCTAATGCCTTTATCAAGTTGCCATGCTGATCAAAATAAAAACCTTCATTTGATACAGCTCCAGCTAGAAAATACGTTAGTTTTTTAAGCTCTTGTTCGTTGTCTACATCAATCAAAAACAATTTCACTCGGTTCTTCAGGAACTGATTGTATCGAGGCCATACGTCATCATTCCAGCAATTATCTACGATATGTTCTAGAATTTCAAGTTCAGAAGTATCGTTTAGTGTGTTGTGATATAATACGAGTGAAGTATCTAATAACTCCTTGTCTGGCGTAGAAAGTTGATCAACTCTGAGTGAATCGATCAAGTAAAAATCTTTGTCACCATACTTTTGACCATAACTAGTCAAAATGAATAGAAAGATTAGTATTGATGTGAAATACTTTAGCAATTCTTGAGGTTTACTGAAACACTAATTTATCAAGCTAAATCGATTTCGAAGGCTTTTTTGAAAAAATTCACATTCTTCAAAGCCATAAATAATGAAACGAATGTGATAATTCCAATAAATCCTCCTGTGACAATATCTTCAGTGAAATGTTGTGATAGATAAACTCTTGAGAAGGCAGTTAATATTGCAATGAAAGCAAAGAAAATCTGCAGCTTAGACTGTTTTCTGAAATAAAAAGCTAGCACAATAAAAGTGGCAAATGCTGCTGTTGAATGACCTGAAGGAAATGAAAATGAAGTGTGAAGATCAATTTCAGAAACCCAATTGAGTTCTTTGGTTTCAAATACACCCAATGGTCGCTTTATATCACTGAAAACTACTCTTTTTAAAAACTGTGTTAATAATCCAGACGCAGCAAAAA
>Ga0189274_100268_pt1 | contig 15203 bp, 11 predicted proteins | sample N5B1minimetaG_FD_130323 | JGI IMG/M metagenome (GOLD analysis project Ga0189274, IMG submission 130323) | Marine microbial communities from the Costa Rica Dome - N5 B1 mini metaG | ecosystem: Environmental > Aquatic > Marine > Oceanic > Photic zone | place: Costa Rica: the Eastern Pacific...
CCGGCATTGGAAGCGCCTTGGGTTGCCGAGTTATCCGCGCCGCCGCCAGCATTAGAGCCTGGCTGGCCACTGTTGTCGGAAGTCTATCCATGCGCCAAAAGTCCTCACAGGAAGGCGCCTTGGGTAGAGCGTCGACTGGTATGAGGGATCCACCCTCACCCTCAGACCAGTGCCAATCATAAGGGTAGATGCCCCGCGACCAATGCTGGAATGCTACCTGCCTGATATCAGCATTCGGCGCTGAGATATGTCAGTGGTCAGCGTATCAAGAATATGACTGTTTTGAGCGCTTTGGGGATTGTGCCTGACCTCTGCCTGACCTCTGCCTGCCTTCTGCCTGACCTTTGCCTGACCTTTGCCTGACCTCTGCCTGACCTTTGCCTGGCCTTTGCCTGGCCTTTGCCTGACTTCTGTCTGGAAAGCCAGCCCCAGGCAAAAGGCAGGCAAGATGAACTCGCTCTGATAACGCCCTCCTGAAGTTTGTCGCACTAACATGGGGAATCCTGCAAATACTGACCCGGATTTTGGGAGCTAAGTGCGACAAACGTGTCGAGACACATCCGAACAAGCGGTGCGAAACACACCCGGTTTTGGTGAAAAACACCCACAGAAAAGAGAATTTTCACTACATATTTCATCCTGTTTCAGATGCTTGATGCAAAATGCGGTTTTAGCTGAGGCTTTTGCCGCTCAAATCAAATACTCGATAATCGGAAAGTGGATGATTTTGACAATGTGATTGCCGAACTGCAGGGCGATAAAACAATGGGGGAATAAGGTCGGGTGTTAATGTTTTGGCGGCTGGATCACCACCGTATGTTCACGCAATTTCTGAACGCCTTTTGCACTGTCCGGGCATGAATTCCAAGGGACAAAGACTGATAGGCTTTGCGCCAAGGTCAACTGACAAACCCTTGCGTGTGCGAGAGGTGCTGCCGCATTGAAACGCAGCTGAGCTCCCCTTGGCAGTTTCCGGAACTAAAGTCGCTGAACGAGACATGTCTGTCTGACCGGATGCATGCCTTTGCCGCCAAAAGTGATCATTTTGGTAGTTTCGACATCTGCCAGATGCTCAAACTACCAAAATTTGGGTCGCGGCTTAAGTAACTTCAGAATTTGTGTCGGCTCTCCCGCAATTTGTCCCTTCGGTAGCAGGCGTAGATTGCTACATGCGCTAATTGTGTCCTCGAAGGGTGGATCAGATTGATTGCCTTTCGGGATTGCTGGCTTAAATGGGTTAAATGGCGATTTCTGTTAAGGGTAGGTATTTAAGAAAGTTCTTTAAATACAATGTACTGCATGTGGTTGCGTGAGGGTGCATAAGATTGCATGATGGTGCGCGAGATAGCACAGCTTTGACCTGTCGCAGTGGGGGCGGGATAGATTCGGCGCTGGTGTCAAGCGGCCCGAAGGGAGCCCTGTGTTTTCGTATTGCTTTACCATGCTCAATAGGCAATCGAACAGGACAAACCTTATCGGTATTTGCTAGAACACATGATCGTGATTCGTTGTGCGTTTGAAGTTGAATTAGGCAGAATTGACAGCGAGATGGCAAGGAAGCTCTTTTTGCTCAATCTTTGGGATAATAAGTTATTTTTCTCCCCCAAAATCAAAATAAGCCGAAACAAAAAATATCGGGGAGAGCTTTATGAACGCGGTTGAGATCGAAGAAGCAATCTCCGCGCTTGCGGAAATGCCTTTTGACGGCGCAGAGTTTCCTTACGCCTTCCTTGAAGCATTCGGAAATAAAGCGACAACGATCAAGCGCCTGCGCGCAGGAAGCTCGAACAAATCCGATGTTGGCGGTGTCCTTCAGACCAGCAACATTCACATCAAAACGTGTGATGCAGGTTCCGTCCCGGAAGCCATGAAAGCGCTTCGGGAGAGCAGTGCGACCAAGCGTGCAAAGGCGAAATTCATTCTTGCCACTGATGGTACAGAGTTTCAGGCAGAAGACCTCAACAGCGGAGAAGTCGTCGTCTGTCGTTATCCTGACTTCCCCGATCATTTCGGTTTTTTCTTGCCGCTTGCCGGTATCTCGACTGTCAAGCAAATCAGGGAAAGTGCGTTCGATATCAAGGCGACAGGGCGTCTTAATCGCCTGTATGTCGAGCTTCTAAAAGATAACCCTGAATGGGGGACTGCCGAACGCCGCCACGATATGAACCATTTCATGGCGCGTCTGATCTTCTGCTTCTTCGCAGAGGATACTGATATCCTGCATCCGAACTATGGCTTTACGCTGACGGTCGAGCGGATGAGTGCTAGTAACTCGTCCAACACCCACGAGGTGATTGGCGAGATTTTCCGGGCAATGAACACGAAGACCGAGGATAAGGCGAAAGCAAATCTACCGCGCTGGGTCGATGGCTTTCCTTATGTCAATGGTGGCTTATTCTCGGGCAGTACGGATGTTCCGCGCTTTTCCAAGATTGCACGATCTTACCTTTTGCATATCGGTAATCTCGATTGGAAGCAGATCAACCCTGATATTTTCGGGTCGATGATCCAAGCCGTTGCCGATGACGAGGAACGTGGCGCACTTGGTATGCACTACACCAGCGTGCCGAATATCCTAAAGGTGTTGAACCCGCTTTTCCTTGATGATCTGCGTGAGAAGCTGGAGGAGGCTGGCGACAATGCACGAAAGCTCCGCAATCTGCGCAACCGCATGGCGCGGATCAGGGTCTTTGACCCTGCCTGCGGGTCTGGCAACTTCCTTGTCATCGCTTATAAAGAAATGCGCGCGATTGAGGCCGAAATAAACAAGCGGTGCGGTGACCCTGATCGCCGTACCGAAATTCCGCTGACGAATTTTCGCGGGATCGAGCTTCGCGACTTCCCCGCCGAAATCGCGCGTCTGGCGCTGATCATTGCCGAGTATCAGTGCGACGTGCTCTATCGCGGCCAGAAGGAAGCGTTGGCGGAATTCTTGCCGCTTGACGCCAAGAACTGGATTACCTGTGGCAACGCCCTGCGGCTCGACTGGCTGAGTATCTGTCCGCCCACAGGAACTGGTGTGAAACATCATGCTGATGATCTTTTTCAATCACCAGTTGATCAGGCGCAGATCGACTTCGAGAACGAGGGCGGGGAGACCTATATTTGCGGGAATCCTCCATACAAAGGCAGCAAGTGGCAAACTTCTGAACAGAAATCAGATATGGCTAACGCTTGGAGTTCAAAGCCTAGCCTTGCAAAAACCACTGATTTCGTAAGTGGATGGATTGCGCGCTACTTAGACTACGCAAAAGCTGTTCCAGAGGCAGTTGCAGCTTTTGTTGCAACGAATAGCATTTGCCAAGGTCAGCAGGCATCCGACATTTGGGCGCATGTTTTTGCGCAGGATGTTGAAATTTCATTTGCACATGTTCCCTTCAAATGGAGCAACTTGGCTAACTATAACGCGGGCGTGACCGTTATCATTGTTGGCTTAGGGAAGAAGTCGAATTCAGCCAAGAAGCTGTTTAACGGAGATATCGTGCAAAGCTGCACGGTTATTGGTCCATACTTGGTTCCTAATCGCTCCGAAGTGGTGGCGAAGTCAACGTCACCTGTTGGTCAGCAGTCACAAATGCTCTTTGGGAATATGCCGAGAGATGGAGGAAACCTGTTCGTAACCTCTGATGAGGCCGAAGTCTTGAAACAAGATCCGGCAGTGGGCCATATGGTGCGACGCTTTTTGGGCTCTGAAGAGCTCATCAATGGAAAACAGCGCTACTGTCTATGGATCGAAGAAAAAGAAGCTGACATCGCTGCCAGCCATCCATTCATAGCGGGACGTTTGAAAAGGGTCAGTGAAAGCAGGCAGGCCTCGCAAGCAGCCTCAACGCGTGACTTTGCCGCAAAGCCCTATCGTTTTGTTCAAATTGCAGGCGTCGCGAGAAAAACACAGATTCTTGTGCCTGGTGTCAGTTCCGAAAATCGAGAGTATCTTCCGTGCGATCACTGCGATGAAAGCGCTATTGCATCTAACAAGCTCTTTGCTCTCTATGACGCTCCCCTTTGGAATATGGCGTTGATCGTGTCGCGTCTTCATTGGGTGTGGATCGGAACAGTCTGTGTGCGGATGAGAACAGACTTCAGCTACTCCAACACCCTTGGCTGGAATACTTTCCCCGTCCCTAAGCTTACTGAGAAGAATAAGGAAGACCTGAACCGCACCGCCGAGAATGTCCTCTTGGCCCGCGAGGCCCATTTTCCGGCAACAATCGCTGATCTCTATGATCCCGAGAAGATGCCCACCGACCTGCGCGCGGCACATGATCGCAATGACGAGACCCTTGAGCGCATCTATATCGGCCGTCGCTTCCGCAACGACACCGAACGGCTTGAAAAGCTCTTTGAACTCTACACCAAGATGACCGCAGGCGGTGCAGACAAGAAAAGCAAGGCGGGGATGGTAACGTGACCGGTTTGATCACGACAGAACATCAGTTGCAAGACGTGATGCTGGCAGACGAATTCGAGCATCTCGAGTTCAAGGCGGCGGAACGCAAGTTTGCGAGCGAGGATTTGTTCGAATATTGCGTTGCGCTGTCCAACGAGGGTGGCGGCAATCTCATTCTTGGTGTGACTGACAAGAAGCCAAGGCGCATTGTCGGTACATCGTGCTTTCCCAACATTGCGCAAATCAAAACCCGCATTCTCGATACGCTGAACTTCCGTGTGGATGTTTTCGAGATCATGTCCAGCGGCAAGCGGGTACTTGTATTTAACTGCCCGTCTCGTCCGGTCGGGACGCCCCGTGCCTATAAAGGCAAGTATATGATGCGATCGGGGGAGTCCCTCATTCCCATGACGGCCGAGGTGCTTGAACGGATATTTGCCGAATCCCAACCGGACTATTCACGTCAAGTCTGCACGGGGGCGACGATTGAGGATCTTTCGACCGAGGCGATCGCTGAATTCCGCGCCCGCTGGGTGCGCAAGAGTGGCAATCGCGCCCTGGAGGGGGCGAGCAATAGCCAAATCCTGGCGGATGCGCATCTGTTGGACAATGGCGGCGTTACGCTTGCGGCTATGATCCTGCTTGGCAAGCCGGAAAGCCTGACGCGATTTTTGCCTCAAGCTGAACTGATCTTCGAATATCGCCAAAATGATGCGTCCATCGAATATCAGGACCGTGTTGAATACAGGGCCGGCTTCTTCCTGTGGGCTAACAGCATCTGGGAGAAGATCAACGCCCGCAACGAAAAGCATTCCTACCGGGAGGGCCTGTTCCGCTATGAAATCCCGGCCTTCAACGAGGATGTCGTGCGCGAAGCGTTGCTCAATGCGGTAACACATCGCGAATATCGCGATGGGCGTTCGATCTTCGTCCGCCAATATCCGAACCGACTTGAGATCACAAGCCCCGGCGGCTTTCCGGACGGGGTCACAGCGGAAAATATCATTTATCGACAGCATCCTCGCAACCGGCGAATTGCCGAGGCGCTCCAGTTTTGCGGTCTTGTCGAACGGTCAGGCCAGGGAGCTGACCGCATGTTCCGCGTGTGCATTCAAGAGGGCAAAAACAGGCCAAACTTTGCAGGATCTGACGAAGCCCTCGTTATCCTTAACCTTGATGGTCAGATTCGCGATCCACGCTTTGTTCAATATCTGGATCGCCTCGCAGGAGAACGTGGCATCAGCCTCAACATCAATGACTTCCTTGTCCTTGATTTGGTGCGAAAAGGCCAAGCGGTGCCGGATGAACTGAAGGATCGCCTTGCTCATCTCATTGAGCAGGGTGTGATCGAGAAGACGGGACGTGGTCGTGGCGTGACCCATGTGCTGTCACATGCCTTATACCAGCATGTCGGACAGTCCGGTGCATACACGCGTCGCAAGGGGCTCGATGAAGGGCATAATCAGCAACTGGTTCTCCAGCATATCAGGAATTGCGGGGAGACTGGTGCCTCCATGACAGAGTTCGAACAGGTGCTGCCCGACAAGACACGGCCGCAGATCAGTGCGCTCCTCAAACGTCTCAAGGAAGCGGGCAAGATCAGAGTCAAGGGCAAAACCAAGGGTGCCAGATGGTTCCTGGAAAAAGCAGAACGAGAGCGGAACAATTGAGACGAATTAAATCTGTAGATTTAATTGTGGATACAAAAAAATCATTAAATATCAATTTGATAAATGGGAATTAAATGCAATCCGTTGGTATTCCAACAAGATGAGATGCAAAAAAGTTTGTTGATCGGGTTTTGATTTTGCAGAGGCTGAATATGGCGGTTTGGTTTGAACATGATGAGATATCAATGTTTTGTGCGGATTTGAGGGGCGGTATTGTTGTTGATCACGTTTTAATCGGTCGCCGCGTCCGCAACAGTTCAAAACAGTCAGGCAGGCTATTGGCTTCAAATGCAAAGATCGTCGTGTACAGGGACGTAAACCGCCAAGGCAGGAGCGTAAGAAAATGAACCAGACCAAATCCGTCCCTTCTGTTTCTGTCACCTATGCACAGAGCGGCAACTCGACCAAATCCAACGAACTTGGCATGCGCCCCATGCAGGAACGTGCCTATGAAAAGCGGGGCGAGCAATATCTTTTGATCAAGTCGCCCCCAGCATCGGGCAAAAGCCGTGCGCTTATGTTCATTGCGCTCGATAAATTGTACAATCAGGGCCTTCGCAAGGCCATCATCACCGTCCCGGAAAAGTCGATCGGTTCCAGCTTTACAGATGAGCCATTATCGAAGTTTGGTTTCTGGGCGGATTGGCAAGTGGTGCCCAAGTGGAACCTTTGCAATGCACCGGGCGGGGATGAGGGTAAAGTTGGTGCGGTGAAGACGTTTCTTGACAGCGATGACCGTATCCTGGTTGCGACCCATGCAACATTCCGCTTCGCCGTCGACAAGTTCGGAATAGAAGCCTTTGATGACTGTCTGATTGCGATAGATGAATTTCATCATGTTTCAGCCAATCCCGATAACAAGCTTGGTGCACACCTTGCCCAGTTGATTGTCCGTGACAAAGTGCATGTGGTTGCGATGACCGGCAGCTATTTCAGGGGCGATGCCGAACCCGTGTTGATGCCCCATGATGAAGCGAAATTTGATACTGTTACCTATACCTATTATGAGCAGCTCAACGGCTACAAATACCTGAAGGCTCTTGATATCGGGTATTTCTTCTATACCGACGCATATTCTGATCACATCCTAAAGGTGCTTGATTCGACAGAGAAGACCATCATTCATATCCCGTCTGTTAATTCGCGCGAAAGTACCAAGGACAAGATCCGGGAAGTCGAGCATATTATTGAAGAGCTTGGCGAATGGCAGGGTACTGATCCGGTTACGGGCTTTCAGCTTGTAAAAGCGAGTGGTGGTAGGATCTTGCGGATCGCTGATCTTGTGGATGACGATCCGTCTAAGCGCGACAGGGTTTCAGGCGCACTCAAAGATCCAGCTCAGAAGAACAACCGCGACCATGTGGATGTTATCATTGCCCTTGGTATGGCCAAGGAAGGCTTTGATTGGATTTGGTGCGAACACGCGCTGACCGTTGGCTATCGATCGAGCTTGACCGAGATCGTGCAGATTATCGGTCGTGCGACGCGCGATGCAGAAGGCAAAACGCGTGCGCGCTTTACCAACCTTATTGCCGAACCGGATGCCTCCGAAGAGGCGGTGACAGAGGCGGTCAACGACACGCTCAAGGCGATTGCGGCAAGTTTGTTGATGGAGCAGGTACTGGCACCTCGCTTCAACTTCACCCCAAAGTCAACTACGAGTGGCCCGCAAGAGGGCTATGACTACGGCGAAGGTGGATACGACCAGAACAACTGCAATGTTGGTTTTAATGAAGATACCGGCCAGTTCCAGATTGAGATCAAAGGGCTCGTGACACCAAAAACCAAAGAAGGTGAGCGTATCTGCCAGGAAGACCTGAATGAAGTGATTGCGACCTTCGTTCAGGACAAGCCCACGGTCGAGCGCGGACTTTTTGACGAGGAGTTGGTGCCAGAAGAACTGACCCAGGTGCGAATGGGTAAGATCATCAAGGATCGGTATCCTGAGCTGGACGACTACGATCAAGAGGCAGTGCGTCAACACGCGATCGCGGCTCTTAACCTGACACAGAAGGCGAAGGAGGTTGCGCTTCAAGCAGATGTTGTCGACAAGGCAGGCAATAATGCCTTGATCCAAGGGGTGAGAAAGTTTGCGATGGATGTCCGCGAGCTTGATATTGATCTGATTGACCGTATCAACCCGTTTAGTGAGGCCTATGCAATCCTCGCAATAGCTATGAGTGAAGAAAGTTTGAAGCAGGTTGCCGCCGTGATTTCGGCGAAGAAAGTTCAACTCACGCCAGAAGAGGCACGAGACTTGGCCAAGCGTGCCCTGAAATTCAAGCAGGAGCGGGGACGGCTTCCGTCTATCACATCGCCAGATGCCTGGGAAAAGCGTATGGCAGAAGGCGTGGCATTTTTGGCGCGTATGAAGCAGGAAGCGTCCAATGGGTAAGACGTTTACCGAAGATGACGATGCCCTTCTTGCAGAGCTTGGTGTAGAGGTCGAAGTCAAGAAAGCGCCAAGTCGAACACCCCGTGAAGAACGCATTATCGCCGGTTTTGAGGACATTCAGCGGTTTGTTGCTGAGCACGGCCGACCTCCACAACACGGTGAAGACCGCGACATATTTGAACGTATGTATGCGGTTCGTCTTGATCGTATCCGAGAGCAAGTAGATGCGCGTGCATTGGTCGAGGAGATAGATCATCAGGGACTTCTGGGCGATGGTGCTGCTGTGGACGCCGCTTCAAACGAAGATATTGATGATGATACACTTCTTGCGGAGCTTGGCATTGATGCAGAAACGTCTTCGATTGCCAAACTTCGACATGTCCGTTCGACAGCAGAGCGACGCGCAGCAGAAGAAGTTGCAAATCGGGACCGTTGCGAAGATTTCGATAAATTCAAGCCGCTTTTTGAGCAGGTTCAAAAGGAGCTTGATACCGGATTGCGCGAAACTCGCCCGTTTGAGATGAAGGCTGAAATTGAGCAAGGTCGCTTTTTCATCGTTGGCGGTCAGAAGGCTTTTGTGGCTGAAAAAGGCGAAACAACCCTTACGGAGCAGGGGCGAACAGATGCCCGTTTGCGGGTGATCTTCGACAACGGTACTGAGAGTAATATGTTGTTGCGCTCGCTTCAGCGTGCGCTCAACAAAGATGACGCTGGTAGGCGTATTACCGAGCCTACGGCCGGACCGCTGTTTGCGGATCGGAAGATCGATGGGGATGAGGCAAGCGGCACCATCTATGTCCTAAGGAGCAGTTCAGAGCATCCGCTTGTCGCGGAAAACCGCGACTTGGTGCATAAGATTGGCGTTACGAATATGAGTGTTGAGAAGCGTGTTGCGGGCGCGCGACTTCAACCGACCTTCCTGATGGCGGATGTCGAGATCGTTGCGACCTATGAACTATTCAACATTAATCGCACGAAGCTGGAAAACCTCATTCATCGCATCTTTGAGCCAGCTCGGCTTGAAATTGAGGTCCCAGATCGCTTTGGCAGGCCAGTCGTTCCGCGTGAATGGTTCCTTGTTCCGTTGTTTGTGATCGAGGAGGCTGTCGAGCGGATTAAGGATGGTTCTATTTCTGGCTATGTTTATGACCCGCAGCAGGCTTCTTTGATAAGGCGCGGCGCAAGCGCTTCTTTCGATACCAAATCTAACGAAAAGGCTGGCCATGAATAAGATCTCTCAAGGGGATAAGCCTAAACAAAAAAAGCGTGGTACACGTCTCAGGTTTGTTTTGAATAATTATCCCTCTTAACCTTAAGTGGTGGCGGTTGAGTTAGTGACGAGCTTGATGACTTCATCCGAGGATAGCATGAACTCTGGGTGAAACTTTGTAATTGATATCTACTTGGAAACATACGGCTTCGGAATAGAAGCAACCCCAGGAACAGAGAGATACTCTCGAACCGTGACTTCAGCAGGCATGATTGACAACGGAGTCATTCAACCACTTGGTCGAGCTGTGCACTGGTGAGGTTCTTGATATAGTCCACAATATCACCGTTCCAGTGATAGGCATAATGAGCAACCTGAGCAGGGATACCCACGACATCAGGCCAAAAAGCCCCGATGCATAGCCCGCCCACTCGAGGCCCAATCCGAACATTCTGTAATGCCCCAATGTCTTCGAGATCGCGAGGATTGTACTTGCTTTCAGCAGAGGCGACAGCATCCCAGTCTTATATCCTCAAACAAGGCGATCGGAGGTATATAGAGCGGATAATTGGAACAGCGTGATTCCATTGGATATCGGCTTGAGGAAGAGAGGGCGCTGGCAACACAGGATTTCTTCTTCAACCTCTTCAGTGATCAGGCGCTACGTTCGGCGTCTAGATACTCGCGAACCGCCAAAAGATGAACCATTTCGCCGCGCATCATAACGTCAAGAGCACTTGCTCCACCCAAGAAGGAGTTGGGTTTCCGTATCCAGCGATATTCCCGACTTGGATCGACAACCAAATGCCGAATACCTTTGTGAATGCCCATTAAAATTGCCATGCGCGCCCGCAAGTCACGATCAATCTTGCCAATTTTTCCGGATTTCCAGCGCGACCAGGTGCGGGATGACATATCACCTAGCAACGTCCTCGCTTCTGCATTGGACAATTCCCACTTGCGGAAGAGTTGAACAGTCGTGCGTGCAAGAGCAGACGCTTCCGCATCCGTGATGAGATTAATGTGTAGCTTGGCTTCGGTTTTGAGAACTTGAGCAAACTGCATAACTATCTCCTCTTGGCAAATTATTTTATATTTTCGCCAGATTACAATCTATAGCACAAAGAGAAGACGGGCAATTTACGTAGATGCGCACTGTAAAAATAACGAGCAGGCCGCATTCTTTCGACCCAACGATTTGGCACTGGATGCTTTGCCGGCTCCTCCCTTTTGCGCCTATTTGTTATCAGCTTTGATTGAAAACTGGACATACGCCTCAAGCGTCTGACGGTTACGACATCTCGAGCACTGGTGCCTCTAATAGCAGGTTTCATCAGCAACAAACGCAGTTAAGGTTTGGCATTCAGAGGGAGCCGAATTACTCGTCTTAAGTGCCCTTAACCCGACTTAACGCCAATAACTTCATCTATAGCGTAAATCATCAAGATAGTGTCGAACGCCAATAATAGCCGGTAAACCGTCACTGATCATGACGTCTATAGGGCGCGCGCCAGAGAATAGCGGACCTGTATTTGGCAGGGTCACCCATTGGCTGGATATTTTTTCGTTAAAATAAAGCTCCAGAGCTTTGTAGATGCCGACAATAGCACTCAGTCGCAGAAGCTGATCACGGCTCAATGCACCATTGAACTCTTCATGTCTCGACAGCTGCCATATGTTCTCTGGGATATCACTCAATGCGATCCGTTCTGCGTCTGACAGTCCCCAATGGGCGGAAATGCGGGAAACTGCCTTCAGGCCAACCATCCCAACCCTGACATTACGAGGAAGGGTTTCCGTTCTTGAAGGCATTTGATGCTCTCTTAACGCTCTGAGTTTTTGTGTCTCTCTTGCTCAATCGATTGCTCTTCCGCGCGAATGATTTCGATCGCATCCAGGATATTCTGTCCAAGACCTGCAGGGAAGCCGATACAGTCGGCAAGTGCTTCATCTGCTCGGTTGCGCAAATCAATTGAAGAAACAAGTCCCGCCATTGCCAAGCTCAGAATGTCTTCTTTGTCGATCTGAGACAAGCGCGTGATCTTGCTGAGTGCCAAGTCTACTGCTGAGAGTGCAAAAAGTTTGAATTTTCCAGTGTATGCTTTGATCGGTTCTGCATCCTGATAACGGTCAGGATGCATCAAAGAGAAGCTCGGATTGTAGGTTGTGTCAATATAGAGGGCCTGTCGTTGCCCATCCTCGTGATCGAATTCTATCACGAGGTCATGTGGAACCAGAAATCTCTCGCTGAATTCTGCATCAATGTCGGAAGTTGACCGGTGGCCTGTATAGAGATGTGTTGCCATCCCGCCAGCAAGGTAAACACGCACGTCTGATGTGAGGCCAAGGCGTGCCTCAAGCTCCCCAAGCAGCTTGAACAGCGCTTGTGACAGCGGAGTTTCAACATGAACCTTCTCTGATGTTGGCAATTAGCAAGGCTCCTACATCTCGCACTGCAACTATAAGTATATTTATTTTTAGTAACGTTGGGAGCTTTTAGTGGATTAAAATATGGTGCGACAGAAAACCATTTCATTTCTGGCCCCCAACTGTTTTTGTGTCCTAGTTACAGTTTGCTAGGAAGACGATTTTTGAATTTGTCGTACTTGGGCAGTCCAAGCTTAAAGGGGCTTTACAGATGATCATTAACCCGGTTGCCATTCGTTAAGCCGGTCTGATCTTTTTGATAATACTAGAACCGGCGGCAAAGCGACCAAACCGGCCGCCGGTTCTTGTGCCACGATACAAACCGAAGTTTGCAGACGGGCAAATTAATAAACGCTGCGATAAATCGCCTCGATTTCATTGGCAGTCATGTCGCGCGGATTGCTATCGATCAGGCGATGGATCTTGGTAAAGACTTCCTCGGCCATTTCCGGCAGGGAATCTTCGGTCACACCAAGATCGCGAAGGCGGGTTTCAAGGCCGCTGGCAGGAACCATTTCCTCGATCCGTTGAACGAACGCCTCGGCAGCAGCGTCTTCGCTGTCGAAATTGACCCCTTCGATCAGGCAAGGCGCGAGTTCGGCATAAAGCTTCTTGGCCGCTGGCAGGTTAAAGCGGATCACTTGTGCCATCACCAGGGCATTGGCATGACCATGCGGGATGTGGAAACGCGCGCCGAGCGGATAGGCCAGGCCATGAATGGCGGCAACCGATGCATTGGCAAAAGCCATACCGGCGATCAGCGATCCCTGCAACATGGCAGACCGTGCCTCCTTGTCGCCCGGATTTTCAATCACCTTCATCAGGTTCTTGCCAAGTAGCGACAGGGCCGTGACCGCCATGCCATCGGCAATCGGGTTTTTGCGGGTGCGGCTGGTATAGCCTTCGATAGCATGCACCATGGCATCAAGGCCGGTGGCCGCAGTGACTTTTTGCGGCAGGCCATAGGTTAGTTCCGCATCCAGAAGGGCGATATCGGGCATCAGTTGAGGGGTGTAGACAACCTGTTTGAGGTTGTCGTTATCTGTAATTACCGAAACCCACGTGACTTCCGAGCCGGTGCCTGCGGTTGTCGGGATCTGGATCAGTGGTAGGCGACCTCCGGTTGCCTTATCTATCCCATAGATCTCTTCAATCGTCTGGTCGCTATTGGCCAGCAATGCAACCAACTTGGCACTGTCAAGCGAACTGCCGCCGCCAAGACCAATCACGCCATCCGCCCTCCAGTCACGGGCACCGGCAATCGCGGCTTCGACGATTTTCTGGGGCGGGTCGGCTTCGACGTCGGAAAAGATCTGCACCGCGATACCGGCGGCCTCAAGCGCATCTTGCGCCTTTTGCGCAAAGCCCAGTTTGATGATGCCCGGATCGCAAACGATGGTGACCCGGCTGGCACCAAGTTCCTTCATCAGGCTGCCGGTTTTGGCAATGCCACCGGCTTCGCAGACGATGCGCGCCACACTTCGGAACGTGAAACTCATGATTTGTCTCCTTATCCGGGATCAGTTGGCGTTCCCGGCGAGGCCGCCGAGGCACATATATTTAATCTCGACGAAATCATCGACGCCGTATTTCGACCCTTCGCGGCCGATGCCCGATTCCTTGACCCCGCCAAACGGCGCTGATTCGGTCGAAATGATGCCTTCGTTGATGCCAACGATGCCGTATTCAAGCGCCTCGCCAACCCGCCAGATGCGACCGATATCACGCGCATAGAAATAGGCCGCCAGACCAAACGGCGTATCATTGGCCATGCGAATGGCGTCTTCCTCGCTGCTGAACTTGAATAGCGGTGCAACCGGACCAAAGATTTCCTCGGAGAAAATCCGCATATCTGCAGTCACCCCAGTCAGGATGGTCGGGGTGAAGAAGTTGCTGTCGGGTTTGGCGCGATTACCACCCAGAACAGCCTTTGCCCCACGAGAAACGGCGTCTTCGACCAGTGCTTCGACCTTTTCAATCGCCTTGGCATTGATCAGCGGGCCCTGGGTGACGCCATCTTCGGTGCCGTGACCGACACGCAGTTTGCCAACGGCCTCTGCCAGTTTGGCGGCAAAGGCATCATAGACACCTTCCTGAACCAGAATGCGGTTGGCACAAACACAGGTCTGCCCGGCATTGCGGTATTTCGAGGCAATCGCACCTGCAACGGCCGCATCAAGGTCGGCATCGTCAAAGACAATAAACGGCGCGTTGCCGCCAAGCTCCAAGCTGACTTTTTTGACGGTATCAGAACATTGACGCATCAAAAGTTTGCCAACCTGGGTAGAGCCGGTGAAGGACAGCTTGCGCACGATCGGGTTCGAAGTCAGTTCCCTACCGATTTCTGCCCCGTGTGAGGCGGTGACGATATTGATCACGCCATCCGGGAAACCTGCCCGTTTGGCCAGTTCTACCAGTGACAGCGCGGTCAGTGGCGTATCTTCCGCCGGTTTGATGACGACCGTGCAACCCGCGGCAAGGGCCGGGGCACATTTGCGCGTGATCATTGCCATCGGGAAGTTCCACGGCGTAATCGCGGCAACAACACCAATCGGCTGTTTGACGGTGATGATACGTTTGTCCGCCCCATGCGACGGGATGACGTCGCCATAGATGCGTTTGCCCTCTTCGGCAAACCATTCAAGGAAAGAGGCGCCATAGGCCACTTCGCCGGATGCCTCGGCAAGGGGTTTTCCCTGTTCGCGGGTCATCAGCAGGGCAAGGTCGGCCTGTGCCGCCATGCAGAGGTCAAACCAGTTGCGAAGGATGTTTGCGCGTTCCTTGGCGGTTTTTGCCCGCCACGCCGGAAGGGCGGCATTGGCCGCATCAATTGCACGGGCGGTTTCGGCGGCCCCCATATCGGGGACGTCCGCAAGATGTTCGCCAGTCGCCGGATCGACTACGGCAAAGGTTTTGCCGCTGTCGGATGCGACCCATTTGCCGTCGATATGGCCCTGGGTCTGCCAAAGGCCGGAATCATTAAGTTGTATGGTCATGGTGGCTATTCCTTTTCGTTACAGCACGGCGGCATAGATCGCGCGTGCGGCGTCGAACGTCATTTCACGCGGATTGTTGATCAAAAGGCGTTCCACCTTCATCGCATCGGTCGCC
>Ga0189274_100269_pt1 | contig 15164 bp, 11 predicted proteins | sample N5B1minimetaG_FD_130323 | JGI IMG/M metagenome (GOLD analysis project Ga0189274, IMG submission 130323) | Marine microbial communities from the Costa Rica Dome - N5 B1 mini metaG | ecosystem: Environmental > Aquatic > Marine > Oceanic > Photic zone | place: Costa Rica: the Eastern Pacific...
AACACAAGACTTCCGAACAATGTCAACTGTTTGTCCTTCTCATCAGAATGCAAGTTAATCAGATTTAATAGTGTTTTAGGTAGATTGACCAACGCTTCTGAAAGTCGTACGCTATTCTCTTGTCCCATCTGTCCATTTTGTTCAATTCCGCCGATAGGTTGGATTTCATTGTGCCCCATGAAATCATTTGGGGTTTCAGTATTATTTTCCATAACTTTTTGGAAATTAGATACAACCCAGATTAGTAGACTGAGCACCTCATAGAGGATTTTCACAATTACGAGTGCTATGTCCAATTGAACCACTCGTGCTGATATGTTGATTTTAATCATCATCCCAACAAAATTCTGGATAATTCTTGGTTTAACCCCATGGCGACATATATGACGCGTTTTTGGTTACCTTTATGGAATGAATAGAAATTTACTCCACGCGGAGTTGCAAGAAAGAAGATCACAAAATGAAGCTCTCTGGGTGAATTTAGAATTGATAGATTTTCTAGCCAAAACAATAAGAGATGAAATGCAAAAAGGCAATTGGTCTGGACGTGCTCTAGCCGGTGTTGTTGGGGTTGAAGAGATAACCATCCGCAGACTTAGGAAAGGACAACAAAACGTATCTATTGAAATTCTTTCTAAGTTATGTCTGGCTCTTGACATCAAATTGTCCGACATTTTCAAGAAGATGGATTTTTAAAACGCGACAGGTCTTAATATACTATAAGTATATTCTATTTTTAAGGATAGACCGTTTGACTCCTGTCACAAAACGGTGAAAAAATGCCCTCCCCTCAGAGGCAAAAAGTCTGAGAGAAGAACCAAATTATAGCTTAATCCACTTACTTGTGCCGTTGAGAATCAAGTAATCATTTTGAATCTCTAATGATGATTCTTCCCATGGTTCAAATTCCCATCCAACAAAAGTTTCTCCACCATTTCCATCAGACTCCCAGACCTCATTCCACTGCCTCATGAACATGTTATCATTTTCTATTTTCCACTCTCTTTCTTCAAAGTCGCCATTTGTGGGATATGTGTAATTGTAGTTATTATAGGTGCCATCTGAATATAATTCAATATCACATACACCATCACCATCAGGTGGATTTAGATTTACCAAATCATACTTTCCTGCAACTGAATTCATTTGACTTTTATTACATGAAGTGTAAAATGCACTTATGAATAGAAGCAGGATTAAATTAATATTTCTGCTCATTTTCTTTAAATTTTAATTACCAATATATGACTTAACAAGATTAATTAAAACATTGATTTAAGCACTCTTCTGATTTTGAAAGAATTGATGCTGTGCAATCACATGTGCCTGCTCTTCCTTCGTCACCTTAATATACTTCAGGAAACTCAATTCTGTTTTATGTCCCGTGATACTCATTATTGCCAATGAGGGAACACCAGCCAAGTACGCATTTGTTGCAAAGCTACGTCTAGCAGTATGCGAAGAAACCAATTCGTATTTCTTTTTGGTGAACCTAGTCTTCTCTCCTGCTACAGTTCTTGTAAATGTCACATTATCTTTCAATCCTGCTTTCTCACAAACCACCTTAATGAAGTTGTTGAATTTTTGATTGGAGATCAATTTCAATCCCCCTTTTGGTTCGTATTTCTCAAGAATTCGTTTAGCCTCCGGATGCAACGGAATGACTACTTCCTCATCCGTTTTCTCTGTACGTATCTTCACCATTGAACCGTCTTTAATGAATCTATCTCTGGTGAGTTTATTGTAATCTGAGAATCTCAACCCAGTGTAGCATCCCAGCAAGAAAACGTCACGCACATTCTCCAAATAGTCAGGTAGAACCGTACTGGCAATCTTTGATAGTTCCTCCTGGTTTAGATAGATTGTATCGGCTGTTTCCTGTGGCTTCTTGAAATTTCTGGATTTGAAGAACATGTTGGTGTGTAGTCCTTCTTCCATTGCCAAGCCCATCAACAATTTTATCATCTTGATTAGCTTACCTACTGAGTTTGCCGAGAAATTCTTTTGATTGTGGCAGTAGTCAAGAAATGAGTTGTAGAAGTTCATATCTACACCATCAAATGAAATACGCTTACGTTTGTGTTTCTCGTAATCTCTGAGGTGATTTAAGCTGTTTTGATACTGGACTATTGTTGATTTCTTCTTTGTTGCAGAGGAGCGTTCTATGTGCTTCTCTCCGTAAGGAATCAAATACGATTCTGCTTCAGATGCATGGTCGGGATCAATCAGTTCTGCCTTTATTCTCTCTAGTTCTTCTACCAATGTGAATTTGGAAAGTGTTTGTTGTTTTTGAAGTTCTCGAACTGCTCGCAGTATCTCCTGTCGGAATGAGTGAATGAGATCATTGATTTCCACGTCATCTGGCAGATTGTGTACTTGCTCTGTCTTTGGATTGAAGTTACCATGTGGCACTGATATCCCCAATGTTTTCTTTACCCTGATTCCTGATACTGTAAGATTTGCATACAAGTAATCTCTGTGCGATTGTTGTCTGATTTTTAATTTCATAATGTTATGTATTAGTTGTTATTACTCGTGTGTAGTAGGGTGGCCAAAATGGTGGCCAAATGGAAATTACAACCTCTGATACTTGAGACTATAAATTCCCATTTTCCCTGCCTTCTTGATATAAGATCGGAAAATGATTTGAGCCTATAAGGGGCTATTGTGAATTTCAGAAACCCTTGCTACCACTAGAATTGTGATAGGCCACCTTGAAAATTATTTGATTAGACTAAAGTTTTAGTTCTGACCTAGTGGGACAACAAGAAGCTCATCAGCAATGATGAGCTTTTTTTGTTTTATGCCCGGATTGTGTTCAGTATAAAAAATCTTGATGTGCACATCAAAACATTCGATTCAGAACAGCTTTTTAATGGAGTAATTTTGATTTCAAGATCATTAATTCTAAATTATGAAAGCAAAGTTACTACTGATTACATTATTCTTTATGGGAAATTTAAAAGCACAAAACAGTGCTGATTCGGGTGGAAAATGTCCTTTTGGACACGATTCAAAGTCGACTGCCTCAGTTCAGCACGATACAACAAAAAATAGTCAAGGTGAATCAATGCATTCACAGATTAAACAACCTAAAACATTAAATGAATGGTGGCCAAACAGGCTTGATTTGAGTCCGTTGAAGTTACATTCTGAATTGACAAATCCTTATGGGGAATCATTTAGCTATGCTGAAAAATTTGCTGCGCTAGACTATGAAGCATTGAAAAAAGATATTGCTGAGGTGCTACATACCTCTCAAGATTGGTGGCCTGCTGATTGGGGACATTACGGAGGATTGTTTATTCGCATGGCATGGCACAGTGCCGGAACCTACAGAACTGGAGATGGCCGCGGAGGATCAAGAGATGGAATGCAACGATTTGCTCCGGTAAATAGTTGGCCTGATAATGCTAATCTGGACAAGGCAAGAAGGTTGCTTTGGCCAGTAAAGCAAAAATATGGAAGTCAAATTTCATGGGCAGATTTGATGGTTCTTGCCGGAAATGTGGCTTTAGAAGATATGGGATTTGAAACAATAGGTTTCGCTGGAGGACGTGAAGACGTGTACGAGCCAAACACAAATGTGTATTGGGGTCCAGAAAAGAAGATGTTAGATGATGAAAGATACTCTGGAGAGAGAAATCTTGAAACGCCTCTCGCGGCAGTGCAGATGGGATTAATCTACGTTAACCCTGAAGGACCAAATGGTGAGCCAGATCCGGTGAAGGCAGCTCATGATATCAGAGAGACATTCGGAAGGATGGGGATGAATGATGAAGAAACCGTTGCTTTAATTGCTGGGGGGCACACCTTAGGTAAAACTCACGGAGCAGCTTCAGGTGATCACCTTGGTCCAGATCCAGAAGGCGCGGCAATCGAGCATCAAGGATTTGGTTGGAATAGCTCTTACAAAAGTGGTAAAGGTCAAGATGCCATAACCTCTGGTTTAGAAGTAATCTGGACGAAGACACCTACTGAGTGGAGTCATGGATTCTTTAAAGCCCTTTTTGGACATGAATGGGAATTAACCAAAAGCCCAGGAGGAGCGCATCAATGGGTAGCAAAAGATGCAGACGCCATGGTGCCAGATGCTTTTGATTCTACCAAATTTCATAAACCAACCATGCTGACAACTGATTTATCATTGCGTTTTGATCCGGCGTATGAGAAAATCTCACGAAAATTTTTAGAGAATCCAGAGGAATTTGAAGCGGCTTTTGCACGCGCTTGGTTCAAATTAACACATAGAGACATGGGACCTTCTTCAACATATCTTGGTCCTGAAGTTCCAAAAGAACAGTTTATTTGGCAAGATCCAATCCCAGCTGTTAATCACAAATTGGTTAATGCAACTCAAATAAAGAACCTCAAATCAACCATTGCGGCTTCAGGATTATCGATTTCTGAATTAGTAGAAACAGCTTGGGCTTCGGCTTCAACATATAGACATTCAGACAGAAGAGGAGGAGCGAACGGAGCAAGAATAGCATTAGAGCCAATGAAAAACTGGGAGGTCAACAATCCTAAACAACTTGACAAGGTGTTGAAAGTTTATGAAGGAATTAAAAGCGATTTCAATAAGCAATCAAAGGAGGTTCAAGTTTCTCTTGCAGATTTGATTGTGTTGGGAGGAAATGTAGGTGTTGAGATGGCAGCTAAAAAGGCTGGCTATGAGGTTGAAGTACCCTTTGTTCCAGGTAGAATGGATGCTACTCAAGAGCAGACAGATGTGGAGTCAATAGGATTACTTGAGCCAATGGCAGATGGATTCAGAAACTATCAAAAGAAGAACTATACATTATCACCTGAGGAGTTGCTAGTAGACAAGTCTCAAATGTTGAGATTGACCATTTCTGAAATGACAGTTTTATTTGCAGGAATGAGAAGTATTGGGGCAAATTATGACGATTCAAACACAGGCGTTTTCACGAAGACTCCAGGGCAGCTTTCTAATGATTTCTTGGTAAATCTCTTGGATATGCAGTATCAATGGAAACCTACTTCTGACGCCAGACTTTCATATGCAGCTTATGACCGTCAATCAGGGAAAGAGGTTTGGACAGCATCTAGAGTTGATTTGATTTTCGGATCAAATTCAGAGTTAAGAGCAGTAGCTGAGGTTTATGCTGCCAATGATGCAAAAGAAAAGTTTGTTACTGATTTTGTAAGTGCTTGGCATAAAGTCATGATGCTAGATCGATTTGATATTAAATAAAAATTAGACAGCGACTACTAAAATGGGTGCTTCTTTTAAGAGGTACCCATTTTTTTATAAGGTATTAAAATCAATATACCATTTAAAATGTTTGTCTAAGATTGATTCTTTGTGTTCACGGATATAGCTGAGGTAAGCCTTTGCTACTGGAGATAATTTTTTGTTTTTTAACCAGATAATTCGCCAGTCTGTTTTAATGGGTAAACCACGCTTTTTGATAAATGTTATGGATCCATTTGAAAGTTCGTTTTTGATTCCTATTAAAGGAATAATGGAATGACCTAGACCTGATACTACTGCCTGTTTGACGGCCTCATTTGAAGTCAGCTCCATCTTTTTTCGCTGAGCTGTTTTATTCTTTTCGAAAAATTGCTCCATTGCTGTCCTAGTCGCAGACCCCTCTTCCCGATACAAAAGGGTTTTCTTTTTGTTGTAGTTATCTGGATTGCCGACAAAGTAGAGCTTGTTTTCAAGTAAGATTTCTTCTTCAACTGCCAAATCTTCTGGTAGTACAGATACTAAAGCGAAATCTATTTTATTGGCTTTCAAAGCTTCGATTACTTGCGATTTGTTGGTCACATCTAGCATTAAATCAATACCATTATAGTGATCCATAAACTCCGTCAAAAAGAAAGGGATTACATATTTTCCAGTAGAGGCAGAGGCAATTTTCAAGCTTCCCGTCAAAATACCTTCATATTCTTTCGTCTTGTATTTCAATTCTTCAAACTCTGCAAATATTCGCTTTGCAATTTCTGCGATTTCATACCCAAAATCTGTTATGTGAAGACTCCTTCCCACCATCTGAGTGAGGGGAATTTCGAACTGTTCTTGAAAATTTTTTAGCTGAATTGAAACCGCAGGCTGGGTCATGAATAGTTCTTCTGCAGCTTTTGTAACACTTTGTAATTCAACGATTTTAAGGAAAACACGGAGCTGATTTACAGTATAGTTCATAAAATATATTTATACATAGCATTGTAAATATAAATGAAAAATTATGAATTGTACGTCATAGCTTTGTCAAAAAAAACGACTCATGCTAACCACAATTTGTTCGATAACTTTAATTGCAAGTCTGCTCTTCTTGATGATGACAATTTTAATTCCTAAGTCTTCAATGAGCGATTCTTTTGCGCAAAAATGGAACACGGCCGGAATTTGGCTTTCTCTTTTTATCAGTGCAGGGTTTTGGATGGTAATTCTTCTGAATGGAAATCAAGAGTTATCAATTTTCACATACCAAGGGCTCGGTTTAGAATTTAAATTAGATAGTTTGAGCGTAACGGTTTATACCATGATCGCAATCATTGGATTAGTCGTGCTCCGCTACTCAAAGAACTACTTAAAAGGAGAAAAGCGATACACAAATTTCTTTGCGACCATTTCACTGACGATTGCCTTTGTTCAAATGTTAGTACTGTCTGGAAACTTGGCTACTCTGTTTGTCGCTTGGGTGGGTACCAGCATTGGATTGCATCAGTTGATCTTGTTTTACAAAGACCGACCTAAAGCGCAGTTGGCAGCAAAAAAGAAATTCATAGTTGCCAGACTTGGTGATGCAAGCTTAATTGTAACTTTTGGTCTCATTTACGCCTATTTCGGAACTGGTAATATAGAAAGCATTCTGAGTACAACTCAAGCGTTACCGTTGAGTGAATTTTCAATTGGATTGGAGCTTGCAATGGTGTTTTTGGTGATAAGTGCAGCGCTCAAATCAGTGCAATTGCCTTTTCACGGATGGCTCATTGAGGTGATGGAAACCCCAACGCCAGTTTCAGCACTACTACATGCCGGATTGTTAAATGCCGGACCTTTTTTGATGATTCGTTTTTCTTATTTGTTTGATGGATCGTCAGCTATGATTGTGCTCTTGATTATTGGAGGAATGAGTGCAATTTTTGGAGCACTTTCTGCATCTGCTCAACCCGTTATTAAAACATCATTGGCCTATTCAAGTGTGGCGCATATGGGCTTTACTTTATTTCTGTGCGGTTTAGGTGTTTATTCTGCCGCCTTGTTACACCTGATTGCGCATTCTTTTTACAAGGCATATGCCTTTTTATCAGCCGGCGAGTTGGTGAATCAAACCAAACAAAAAAGAGTATCGAATTTCAGACGTAAAGGAAATTGGACCTTAACCATAGTGGGTCTTTTGAGTGCGGTTTTATTGGTTGATGTGTTTGCCTTTTTCTGGGGAGTGAATTTAAATACTGAACCTCAATTGTTGATCATAAGTGGCATTATTTTCTTAGGAATCATAGCATTACAATTGAACACTTGGGATTCAGAAAATTTGGGTCGATCAATCTTCAATTTGGTATTAACAAGTGCCTTGGTTATCAATAGTTTTTTTCTGTTTGAATCTGCGCTGAGCAATCTCCTAGTTGGAGATATAGCTCCAATTGCAGAACCGACATTACCACTATTAGTCGTGGCAATTGCCACCTTCGTAATGTTTACAGCGATTGTATTGCTATTCAATTGGAAAAGTGCATCAGGCAGAGGCAATCGATTCTCTGAATGGCGCATTCACTTCCAAAATGGTTTGTACATCAATCAGTTTTTTAACTCAAGATTATCCTCATAAAAGATAGAACAAGAATAAAGTTATGGAAAAAAGAAACGTCATAAAAGCACTAGCATCTGCGACAAAAAGAATAGCTCCAGCCTGGACTTTACAGAATCAAATTGCTGTAAATCCATATGTTGGAATGGCAGACTTTGATTTCAAAGATGCAGCAACAGTTCTAGCAAATCGCGGAGGAATCCGCACCACTATGCCAATAGCCTTTTATCTCAAGCAAATAGAAGAAGGTAAAATTCTAGCAGTTGATTTAGAAAAGGCACTTGAACAGCAAAGCACTTTTTCTTCATCAGTTGAAACTTTTATTTCAATCTGCGAGAAATATCAGAATAGAAGCCAAAATACTATGGCACGTAATTATACCATGGTCAGACTAGCATCTGAAAAATGGAATCGAGATTGGGTAGGTTTACAACAAGATATTCTATCCACTTTTTTAAGTGACTACTATGACGGAACGGTGAGTAGCTGGGAGGATAATAAATCAACAAGTCTGTATAAGACTTGGAAGGAAAGAGCAAAAATAGATCGATCGCACGAAGTAGCAGGCTTGAAATCATTCAGGTCATTTGCCAAGTTATTGCCAACAGATCGCGAAGATTTAATCACTTCATTCATAAATGAGACTAAACTGAGTGAATCTCAGTTAGAGAATTATTTCCACGCATTACTGTTGCAATTACCGGGATGGTCATCATACATAGCAGGGATTGATTTTCAACGAAACCTTTATGGAGGAGAAAATGATAAGCTGTATGAATTGATTGCCATTTTGGTAGCTTGGGATTATTACTTTTTCTCAAAATTTAACTCGGCAGAACTCAAGAATGAATGGTTTCAGTACCAGTTACAGACCACCTTTAAAGCTGATGAAAAAAGAGAATACCTTGAGTTGGAATTGATACTTCAAGATGCGCTAGATTTTGCAAGTCAAAGAGAATTGCAGCAAAAGTTTGCAGAAACCGAAACGTCATATGAGTCAGAAAGACCACTGGCACAAGCCGTTTTCTGTATAGATGTGCGATCAGAAGTGTTCAGGAGAAATTTAGAACGCATCAACCCATCAATTCATACCTATGGTTTTGCAGGATTTTTTGGTTTTCCGGTGACCTTTGAAGCTTTCGGTGAGCAAACCGAGAACCATCTGTGCCCCGCTTTAATACCTTCATCTCTTCCAGTTAAAGAAATTGCTGACAATCCAAACCAAACGAGAAAAAAAGAGTTGGCTAAAGGTCAGGTAGAAAGTGTTTGGAAGAAATTTAAAAAAGGAGCAATCACTTCTTTTGGATTTGTGAGTCCACTCGGAATAACATTTTTGCCAAGAATAGTAGCGCGCTCATTCAGACCAGCAATTGCTAATCATCCCGCAAATCAAAAAAGAGCTCTAAGGCATATTGATCTCTCATCTCTGAGTGTTGAACAGCAAGTACAACTTGCGAAGGGAGCTTTGACCGGGATGGGTTTAACCAAAGATTTCGCACCCTTTGTACTAATCGCTGGACACGGCTCAAAATCAGAAAATAATCCGCATGCTTCAGGATTAGAATGTGGCGCTTGTGGTGGTCATGCTGGAGATGTGAATGCCTTGGTAGCGCAGCAAATCTTCAATAATCCAGCTGTAAGAAGAGGATTAGTAGAAGAAGGAATCGAAATTCCAGAAGACACCACTTTTTTAGCGGCGCTTCATAATACGACTACTGATGAAATCACTTTTGTAAATGAAACATCAACAACTATTGACAATCCAAAGCAATTTTTTGAATTGAGAGTTGCATTAACAGAGGCATCTGAAGCTACTCGAAATGAAAGAGCTGGCAGATTAAATATCGCAAAGAACAGCCCTAAAGAATTTGCAAAAAGAGCGCAAGATTGGTCTGAAGTTCGACCAGAATGGGGACTTTCAGGTTGTCATTCTTTTATTGTGGCACCGAGAGAGCGCACCAAAGGAATTGATTTAGGTGGACAGTCATTCTTACACTCATATAATTATAAAAAGGATGAAAGTTTTAGTGTGCTAGAGAGTATAATGACTGCACCTATGGTGGTCACGAGTTGGATCAATCTTCAATATTTTGGAAGTACTGTCGATCAAAAGAATCTTGGCGCCGGTAACAAGACATTGCACAATGTGACAGGAGGAATTGGTGTGTTAGAAGGAGCAGGTGGGGACTTGAGATTAGGATTGCCGCATCAGTCCATCCATAATGGGGCTAAATATGAGCACTTACCTATTCGAATTAATGTAGTCATTGAGGCACCTACTGAAGCCATGGACGACATTATGAATAAGCATGAACATGTTAAAGATTTGATCGAAAATGGATGGATCAATCTATTTCAGTTAGATGCCAATGGCAACATCCATAAAAAATGTAAGAAACACGGCGAATGGGAAACTCTGAACGTTTCACATAGCCAGAAAAATAAAGAATTATTAACAGCTTAAAACAGGAAATCATGAACGCACATTCTATTACACTGAATTCATTTCAAGCTTCTAATGAGGAGGCATTATTGAAGGTTTACAATATGATTAGCTATCAAATCAATCAATGTAAACTCCAATTTATTACTGATTGGGAAAAAGACCACTCTACGTCAAGAGAGAATACAGATGCACAGATTGCAGAGCTAGAACAAAAGAAAAAAGAGATTAAGCATTTGTTGTCTGAACTAAAAGATCAAGGGAGAAATGCTGAAGTTAGTTTTGAAATCAAATTAAAGTCAATAGTTCCTCAGAATAGTAAAAAATTAGCTTCTACTGAAGCACAATGAAGCGGGTGAAAGAGGCGGTTGGTAGATATGAACGCATATTTGCTAACCGCTTACTTTTTATCGCAACCTTGCATCAAAAAGATCGTGTCATTGCTCCTTTAATGAAAAAAGAGTTGAGCATTGTAAGTCAAGTTGCGGCAATAGACACCAACCAATTTGGTACTTTTTCAGGAACTGTTCCCCGAAAAAAATCACCCTTGGAGTCTGCACGATTAAAATGTTTGGAGGTCAAAAAAACATTTCCAACGGCAGACTTAGTACTAGCTAGTGAGGGCTCTTTTGGTCCGCACCCTTTCATTCCGTTTGTTGCGGGAAATGAAGAATTGATCCTTTTGAAAGATTTCACCAATTCACATGAGTGGGTGGTGAAGGAGCTTTCTACTGATACCAACTTTGCAGCAGAAGCAATTGAATCAATCGAGAAAGGAATCAATTTTGCATCAAAAATCGGTTTCCCAGAGCACGGTTTGACGATTAAAAAAACAGCCGAATCGGTGGAGGTTTTGCATCAGGAAATAACAGATTGGGAAGAACTCAATACTGTTTTGAATAGAATGTTTGCCGAATATAACCATCTTTGGATGGAGACGGATATGAGGGCTCACCGCAATCCAACTCGGATGGGGGTGATTAAGAATGCGGCGATTAAATTAATTCGACAGCTACAATCTACATGTCCTTCATGCGATTTTCCTGGCTTCAAAGTGGTAGATGCCATACGGGGTTTGCCTTGCCAATTGTGTAACCAGCCAACTTCTGCCCCTCTTGCCCATTTGTACAAATGTGAATACTGTGCGCATGAATCTCAAATGATGCATCCAAACAATAAAACACATCAAGATCCTATGTATTGTGATTTTTGTAATCCGTGAAGGGATATTAAATAATAATCCCCATTACACAGACATCATCTATCTGTTCTAAAGACCCTTTCCACTCTTCAAAGGCATCATTGAGTCTAACCTTTTGTTCATTTGAGCTTCGAGCTATATTTGAAAGGATGAGCTTCTTGAAGTTGGTCGTCTTCATTTTTTTACCTTTCTCTCCTCCAAATTGATCTGCAAACCCATCAGAAGAGAGATAAATTCGGTCACCAGCTTCCACTGTAACTGTATGTGTGGTGAAGTTGGTGGCATGATCAAATTTTCCGACTGGCTGTTTATCACCCTTTATTTCAAAAATTTCAAAAGTTCCTGCTTTAATCAACCAAAGCGAATTGTGGGCCCCTGCAAAATGGAGCTGATTTCCGTCTAAGCAACACAAAGCGATATCCATTCCATCATTCACTTGTTCTTCAGATTTTTCAAATTCTTCAAGTACAATTTTTCTTGTTTGGTCGAGTATTTTGCCGGGATCTGTCAATCCGTGTTCTCGAACAGAACGGTTGAGGCCATTATTACAAACCACAGATACCATTGCGCCAGGTACACCATGACCAGTGCAATCAGCAACGGCAAATAAAGTCTTCCCGTCCTTTTGTTCCAACCAATAAAAGTCTCCAGCAACAACATCTTTTGGTAAGTAAAGCACAAATGAGTTGGGAAACAAATCAGTCATCTTTGATTTTGCAGGAAGAATGGCAGACTGAATTCGCTTTGCGTACCTGATTGAATCCAGAATTTCATTATTTTTTTCTTCAATCTGTTCATATGCATGATGCAGTTGCTCGTTTTTGCCTGAAATGATCTGATTTTGTTTTGTTAATTGAGCGTTTGCTTTCTTTTTAACGACAAATCCTCTAAAAATAAAGCCTAATATGACCACAATAATAACTAATCCGAATAGCAGAATACGTTGTTGATTTTGCTTTTGGTCAAGTGACTTCTCGTAGGTGAGTTGCTTAATTTCAGCGGCTTTATTTAGAAGCTCAATCTGTTGTTGTTTATCTTCAACTTGATACTCCATCTCCATTTCTTCCATTAATCGCTCTGAATCTTGGTTGAACATCCGATCTTCTAAGTCACGAAGTAATTCATGATAGAAAAGTGCTTGCTTGAAATTACCTTGTGTTTTATTTATTTCATATAAAAGACGGCATGTTTCAGCCTCTTCAGCTAGGGCTTCAATTTCACGTGTAATTGCCAGACAACGACTCAACACATGATTTGCCTTGTGGAATTCTTGTGTTTTTTGATACAGATCACCGAGCGACATTAGAGGAACAGTGAGGGTCCATGAGTCTCCAATATCTTCAGCAATTTGTAGAGCGGCAAGCAATTTTTTCTCTGCTAAATTAAAGTCACCTAAATAGGCATGAGTTTCTCCAATATTGCACAACGAAATACATTGGCCATCCAAATTGTTTTGTTCAAGGTCATAAAGATACCCCTGCTCATAGAGTTCTAAAGCTCGATCTCCATCTCCCCTTTCAAAATAAACATTCGCAAGATTGTTACAGTAAATGGCCAAGCCAGCAGTGTCTTTCAGTTCTGAAAAAATAGCTCCGGACAAATCGAGATATTCTTCAGCCTTTTCATATTCCTCTCTGTAATAATGAATTACTCCAATATCGTTGTAAGATAGGGCTATTCCGCTTTGATCACCAATAGTTTTGTAGTTATTGAGTGCTGCTTGACTGGCAGAGAGCGCCTGGGGATATTCCCCTAAATGATCATGCAACATTGATTTTTCATAAAACGCATCTGCTAACGGTTTAATCTGATTTCTTTGACTGTAAATAGAAATGAGCGAATCAAGGTAAAAAATAGCCAGTCGTTGATGATCAAACTCAGGGAGTTGTTCAGTCAATACAAGCATGTATTCCTGACTTTCGCTCTGGGATAGTTGATGAGGGTTGCTTAAGACGCTATCAATGAACAGACAATCATTCAAGGTGGGATTGTCTGTATCTATGTGATCGAATACCGATTGACTCCAACTGAAAGAAGTATGAATACAACCTAAGAAAACTATTAAATATGTGATCTGATTGCTCATTCAAAGAATAAAATCCTATAATATACGAATAAGAAAAGAAAGCTTGAAGGCGCTCTATGTTCTTTATTGCTTAAATTAACCCTATGAACTTGAACATTAAAAATATGGTTTGTGATCGCTGCATAAGTGCTGTTCAAAATATTTTTATCAATAATGGAATAGAAGATGTTCATGTAGTCCTTGGAGAAGTGCAATTTGAGAATGAAGGACAATACCAACAACAAATTGAAACTATACAAAGTGAATTGCTAAAAGAAGGATTTGAATTGGTGTTAAATGAAGAAGAGCAATTAGTGAATCAAATCAAATCATTGCTCATTGAAGCCATTCACCAAAAACAATTTTCAATTGATAAATTATCAGATTTTGTTCCGGCTCACTTGAATAAGTCATACGCTAGTCTCAGCCAGCTCTTTTCTAAAATGGAGGGCAAAACGATTGAGCAATTTATGATAGAACACAAAATAGAGCGAGCAAAAGAGCTCCTAAGCTATGGGGAGTTAACAATAAGCGAAGTTAGCTACTCACTCAATTATAGCAGCCCACAGCATTTTTCAAGACAATTCAAAAAAATTACTGGTGTCACACCATCATCATTTGAGCACAACTCAAAACGAAAAAAATTAGATAAGATTTAGAAAAAATTGTGCACTTCTGCGTGGAAACATCTTCTGAACTTTGTCTAAATAAAAGAAATGGAGCACACTTATTATATTTCAGGAATGACCTGCGGTGGATGCGCAAATACGGTCAAATCAAAATTAGAAGAGGTTGAACATGTTACTCAAGTTGAGGTAGACCTAGATAATAAACAAGCAGTGATACACATGTCGAATCATGTATCACTTGATGTACTCAAGAAAGCTCTGAGTGAAACACATTATTCTATTGACACAGCGAAACATGAAGGACATCAAGAAAAACAAGTGAAACATAAACACCGTGAAGGTGATGAGTATTATTGCCCAATGCTTTGTGAAGGAGACAAAGTATATGACAAGCCGGGTGATTGCCCTGTTTGTGGGATGGATTTAGTTCCAAAGAAAGTCAGTCAATCAGAAGAAGAAACGACCTATAAAAAATTACTCAAAAAGTTGTGGATTGCACTGGCATTTACTGTTCCTATATTCATCATAGCCATGTCTGAAATGATTCCGAATAACCCACTCATGAAGGTGATGGACGGATATGCATGGAATTGGGTTCAATTTTCCCTATCTATTCCAGTAGTTTTTTATGCGACATGGATGTTTTTTAAAAGAGCATGGTCGTCCATAGTCAGAAGATCATTCAATATGTTCACCCTTATAGGGATTGGGGCAGGAGTGGCCTGGTTGTTTAGTATTGCCGCTTTATTGTTTCCGGATATTTTTCCGGATCAATTTAAAACGCATGCTGGTCATGTCCATGTGTACTTTGAAGCAGCAACAGTAATTTTGACCCTCGTTTTGTTGGGTCAAGTACTTGAAGCCAAAGCGCATTCAAAAACGAATAGTGCCGTGAAAGAGCTTTTGAAGCTGGCTCCAAACAAAGCTTTTCGTATTCAAAACGGTGAAGAGGTCGAAATAAGCATTGATGAAATTGAAGTTGGAGATAAACTAAGAGTTAAGCCTGGGGATAAAATTCCAGTGGATGGTGTCCTAATTC
>Ga0189274_100271_pt1 | contig 14825 bp, 11 predicted proteins | sample N5B1minimetaG_FD_130323 | JGI IMG/M metagenome (GOLD analysis project Ga0189274, IMG submission 130323) | Marine microbial communities from the Costa Rica Dome - N5 B1 mini metaG | ecosystem: Environmental > Aquatic > Marine > Oceanic > Photic zone | place: Costa Rica: the Eastern Pacific...
ATATCATGGAAAAAGAATCATTCGGAACTGATTTTATGGTGAATGGAGAGGTGTTCACAGGTACTATTGAAGGGTATTCAGTGCCTTACGGAATTGAGTATGAAAGTAAGCTGTATGATTTGCACTTTACAAACGGTAAGCTAGATGGGGACATCAAAATATATAATTATTGGGGCGACCTGAAATTGCATGAAGTATTTGTAGATGGTGAATTAGATTCCACCGTTTATGTGATGGATGAGTCTGAAATGGATGGGCTCGCAAAACCGATTATTTATTTGTATCCGGATAAAGAGATGATGGTAGATGTCAAACTGAATTTGAAAGGTGAACTAACACATACTTATCCGGCTTACAATGAAGGCTGGAGTGTGTTGGCTAGTCCGGATGGAACGATTAAAGATGAAAAAGGGCAAGCGTATTATGCCTTGTACTGGGAGGCTAACCAATATCCTGACTTTACCCTTAATGAAGGCTTTTGTGTTCCCGGAGAGAAGTCAGCAGAGTTTCTAGAAAAGGCACTTGATGAGATTGGGTTAAATAGGAGAGAAGCCAATGAGTTTATTATTTATTGGTTGCCTCATTTAGAACAAAATAAGTATAACTTGATCCACTTCTCAACCACAGAGTATGAAGACATGGCGCAACTCATTGTCACACCTAAACCCGAAACTATGATTCGAGTAATGATGGTTTATCAGGCATTAGAGCATCCTCAAGATATCCAACCTCAAGATTTGAGAAAGTTGAAAAAAGAAAGAGAAGGATTTACCGTTGTTGAGTGGGGTGGATCTGAAGTATTTAGAAAGTCACTATGAGAATCATAATTTTTACCTTCTTACTTTTTTTTGCACCGCCTAGCTGGGGGCAAGCAGAGGGTGATTCACTCAAGAAAACGAATCCTCTAAATGAAGAGGCATATCTGCATCCAATAGATTGTATGTCTCCATATACTTTGAGAAAAGGAGAGTGGATTTATGCCCAGTCTATTCAGACACTGCCTTTTCCGAGCTGGGCCTTTGTTGGAATCACAGATAAACTTACGGCTCAGGTTGATTTGCTTCCCTGGATATTCGGTTTCTTCACTGACTTCAAAAAGCCCATACCGAGTTTGAATTTGAGGTATCGGTTTAACAAACAAAATAAATGGGTGCCCACCGTAGCGGTTGAAGCTATGTTTGTTCATTTTTGGGATACCCTTCAACGATTTGAAACACCAACTTTAACCGTCTGGGAAAAAGGAAGTTACTTTCATTTCAAATCCATGTTTGGATACCGGTTCAATGACTGGGATATTAACTTTTCAGGAGGTGTAGATTATATGGATCAGCTTATTTTACAGAACAATGATCCGGCAAATACTATTCAAAAAACGTTCAATAAAAGCTGGACACCTAACTTTTCTATTGGGGTTGACTACAGGCCTTCAAAATGGATTAGTTATCATGTAGGTTATAGCTATGGTTCTACCTTAACCTATCTCGAAAATGTACCACGGAAGCATCAGTTGAATTATGGTTTTCGTTTGGCTCCTTTTTACAAAAACAAGTTCGGCATCTTAAGGTGTCTTCGAATTGAAATGACCGCGATTAACGGATTCTTTCCAGATATCGAAGCGAAGCAAATATTTCCAATTCCAGTTTTTCCTTATTTCTACTGGCAATGGAAAATGCCAGGTAAAAAAGGTTCAAAGCAATAGTAAGCTACAATCAAACTCAACTCTGATTATTCAGCCAAGGCTTTCAACAGATCAAGTGAGCTCACCATGCCAATTACTTTTCCTTCTTCCATTACCACAAGGTGGTGTACTTGATGTTTAGCCATGATTTGAGCCGCATCCTTAACCCGATTGTTTTTGAGTACGATATGTACCTGTGAAGTCATCAGGTCTTCAACCTTCAATGTTTCATCATGGCTTTTTGCGATATCAGAAGAACTAATAATCCCTTCTATCGTTCCCTCCTCATCAAGAACGGGAATGGCATTAATTGTTTTTCGGTTCAAAAGTTCTTTTGTGTGCTTAATTAGTGTTCCCTTGCGTGTGACCACCACTGGACTTGACATTATTTCTTCTATGTGCATCTGATTTATCTTTTAGACTAAGATACCACGAGCTTGCCGCTAATACAGTGATTAAAGTCAGGAGTGGGCCTATACTATGTCAGTGTAGTACTTTTGTAAGAAATAACTTCGTTATTGGATGATGTTCTGCTGTCTTAAAACATTGACAATGACCGGAACAAAAACAATGGCAACCTTATACTCAAAAGGATAGGTGGCCGGAAACTCACCGTATACATCCCAGTTGTCCCAATCTTCAGAAAATGAAGTTTGAATGTCCACTATTGAGCTATCATCATAGACATCCCAGTTATCCCAATCTTCAGAGAAAGAAGTGGTCACATCTGCATGCCATCCATTAGCATTATCATTAATATCCCAGTTGTCCCAGTCTTCAGAAAAGGAGGTTTGCATGCTGATAGTGTAATTGCCATTACTTAATTTCCAATTGTCCCAATCTTCTGAAAAGTTGGTGTAAATATCTGCTGACCACGATTGGAAGTTGGCATCCCAATTGTCCCAATCTTCAGAAAAAGAAGTGGTTAATTGAATGGTAGAATCTCCATAATAAATTCGCCAATTATCCCAGTCTTCAGAAAAAGAAGTTGCGACATCCATAGTAGGGGTAGGGTAAACAAAGTTGCCACCACCATTATTACCACCAGTTGTAGCCGGATCTTCTTTTACGCATGAAATGAACAACAAAAGAGTTGCTATCCCCAAGACTTTATGAATAGTTTTCGAAATCATTTAATTCACCCAAAATATCTGAGATAATTTTGGTTGGTTCTTTGAGCAATTTAAGCAATTCTTGCGCCTTTTTCAATTCAATGAGGTATAAAACGCGTTTTGAATCTAAATCCAATTCAAATGAAAACTTGTTTTCAAATGATCTGCTCTGGAAAAACGAAACGGCTTTGTTGTATTGTGGTCCTCTAAAATTGGATTTGTGATACAGGTTTAATAGCTGCGTATAATGATGGATTTCAGTCAGAGGATCAGCAGTTAAACTTGGCTGACGCTCCAATATTTCATTATTTGGTAAATCGTAAAAAGCGCCACCATTGGTGAATTGAATTTCATGCTTACCAATTTCATATAAGCTTGATTCCCCAGTGATGTAGTCTACTTTCTTAGGTGTTCCGTAGACATGCAGACTCAAGATATTTTCAGCAGATGGATTACCCATTTGGTGAATCAATTTCTCATTAATCGCGATTATTGTGTTCGGGTCTAAACGCTCTTTTTCACTGATTGAAATCAGGTTGTTTTCTAATTTGTAGCTGATGTGTTCAAGGCTTCCAAAAACTTTTACCGCTCCCCAGTTCGCATGCCCATGGTTATGTGCTGCACTATAATCTGATGGAGCCCATGACATGACCATGATTTCATAATGTTCACCCTGGTGCACAACGGCTCGTCCGTAACCTTCAGATGGGTTATGGTCAAATCTTTCCCATTGTTTCAATTCATCCAACTGAATGTTAGAAGCGTGAAGAAGTGAGACGATTTCTGCAGGAATGAATGATTTCTTTTGATCCAACTCTTGAACCAAAGCCATCAATGATAAAGGTAAAGTGAGTTTATTCATCCAATAATTTCTATTGACAAAGGTAAAGACGTTTCAGTGAATAATTTATTTCAATTTCAATTAATTATTCACAAAATAGCTCCTTCAATTTCAGGTGTTTATACCGAAATATGAGGTGAACGTAAACTATTTTTTAACTCACTATTAAACCTTTCATATTCTTAGAGGTCAAAAGTCGAAATCCCGTTTATGAAAAAATTAGTTTTGGCCTGTTTGGCTGTAATCCCCAACTTCTTGTGGTCACAAGATTTTTATGCAATTGATAACATCACAGAAATCAAACTCTACTTTGATGATGCAAATTGGGATGCGACAATGGATGATTATTATGCCAATGATTTAGATGAATTACTCTATGGTTCAGCAATTATCAATGGGCAGAGTTTTGATTCAGTTGGGGTGACCTATAAAGGTAATTCAACCTACAACGCCAATAACTCTAAGAATCCTTTAAAGATAAAATTGGCAGAAGTTTACGATTGGCAGCATATTCAAGGTTATCAAACCATTAAGCTTTCAAATGGACGTAACGACCCTTCTTTTGTGAGGGAAGTTCTTTCTTATGAAATAGGAAGAAAGTACATGGAAATGCCTTTGTCTAATTATGCTAAAGTGTATATCAATGACAACTATTATGGTTTGTTTTCAAGTTCTGAGTCTATCAATAAAGATTTTATGCAAGACCATTTTTACATAGATAGAGACAATGTAAGATTCAAGTGTAATCCTGAAAGCGTTTTTGGAGGAAACGGATCTTCACTTGAATATTTGGGAACTGACTCATCATTCTATTTTGATTATTATGAATTGAAGTCAGATTTTGGATGGAACACGCTCGTTAGTTTTACAAATGAACTCGCAACAAATGTTGCTAATATTGAGAGCAGTCTTGATGTTGATCGGGCGATTTGGATGTTGGCTTTCAATAATGTGCTGGCGAGTATGGATAGTTATTCAGGTCCGTTCAGACAAAACTATTATTTGATTCAAGATGATCACGGAAGAATGTTGCCAGTGATTTGGGATTTAAATGAAAGTATTGGTGGATTTGAAATGGTCAATTCAGGAGGTGGCCCACCGGGTGGTGTGACTGATTTGACACAGCTTGATTTATACTTGAGAGAAAACGACTCTGAGTTTCCGCTCATTTACCAATTATTTCAGAACGAGCGGTATAGAAAAATGTATTTAGCTCACGTAAAAACAATGGTTGAAGAAAATCTGAGTTCGGGTGAATATTATACCCGTGCTCAAGAGCTTCAGTCAATTATTGATGCTGAGGTACAAGCGGACCCCAATGCGGTATATTCCTATACTGAGTTTACAACAAACTTAGATAGCCAAGTAGGGAGTGGAATGGGAGCTACTTATGGCGTAGACCAGGTGTTGTCAGGAAGAGAATCTTACCTCACCTCTTTAGCAGAGTTCAGTCTGCTGGCGCCAAACATTTCTAATGTGGCCCCATCAAACAATAGCCCATCTGCATATTCAACAGTTACTATCACTGCAGATATTTCAGATGCTTCTTATGCCTACTTAGGTCATAGATTTTACAAGGCCGATCCATTCCATAAAATAGAAATGTTTGATGACGGTCTGCACAATGACGGAGCAGCTTCAGATGGTGTGTATGGAGTTGATGTGGTACTCGGCGCTGCAGATATGCAATACTATATTTATGCGGATAATGCTGACGCAGGCAAGTTTTCACCAGTACGAGCAGAGCATGAGTTTTATGAATTGACGCTTACCTCAGGATTAGTTATCAATGAGATTCAGTCCTCTAATTCTATTATTGCTGCAGATCAAGACGGAGAATATGATGACTGGATTGAGCTATACAATAATTCGAGCAGTGCTATTGATCTTTCATCCTTTCACCTGTCAGATTTGGGAACCAGTTTAGGGATGTGGCAGTTTCCTTCAGGGACAACAATAGGTGCTGGAGAGTATTTGATTGTTTGGTGCGATAAGGACACCTTGCAGAGCGGTTTACATACCAATTTTAAATTGAGTGCAGGGGGTGAAACCGTTTACCTCTCAGATGCTTCTTTGAACTTAATCAATGAAGTCACTTATCCAGAAGTGATGGAAAACCATTCATATGGCAGGTATGTGAACGGTACCGGTGCATTTATTCCAATGGTTGCCACCCATAATGCAGAGAATTCTTTCACTTCATTGAGTATTGAAGAGGAAGAATTAGAAGAGTTGTTGGTTTATCCTAATCCAACAACAGGGAATATCACCATTCAAATTGCAGGTACAGATCAAAACAGCTGGGTACAATTGTATGATTTGTCAGGCCGTCTAATACAAGAGAAACAGGCATATAATCCTACAGTAGTGATGGACTTATCACATCTAGCATCTGGAACCTATTTAATTCGGGTAGATGGTGTTGAGTCAGTTCAGCGAGTCGTGAAGCAGTAAATGGTCAGTTTTTCAATAAGGACTGCAGTGCAGATTCTAAATCATTGAATTCGTATTTCCCTCCGTTTTCTATGAATTTGGTGCCGTCTACTCGGCTTCCTTCTAGTACAATTTGAGCCATTTCTCCAAACAACAGTTTAAGGGCAAATGCCGGTACTTTAGGAGCCCAAAGTGACTTGTCCAACACCTTTGCTATTTTTTGAGTGAACTCAGTGTTATTTGGCATGTCCGGAGCACAAATATTGTAAGTTCCGGCTGGAATTTCATTGAAGATACAATTGATGTATGCACGACAGAGGTCATCTATATGCACCCACGGCATCCATTGTTTACCAGTGCCCAGAGGAGAACCAATACCATATTTAACTGGCTTAGTCATTTTTTCTAAAGCACCCCCTGATTCTGATAGCACTACTGGAGTTCTGAGGATATAGGTCTGTTCAGTTAGTTCTCCAAATCTGTGAGCTGCAGCTTCCCAATCTAAAGATACTTGAGCTAAGAAATCTTGATCTAAGTTGTTTGGCTTGTCATTTTCAGTGAAGATATGGTCTGATGTTTTTGTTCCGTATATACTTACACCAGAGGCGGAAACTAAATTTGGAATTTTTTGCTCACCTAATTTTTTCTGGATGAGATCCAATGCATCAATTCGAGATGTTCTAATGAGTTTTTTGTTTCGCTGAGTCCATTTTTCAGAAACAGGAAAACCCGATAAATGAACCAGCACATCAAGATCAGTGAGGGCTCCTTCTTCAAGAAAGTCGTCTTCAATACTCCAGCTAAAAACAGTAGCGTTTTTCACAGGGTTTTTTGAACGTGATAAAACTCGAATCTCTGTTTCACGCTTATCTTGCTGAAGCATTTCGATAAGCCTACTACCAATTGTTCCGGTACCGCCTGTGATTAATATTCGTTTCATGTTCCTAATTTAATGATCTTGCTTAGTTGCTAAGTTTCATTAACAGAACAATAACTAGTCATCAAGGTTCGGACTCAACCATTTTTTCATGGTATCTACTTCCATCCCTTTGCGTTGGGCAAGGCTTTCTACTTGATCCATCTTGATTTTTCCAACGCCAAAGTAATGTGACTCAGGGTGAGCAAAGTACCATCCAGAAACAGAGGCTGCCGGAAGCATAGCCAGCGACTCAGTGAGTGAGACACCTGTTAGTTTTGTGGCATCCAATAATTCAAATAATCCAATTTTTTCAGTGTGATCAGGATTTGCTGGATATCCAGGTGCAGGTCTTATTCCACGGTATTTTTCTTTGATGAGGTCTTCACTTGAAAATCTTTCAGTTTCATAGCCCCAATAATCTTGTCTCACCAATTCATGCAATTTTTCTGCAAATGCTTCGGCCAATCTATCGGCCAATGCCTTCAGTAAAATGCTGTTGTAATCGTCATGATCCGCTTCAAACTCTTTCAATTTCTTATCTATTCCAACGCCAGCAGTTACTACAAATCCTCCAACATGGTCTTTAAGTCCAGTCGATTTTGGAGCAATAAAGTCAGATACACAGACATTCTTGGCTTTTGCCGACTTGTGCAGTTGCTGACGCATTCCAAATTGCGTATGAATCACGTTTGACCTTGAGTCATCTGAGTAGATTTCAATATCATCATCATTGATTGTGTTGGCCGGCCAAATTCCAAATGATGCTTTTGCTGTCAACCATTTTTCCGCGATAATAGTATCCAACATGGTGTTCGCATCATTGAATAACTTAGTGGCTTCAGTACCTAGGTTTTCGTCCTTTAAAATGTCCGGATATTTTTTGCGCATCTCCCAAGTGTAGAAGAAGGGAGTCCAATCAATGTATTTGCGCAATTCAGTCAGGTCATAATCATCAAAATGATGTGTTCCGGCCTGCTTTGGTTGAGCTACATCTTCAGGCTTCCAATCAATGTCGAACTTGTTTTTGCGTGCATCTTCGAGCGATAAAAATTTCTTGAAATCTTTCTTTTTAGCGTAATTATCACGCACCTTTTCATATTCGGCTTGAATGCTTTCTACGAAATTGGGCTTGTCTTCTGATAGTAATGATCCTACTACGGTTACAGAGCGTGAAGCGTCCAATACGTAAACGGTTTGACCTTGAGTGTAGTTTTGATCTATCTTCACAGCCGTATGAACTTTTGAAGTAGTGGCACCACCAATCAATAGTGGGATATTCATGTTCTCACGCTCCATTTCTTTTGCAACATGCACCATCTCGTCTAGAGATGGGGTGATGAGTCCACTCAATCCAATGACATCAACCTGATGTTCTTTGGCAGCAGCTAATATTTTGTCAGCCGGAACCATGACACCCATGTCAATGATTTCGTAGTTGTTGCAGCCTAAGACCACACCAACAATATTTTTACCAATATCGTGAACATCTCCTTTAACGGTAGCTAACAAAATTTTCCCGTTAGTGGAACCTTCTTCTTTGGTCGCTTCAATGTAAGGAAGCAGGTAGGCGACTGCTTTTTTCATAACACGAGCTGATTTTACAACTTGCGGTAGAAACATTTTTCCTGATCCAAATAAATCACCGACAACATTCATTCCTGTCATCAAATGACCTTCAATTACTTGAATAGGTTTTTCAACTGACTGCCTAGCTTCTTCTACATCTTCGTCAATAAACTCTGTAATTCCTTTTACTAAGGCATGCGTGATTCGCTCTTGTAAAGGATTTTCCCTCCATGACAGATCCACTTTTTTCTCTTTGGCTGTCCCAGATACAGTTTCTGCAAAGGCTAAAAGGCGTTCTGTTGCATCATCACGTCTGTCTAACAAAACATCTTCAACATGTTCTAATAGGTCTTTAGGAATGTCATCATAAACTTCGAGCATGGTAGGGTTTACAATTCCCATATCTAACCCTTCGTTGATACCATGGTACAGAAATGCAGAATGCATAGCTTCTCTGACTACATTGTTTCCTCTAAATGAAAACGAAACATTAGAAATTCCGCCGCTCACATGTGCACCAGGCAGGTTTTCTCTAATCCATCTTGTGGCTTGAAAAAAGTCTAAGGCATTTTTCCTATGTTCCTCCATTCCGGTAGCAACTGGGAAAACATTGGGGTCAAAAATGATGTCTTGTGGCGGGAAGTTAACTTTGTCAACTAAAATACGGTATGATCGTTCGCACATTTGTACACGTTTTTCATACGTGTCTGCTTGACCTTCTTCATCAAATGCCATCACAATCACCGCGGCTCCGTATTGTTTGATCTTTTTTGCTTGTTCTATAAATTGAGCTTCACCTTCTTTTAAAGAGATCGAGTTGACGACACATTTACCTTGAACACATTGTAATCCAGCTTCAATTATTTCCCATTTAGATGAGTCAATCATGATTGGAACTCTGGCAATGTCTGGCTCAGCTGCTATCAAATTTAAGAACTTAACCATGGCCTCTTTTCCGACAATCAAACCATCATCCATATTAATGTCAATGATTTGCGCACCACCTTCAACTTGGTTTCTCGCTACATCTAAGGCTTCTTCAAATTGCTCTTCTTTAATGAGACGCAAAAACTTTTTTGATCCTGCAACATTGGTTCTTTCTCCAATATTTACAAAGTTGGATTCAGGGGTCACTTCCAAACGTTCTAATCCACTTAACCTCATGTTAGGAAGGTTGTCCCACTTGTATTCGTACTTGCCTTTATAATCTGGATGTAAACTCATGTAATTTCAATTATCAACGTTCAATGAATCAATTACTATTTATTGTAATCTTCAACCAATTCTGCCATGGCTTTAATGTGGTCTGGAGAAGTTCCGCAACATCCACCAACAATGTTTACCAAACCTTCATCTAGGAATTCTTTGATTTGAGCGGCCATCATTTCTGGCGTTTCATCATATTCTCCCATTTCATTTGGTAGCCCAGCATTTGGATGTGCGCTCACATAAAATGGCGCCTTCTTTTTTAATACTTGTAAATAAGGCCTTAATGCAGACGCGCCAAGAGCACAGTTCAATCCAACACTCAACAAATTGGCATGTTCAACTGAAATTAAAAACGCTTCAGCAGTTTGTCCTGATAAGGTTCTACCTGAGGCATCTGTAATTGTTCCGGACACCATCACTGGTAGGTTTGTTCCCAATTCTTCTTGAACAGAAGTAATCGCAAACAAAGCGGCTTTAGCATTGAGAGTGTCAAAGACAGTCTCTACTAATAAAATATCAGAACCTCCGTCAATCAGTCCTTTTGTTTGTTCTTTGTATGCCTCTACTAATTTTTCGAATGTGATAGCACGATAGCCCGGGTCATTGACGTCAGGTGAAATTGACAATGTCATGTTGGTTGGACCAATAGAACCTGCCACAAATCGTGGTTTATCTGGATTTAATTCAGTGTACTTATCACAAGCTTGTTTTGCAACCTTTGCTCCGTGATAGTTGATGTCATATGCGGCTCTTTCTAGGCCGTAATCAGCTTGTGCTATGGTGGTTCCAGAAAAGGTGTTCGTTTCTACAATATCCGCCCCTGCTTCCAGGTACTTTTCATGAATTTCTTGGATGATCTCAGGTCGAGTCATGGACAGCAAATCATTATTCCCTTTCAATGGTTTGTCATGGTCTTCAAACCATCCCTTTCTGAAGTCCTCTTCTTCTAAACCATACTGTTGTATCATGGTACCCATTGCACCATCTAATACTAAAATCCTGTCCTTAAGAATTGCCTTAATGTCTGTCATAGCTATGTTCGTGTGCAGACCGGCTAGAGAAACTTATATCCTTCTAATCTCAGAATCGGAGTTGGCACCTTATCACAGTTGCGGCAGGTTGCCAAGGTTTCATTGGGCCGGTCCCTCCACCTTTCTTTATAAGTTGGTACAAAGATACATTGAATTTTGAGAAAGATGACGATTACATTAAACCATTGAATAATTTCTTGGTCAGATATTTGTAAATTGAGAGCTATGGAATTATCACGTTTAGATAAATATCACTTGGGGAATAGGGCTGAGTTCTTTGTTCATTTTGAAGATTTGGTGAAGGCTAAAACCGCCAAAGAAGCTGCTCTTGAATTGATTAAAAGGCAGAAAACAACAACCTTAGCTTACGATCTTCCTAAATGGAATCCAGAAGCGCGTAAAAAGAAGTCACAAAAAGCTAAAATGGAGCAAAATAAACTCTGGCGAAATCAAGTGAAAGAAATAAATCACTTGTGGCTGCAACAAATGGCAAAAAAAGACCATGGGTTTATTGAAAAAATGACACTTTTTTGGCATGGGCATTTTGCGTGCAGAACGGTAGATAATCCATACCTGACGCTTGAAATGAATAATTTGTTGAGGGCAAATGCCTTGGGTAGTTTCAGAGATTTACTGTTTGCAGTTTCTCAATCTGCCTCAATGATTGCTTACCTGCATTTAAGGCAGAATAAAAAAGGGCATCCGAATGAAGATTTTGCGAGAGAATTGTGTGAGTTATTCACGCTGGGCAGAGACGTAGATTATACTGAAGAAGATGTGACTGAAATTGCCCGAGCCTTTACGGGTTGGTCAACAGATCCATACGGGAAGTTTGTGATTCGGGAAAAACAACATGATAATGGTACGAAGACAATATTTGGTCGAACCGGCAATTTTGGGGGAGAAGATGTGATTGAAATGATATTGGAGAATCGAAATTGTGCTAAACATATCTCTACTAAGGTGTACCGATTTTTTGTTCAAGAAGAATTGAATGAAAATCATGTGAATGAGCTGACAGATGTTTTTTATAATTCAGGATACGACATTTCAGCATTGATGACTCATTTGTTGAGTGCAGAGTGGTTTTATGCCGCCAAGGGGAAAATGATAAAAGGTCCGATAGATTTTTTAGTTGGACTGGCAAAGATGTTCGACTTGAAATTTCCAGATCAAAAAGCGGTGATTGGCATTCAACATTATTTAGGTCAGGTACTCTTTGATCCACCTAATGTTGCAGGTTGGGCAGGCGGTCGTCAATGGATTGACGCTTCACGATTGGCACTTAGATTGAGGATGGGATCCTTGATTTTAAACAGAGGTTACGTGATGGATGAACTGAGTCCTGAATTGGATGAGATGCTTCAAAAGAAGGTGAAAAAGAAAGATTTGAAATTCTATGAAGAGGTTGATTGGGCCAAGTTTTGGAAAAAGAATAAAGATGCGGCCGTATTCGATTTACTAATCAGGACAGAAAACCCTGATTTGAAAGCACAATACAATAATAAGGAAGTGAAGTCAATCATCAGATTGTTGAGTACACCCGATTTTCAACTTTGCTAAAAATAACTGACTATGAAAAGAAGAGATTTTATAAAGAAAAGCGGCATAATAACAACGGGGAGTTTGCTCATTCCTTCGTTTTTGAAAGCAAACATGTTTTCAGCCAAATTGATGTTGACGAAGAAAAGATTAGTGGTTATTCAGTTATCAGGTGGAAATGATGGGCTAAATTGTATGGTGCCTTACGGTTTAGATGAGTACCATCAAAAGCGAACTTCGCTTCGAATTGACGAAAAAGATCTATTGAGAATCAATGAAAAATTTGGTTTCCACAAAGCTTTAAGTGGTTTACATTCTTTGCATGAAAAGGGGATGCTTGCTGTTGTGAATTCTGTGGGTTATCCTAATCCAAATCGTTCGCATTTTAGGTCAATGGATATTTGGCACACCGCAAGCGATTCAGATGAGTATCTACAAACTGGATGGTTAGGACGATTTTTAGATAGTAACTGCTCTCATGCTTATGAAGGGATTGAAATAGAAGGGAAGCTTTCTTTGGCAATGAAAGGGCAAACACACGCCGGAATTGCTTTGACAAATCCGCAAGCCTTTTATGATACCATCCATTCAGACTTTTTCAATGAACTCGGAGATCCAGTAACTGAGAATGGAGAGCTAAATTATTTGTACAAGGTATTTAATGATACAAAAAATTCAGCTCAATACATTTATGACCAATATAAACTAAAGTCAAATCCAACCGAATACAAAGGACGTTTTGCTCAGCAATTGAAACAAATAGCTACTCTTATTAAGTCGGATATTCAAACTCCTGTTTTTTACACTGAGCTGGGCGGGTTTGATACACATGTCAATCAAGCTTTTGCACAAGACCGATTGTTTACTGAGTTAAATTCTGGAGTGACCACTTTTGTAGAAGATTTGGAGAAAGATGGCTTGATGAAAGATACAACGATTATGATATTTTCAGAGTTCGGAAGAAGATTGGAAGAGAATGCAAGTCGTGGTACAGATCATGGTGCAGCAAATGTCATGTTCTTGATCGATAAAGATTTGCAATCAAAAGCACATGATTACAATCAGGTAGATTTGTCGAATCTTGAAAACGGCGATCCAAAATACAAAGTCGATTTTAGGTCGGTTTATCAAGAGGTCTTAAGCAAATCGCTTGGTGTGGATGCAAAACAAGTGCTGGGCAAACAGTTTGACGCCCTTGGGTTGTGGGGGTAATGAATTGGTGGATATAATTATCTTTGTTCGCGAATAAAAGACCGAACCACTTCTTCATGAATTTTCCACTTTCACAATCAGCAAAAGCACAAAAAGCAACAGCTTTAGTAGTTGAACTTCAGTCTAAATTGACTCGAGTTCTTGAAGATGTAAGTCAAGGAGAAGTATTTGAGAAGGTGGAATGGTTAAGGGATGAAGGACAGCATGGAGGTGGTGCTCGATTTGTGGCTCCTGCAGGCGGATTTTTCAATCGTGCATCAGTGAATGTTTCACATGTACATTATGATGATTTACCTGAGAAAAGTTTAGCTTCTGCCAGTGCACTTTCAGCGATTGTACATCCAAATAATCCACATTTACCTTCTATTCATGTTCACTTTAGTTGGACAGAGAAAAGGAATGGATCAGGATATTGGAGAATGATGGCAGATTTAAATCCTTCTTTACCAAAACATGAGAATAAAGCCCTTTTTGAGGCTTGCTTGAAGGCAAATGCGGCTGAGCATTTTGATGAGGGAATAGCTCAAGGAAATGAATATTTTTACATTCCAGCTTTACAGAGGCACCGTGGCGTCAGTCATTTTTATTTGGAAGGATTTGATTCGGGCGACTTTGAAAATGATTACAAAATGGCTGAGAATTTGGCTTCCGAAGTCATTCAATGTTACAAGAAGATTCTGCAGAATTCATTAGCGGCTTATCCAACATTTAGTCCAGAAGAAAAGCAGAATCAAATAGATTATCACACCCTTTATTTTTACCAAGTGCTTACCTTAGACAAAGGAACAACTGCTGGAATTCTAGTGCACAATCAAAATGATTTAGGCGTGTTTGGGTCATTGCCAGCAGTCATCAATGGAGGCTTACTGAAGAGCTGGATTGATAAAACTCCGGCACCATTGAATGAGCTCGTTGCAAATTTGCATAATGTCTTCAATTCAAATGGAAATGTTGCAGTGGAGGATGAGCAAAAAATTGCCTTCGCTAAAATATTAAGAGCGTTTTATGGTCATCATAGAAATCTGCTGACCTTTCAAAATTAAATCACCTGCTGAATTTCGCAGAGGGCGTTGTAGTATCCTTCTTTCGCGATTAATTCTTCGTGATTTCCTTTCTCAACAATTTCACCTTTCTTCAATACAATAATGACGTCTGCATTTCTGATGGTGCTGAGACGGTGTGCTATAACCAATGAAGTTCGGTTTTTCATGACGTTGTCAAGCGCGGCCTGAACTAATTTCTCTGATTCAGTATCCAATGCTGAGGTGGCTTCATCCAATAT
>Ga0189274_100272_pt1 | contig 14788 bp, 11 predicted proteins | sample N5B1minimetaG_FD_130323 | JGI IMG/M metagenome (GOLD analysis project Ga0189274, IMG submission 130323) | Marine microbial communities from the Costa Rica Dome - N5 B1 mini metaG | ecosystem: Environmental > Aquatic > Marine > Oceanic > Photic zone | place: Costa Rica: the Eastern Pacific...
TAAACTATAATGGCCGGTCTTACTTGGAGCAGTTCTTGCCGACTGTAATCAAGTATTCAACAGAGGCAGAAGTGTATGTCATTGATAACGCATCTACAGATAATTCTGTAGACTATTTGCAAAAACATTATCCGAATGTAAAGCTTGTATTGAATAAATCGAATGGAGGATTTGCGCAAGGCTACAATGAAGGACTCGAATCGATTTGCGCAGACATATATGTGTTGTTAAACTCAGATGTTGAAGTTTCAGAAGGTTGGTTGAAAGCCCCTACTAAACTGCTCGCAGAGAATAATGAAATAGTCGCAGTTCAACCAAAAATCTTAGCATTCCATGACAAATCGCAGTTTGAGCATGCAGGAGCGGCGGGAGGATTTTTAGATCGAAATTATTTCCCTTTCTGCAGAGGTCGCATATTTCAAGAAGTTGAAAAAGATGAGGGGCAATATGATGATGAGAAAGAAGTTTTCTGGGCTTCTGGAGCATGTCTTTTCATCAAAGCTCAAGATTTTCATCAAATGAATGGTTTTGATGCCGATTTTTTTGCGCACATGGAAGAAATCGATCTCTGCTGGCGACTTAAAAGACAAGGTAGAAAGATTTATTATACCGGTAAAAGTGTGGTTTACCATGTTGGTGGTGGTACTTTGAATTATGATAACCCCAAAAAGACATACTTGAACTTTAGAAATAGTTTGTTTATGATTATTAAAAATCATGACGGCATATTATTTCCTAAATTGATGTGGCGTATGTTTTTGGATGGACTTGCAGCATTAATTTTTCTAGTAAAATTCCAATTCGCCCATTTCGGTGCAGTATTCAAAGCACACATGAGTACTTATGCTCAACTAAAAAGATTCTTGCATAAGCGCAAATCACTAGAAACCAAAGCCAAAGATCCGTTAACTGGACTCTATAATGGAAACATCACCTTTAAAAAGTTTCTTTCAGGTGTCAATAGTTTTAATCAACTCGATTCAGATAAATTTCTGTAAACCAAACAAATCAAGTCGGTCTTTTGGATAAATAGTCGAACTTTTATAGACTTTCCCCGTAGAACGACATAGTTAAATGTGCTTGCACAACAAAACTAGTGTCATGAAAAAACTATCAATTCTTGCAGCTATATTTTTAAGTGTCTCAGGATTCAGTCAAAAAATGATGTCTCCAGAACTAAAAAAAGCGCTGGACAATCCGGACATGGTAAGAAGTCTTGATTTAACTTCAAATGATTTGAGCGGTATACCTGTGGAAATCAAACAGCTTAAAGACATCTACTTTTTAAATATCAGTGATAACTCAATTACATTTTTACCTGATGAACTATGTGAATTGAAGCAAATGTCTATGCTTAATGCATCAAACAACAGTTTGAGTAGATTGCCAAAATGCTTTGGAAACTTATCTCAACTTCATGAGATACTTGCGGCAAACAATGAACTCACTGAGTTACCTGAATCAATCTGTGACATGGACTCTCTTGAAACACTTGATGTTTCACAAAATAACATATCACGCTTACCTGAAAAGTTTGGAAACCTCACCATCATGAGAATTTTGGATGCCAATGGAAATGAAATTTCCGCTTTGCCAAAATCAATCATCAACTTAACCAATTTGGTGCATTTAGGATTATCTGACAACAACATCAATGCCCTACCTTCTGGAATGGAGAACATGGGTATGATTCAATATTTAGATTTGAGCGGAAATCAGTTTTCAAAAACTCCGAAACCGATTTACAATATGAAATCACTGACTGATTTAAACCTCAGTAGAAATCAAATCAAGAGCGTAAGTGATAAAATTAGTGGATTAAAAAACTTGGAGTATTTAGATATTGAGTCTAATGACCTTTCAAAATTACCGAAAGGGATTTGTGAATTAGATAAGTTGATTTCTCTTCATGTTGAACACAATCATTTAACAGAATTACCCGCAGAGATTGGAAAACTTTCAAACTTAAATACAATTAACGCAAAAGACAATCAAATTGTAAGTCTGCCGGCTAGTATAACTAAACTTAACCATCTGTATGAGTTATACTTATCATCAAATGGGCTGGTCTTATTACCGGATGATTTTGGAGATTTAAAAACGCTTTCTAAACTTAATTTAGAGGATAATTTCATTACCGAACTGCCTGAATCTATAGGTCAGTTGACCTTATTAGAGGATCTTTATTTGGGAGGTAATCAAATAACAACCCTACCAGATGAAATAGGTAAGTGTTCAAAATTATTAAGATTAGATTTGTCAAGAAATCAGCTTACATCAATTCCAGAAACAGTTGATCAATTGGTGCTCATTTCAGAATTGAACCTCCGCGAGAATCAATTAACCACTTTACCAGATGAAATCGGAGCAATGAATGGTTTGACAGAATTATCGTTGAATGAAAATCAATTGACTGAACTTCCAAATACCATTGGAGCCTTGAGCAATTTGGCGAGTCTAAGTTTAGATGGGAACCTTCTGAAAAGCTTACCTGAAGACTTTGGAGATTTGACCAATTTACAACGACTGTACTTACAGGGTAACCAAATAAAAAAGCTCCCTCCTAGTTTTACAAACTTGAAAAACTTGGCTTATTTAAATATGGACGCTAATAACCTGAAAGCTCTACCAAAAAATATTTCAGATTTAAAAAACTTAAACTATTTATCGCTAGAGAACAATGCGCTAAAGATGCTACCTGAAAGCATAGGTGAGTTAACCAATTTGAAAACTCTACTGTTAAAAGGTAATTTGTTCTCAGAGAAAGAGATGCAGCGCATCAAAGAATTGGTGCCAAAAGATTGTGAAGTCAGATTCTAGCATAAAAAAAGCCGAGCGTTTGCTCGGCTTTTTTTATAGATATTTTTTAATGCTTAAAGAATAGCATCCAATTTTGAAGTTAATTGAGCCTTAGGCACAGCACCTACTGATTTATCAACAACCTCACCATTTTTGATGAACGCTACTGTAGGTATGTTTCTAATTCCAAATTTTCCGGCAATTGCTTGATTGTTATCAACATCTACCTTTCCAATGATTGCTTTTCCTTCATATTCAGTATGCATTTCCTCAATTAATGGACCAATCATTCTACATGGTCCGCACCATGCTGCCCAAAAATCTAACACTACAGGAACTGTAGCATTGCCTACTATTTCATCATAATTTGCATCTGTAATCTCAACTGCCATAATTATTGTTTTTTAAAGTGTTTTCTAATTTCCTTGTGTATTTCAACATGCGTACCAATCTAAAATACCTGCCATGCTGTCACAAACTAAGACGGTTAACTCAATTTGCACTTACAAAAGTGACAATTTTAGCTGACAGTTTCGGTATTTTTTGAGAAAAACAATAACAAGATATAAACAAGAAAGGCATTTATCCCTAGTAATTCAGAACCGAAAGCATATGGTAATTCCAGACTTAAGTACCATGAATGTCCCAAATAGATAAGGATTGGAACCAATACACAAACCAATACTGCAGCAAGATCGTCTACCCTTCTTTTTACCGTTACCCCAAATAAAAATAATCCAAGAAGCGGACCGTAGGTGTAATTCGCTGCTTTAAAAAGTTCCCAAACTACGCTATCACTTTTCACCCATTTGAAGATCAAAATTGTAAGCAACAGCGCTACAGACATACCAACGTGAACTAACTTTCTTTTTGATTTGCTAATTTGCACCTCTGTGTGAACTGATGAACCTTCATCAGAGTCATCTAATAAATCTTCATCACCTCCAATTTCTGCAGTGGTTTTGACTTTTCGTTTAGATCCTAAAAAATCTACCGAAAAAGAGGTAGTCAATGAAGTCAAAGCAGAGTCAGCTGATGAATAAGCTGCCGCAATTAATCCTAACAAAAAGAAAATACCGATACCAATACCAAGTTCACTCTTCAAGGCTATGGTAGCAAACAGTAAGTCATTGTCTAATTTTTCTCCACCTGATAAGTTCATCCATTCTGCTGTCAACTCAGGATGTGCATCCACGTATAGAAAAAGTAATCCTCCGAGTGCAATGAACAGGATATTCACGAAAAAAAGAACGACTGAAAAACTCAACATATTCTTTTTCGCTTCAAATTGATTCTTACAGCTCAAGTTTTTCTGCATCATGTCTTGATCAACACCTGTCATACCCAGCGTAATAAACATTCCTCCGAGTATCCCTTTCACCCAGTAATTACCGGCCATTGGATCATCCGTCTGCAGGACGGTCCCCATACCGGCATCTGATAATGAACTGTATATGTTACCTACCGCAATATTTAAGTCATCTGAAATCAAATAAACACTCAATCCCACTGAAATGAGCATGAATAAGGTTTGAAGCGTATCGGTCCAAATGATCGTCTTGATTCCCCCACTAAATGTATACACCCAAATCAATAGGATACTCATCATCACCGTAATTTCAAACGGCACTCCCCATTGATCAAACAGGAAAGTTTGAAGTACATTGGCTACCAAATACATTCTCAGGGCAGCACCAATCAAACGGGAGAGAATAAAAAACCCAGCACCAACTTTGTGCGTGTAAAAACCAAATCGCTCACCTAAATACGCATAGATGGATGTTAAATTGAGTTTGTAATAGAGCGGAATCAATACAAAGGCGATAATGGCATATCCTATGATGTATCCAAAGGCCATTTGCAAATAAGTAAACCCATTATTGGCAATGGTCCCTGGAATTGAAATAAAAGTGACTCCAGACAAAGAAGCGCCAATCATTCCAAAAGCAACTACATACCATTTATTATTTTTATTTCCGGTAAAAAAAGTATCGTTATCTCCCTTTCTTCCAGTCAGATAAGCAATCACCATCAAGACCATGAAGTACCCTACTAGTAATAAGATGATAAAAGAAGTGCTCATAAAAGATTATCTTAAGGAATTCAAATATCCACAATCCAGCTAACAAATGAGTGAATTGTTACAAAAAATTGCCCAATTAGAACAACTTTCTGAAGTATTGGAACCTAAAGAGCAATTACGTGACCATTACCTCAAATTAGTACAACAATATGCGAATCGCTTTCTGAATGAATTGCCAGAAATGCATGGATATAATGGCGAGAATGTAAACGGGGAGGCATTCAAAATAGATGGAAATGCTCATGAACTTGAACAATTACTCGACATATACGACCATGAAGTTGCTCAAAAAGGAATTACACCTGCCTCAGGTGGGCATATTGGATACATACCTGGAGGAGGACTTTTTCTAGCAGCTTTAGGAGATTATTTAGCAGACGTTACCAATGAATATGCTGGTATGTACTTTGGCGGACCAGGAGCTGTGACTATGGAGCATGAATTGCTCAATTGGTTAAAAGAGATTTTCGGATTTGGTCAAGAATCAGTTGGCAACTTAACTTCAGGCGGATCTATTGCAAATTTAGTTGCCCTTACTGCCGCAAGAGATCATCACGGCATCAAGAATGAGCAGGTGCAAAAATCAGTCATCTACCTTTCTGCGCAGGTGCATCATTGCATTCAAAAAGCAATCAGAATAATTGGTTTAGAGGATGTTGTGGTAAGAGAAATTGAAATTGATAAGCATTCAAAGATTGATGTGAACCATCTAACATCTTGTATAAAAGAGGACAAAAGAAACGAACTTCAGCCTTTCTTAATTGTTGCATCTGCTGGTACAACTGATACGGGAGCGATTGACCCATTAGCAGAAATAGGAACGATAGCTAAAACAGAAGGCTGTTGGTTTCACATTGATGCTGCATATGGAGGATTTTTTGTGCTGTGTGATAGTGTGAAGGATAAATTTAAAGGGATTGAATTAGCCGACTCATTAGTGGTCGATCCGCACAAGGGCCTTTTTCTTCCATACGGAATCGGAGCAGTATTAGTGAAGAACAAAGAAGCTGTTTTCAAATCACACCATTACACTGCCAATTATATGCAGGATGCTTTTATTGATGGACTACCCACAAACCCCGCAGATGTATCACCTGAACTTACCAAACATTTCAGAGGTATGCGGATGTGGTTACCCCTAAAAATTCACGGAATCGCTCCTTTCATGGCTTGTTTAGAAGAAAAACTTCATCTGACCCAATATTTCAGAGAAGAGTTGGTAAAAAGAGGATTTGAAGTTGGTCCAGAACCAGACTTATCAGTGAGTTATTTCTGGTATCCGCAAGCAGAGAATGAAGCCGAATTCAACCAACAGCTGATTCAAGAGATTCATAAAGACGGGCGTGTATTCTTGAGCTCATCAGTCATACAAGGTAAACAAGTTATTCGAATAGCCATTTTATCGTTTAGAACAAAAAAAGCTACCATTGATCGCTGTCTCGAAATGATTGATTGTTGTTTGGAGCGCGTTACTCTCCCCCATAATACTTTCGAATAGTTTCTTCAGCTAACTTATTCTGCGGTGTAAAATCTAAGTCGCCTTGCCCTCCGGCATGCTGATGGTTATGATACCATTTCCAAACAAACCCACCTTTGAACCAAGATTTTTTCCAAATGGTCGCGAAAAACGAACGGTAAGCCATATTCTGTACTTTTTCTGAAAACTTTCCGTCATCTTGATGTTCCCAAGGAGAAATAGTCGCCTTCGTAGTGCTTTTAAACCCAAACTCAGTAAAAACAACCTTCTTTTTGGATGCGCTTGCATATTGCTCAATTAACGGCATTATCGTCTTCCAAGACTTGATTAACTCAGGCATTTTCGGATTCTCTGTGAGGCTTAAAGGAAAGTATGAATCTATCCCTATGTAGTCTAATTCTGACCAGAAGGGTACTTTTTGATAATCATCCCAATTGGCAGCATAGATCAACTTACCTTGATAACTCTCACGAATCTTAGCAATCAATGATTTCCAAAAATCAGGACGCATTTCAACAAACTTTCCCCACTCTGTTCCAATACAAAAAAGGTCTACTTTTTCTTGCACTGCAATCTCTACAAATTCCAATATATACCTCTGGTAAGATGCCTCTAATTTTTTCCAATCCTCTTCTGATTCACATTGAAAATGACCAGTGTAACTTCCATGACCGATCCATATATGTGGTTTGATCATGACTTTGAGTCCTTCTGCTTTGGCCAATTTCACGCAAGCTCTAATAGCTTCTGGACGCTCCCCGACCCATTGATATTTAGAATCGTAAATGATCTCATTATCTTTCAGAAAACCGTACGGCACAATGGATATCCAATTAGCATTTACGGCAGCAATTGGAGCTATGTCAGCAGCAGAAGTTTTTTTATTTGCTGCAGAAAATGAAACACCTTTAAACTCAATTTGGTCTTGACCGAAACTAAACGCGCCAACAGCCAAAATCAAAAAGCCTAAGATAAGACTCAAAATCTTATTCATTCAACAGAGATTCAAATTGACTCGTTCTCAGCAAAACAAGCGTGCAAGCTACTTCACAAAAAATACCTTTTTCTTTCAATCTATTTTGAAAATCCGGATTCTCAGTTCCAGGATTGAATATGACTCTCTTGGGTGCAATTTTGAAAATATACTCTTCATATGGCACTTGGTTTTTTGGACTCAAGTACAATGTTATGGTATCAATATCATCCATTTCAGGACGATCAGTTCGAATTGAAACATCACCTACCTTACCTTCTCTAAGCCCTATGGCTACCACCTCATGTTCATATTCACGCAACAATTTTATTGCTTTATTAGAATAGCGTTCTTCTTTAACACTAGCTCCTAAAACCATTACTTTTTCACTCATACTTTAAATATAACCAATATCATTCCATTTATTAGACGTATAACTGAAATCTAATTACAGTTTTCTGTACTTTTGACAAAAATTTAAAGATGTCGGTACATAAAGAAGTAAAGAAAATTACCACGCATGTTTTGCAAGAGATGAAGCAAAACAATGAAAAAATATCCATGCTCACTGGCTATGACTACTCAATGGCTAAAATTTTGGATAAAGCTGGTGTAGATATCATTTTGGTAGGAGACTCTGCTTCTAACGTCATGGCCGGTCATGAAACTACACTTCCCATTACATTAGATCAAATGATTTATCATGCCTCTTCAGTAATTAGAGCCATTGATAGAGCACTTGTTGTAGTTGACTTACCTTTTGGTTCTTATCAAGGAAACTCTAAAGAGGCTTTAACTTCTGCTATCCGAATAATGAAAGAAGCAGGAGGCCATTCAGTTAAGTTAGAAGGCGGAAAAGAAGTTATCGAATCAATCCAGCGTATTTTAACTGCTGGAATTCCAGTAATGGGACATCTTGGATTGACACCACAGTCTATCTATAAATTTGGAACCTATACGGTAAGAGCAAAAGAAGAAGAAGAAGCTGAACGATTAATTGAAGACGCAAAGTTGTTAGAAGAAGCAGGATGTTTTGCACTAATTCTGGAAAAGATTCCGGCAGCCCTAGGAGCAGAAGTAGCGAAAGCATTAACGATTCCAGTAATTGGAATTGGAGCAGGAAATGGTGTTGATGGACAAGTGTTGGTTTCACATGACATGTTAGGGATCAACAATGAATTCAATCCAAGATTTTTAAGAAAATACAACAACTTACATGATCAAATGTTGAGTTCATTTACCAATTACATTGAAGATGTAAGGTCAGGTGATTTCCCGAATGACAGTGAGCAATACTAGCGAACTAGATATCATTTACGAAGACAATCACCTCATTGTCGTCAATAAGAAATCAGGTCACATAGTTCAAGGTGATAAGACTGGAGACACCCCACTTTCTGAGTTAGTCAAAGACTACATTAAAGTAAAATACGACAAACCAGGAGAAGTATATCTCGGTACAGTGCACCGTTTAGATCGGCCTACCTCAGGAATTGTCTTATTTGCAAGAACATCAAAAGCGTTGAGCAGAATGAATAAGCTCTTCGCAGAAAAGAAGGTTCAAAAAACCTATTGGGCGGTCACTGAAAATGCCCCAAAGCCTGAGAAAGGAACTCTTTCAAACACACTTCAAAAAAACGAAAAGCAGAACAAAAGCTATGTAACTAAAACCGGCAACGGAAAGCAAGCTGAGCTGACTTATCAAGTGTTGGGAAATTCAGACAGATATACGCTTGTTGAAGTGTACCCAAAAACAGGTAGACACCATCAAATAAGAGTTCAGTTATCTCATATTGGAGCGATCATTAAAGGAGACCTTAAATACGGTGCAAAGCGATCTAACAAGGATGGCTCGATTCATTTGCTTGCTCGCAAATTAGAATTCATTCATCCAGTCAAGAAAGAACCGATTTCAATAGTTGCAAACCCGCCGTCAGACCCTGTTTGGGATTTTTTTGCGCAGAAGTATTAAGCTAATAATCCTCTTTTCTTGGATTTTTTCGCAAACTTTTCTTTTGACTCAGATTCTTTTTCTTATCCAATCTGGCCGCTTTTTTAGCTTTTGAAATTTTTGTCGGAATGCGTTTCTTGGGTTCTTTGAGCGCATCCATCAACAGCTTGATTAACTTATCTAGAACGGCCTCTTTATTCTTTAACTGAGATCGAGTTGCTTCAGATGAAAGTACCAATACTCCTTGCGAAAGCTTGTGATTTAGCTTCACTGAAAGCTTTTCTTTAATCGTGTCCGAAAACAATTCAGAATTGAGAAGATCAAATTTTACAGTCACTTTAGTTTCCACCTTGTTGACATGCTGTCCTCCTTTACCCCCACTACGTGAAGTTAGAAACGTGCATTCATGAGCTATGGCCGCACGGTCAATCTTCATTATGATTTTTTTCCGTACTTATGCTCTACCAAAGAGCCTTTGAAAATGTCATATCTTCTAAAATCACAACTCAAAGAACCGTTGTACACTTGAATCTTTTTAGAAGGCTTCAGTTCAATTCGTTTGAAAGCATCAAAGTTTGAACTTAACACCCAGCAGGTATAGCCTGGCAACGACTTTTTAAAGTAATCTCCAATTTCTTTGTACAAATCCCAGATTTCATAATCATCCAGACGCTCTCCATAAGGAGGGTTGATAATACACGTTCCGCCTTCTTCAGGAGCCACAAAATCTTTATAGTCTTTCACTTCAAACGAAACGGTCTTACTCAAAGGCAAGGCTTTGACGTTATTGCGCGCTTTTAAAACGACATCCCCATCAGTATCTGAACCAATGATTTGAAATCCTAAATCGCGTTTTGGTGTTCGCGGAGCCGCATCATAAATTTGACGCCACATTTCTTGATCGTAATCTGGCCAATACTGAAATGCATAATACTTTCGCGCAATATTTGCCGGAATTCCGTTCGCCATTAAAGCTGCTTCAATTGGCAGGGTTCCTGACCCACAAAACGGATCAATAAAATTTGATTTTTGGTCCCAGCCCGAGAGGTAAATTAATCCAGCCGCTACCACTTCATTTAACGGAGCTGCGCCTGTACCTTTTCGGTATCCTCTTTGAAACAATGGAGCACCCGAGCTATTCAAAGAAATCGTACAGGTGTCATGTGAAATGTGTAAATCAAAAACCACATTCGGACTTTTCGTGTCAACAGATGGTCGTTGACCAAACTTGTCATTGAAAAAGTCAGCAATTGCATCTTTCATCAACAACAAAGGATATTTTGAATATGAAAATTCTTTTGAATTTACGGCACCTTTAACAGCAAAGGTGCGGTTCATAGGCATGTATTTTGAGAAGTTGATTTTGGCAAACTCCTTTTTTAAATCATGCTCATTTTTAAATTTAAACGTTTTGATGGGTACCAACAATGAAATAGCTGTACGTAGCCACAAATTACAACGGTAAAGGTCTTCTTTAGAACCATCAAATTCCACTACTCTATTCCCTGCTTTAGGTTCTTTAATACCCAAGTCTTTTAGCTCTTGTGTCAGCACCTCTTCTAATCCGTACAATGTTTTCGCTACAATCTTCATGCGTTCATTTTTCTGCAAAGATAAACCTTCAATTCAACATACACCATTATTCTATGGCATACTGTTCACAATGAATTTAGCACAACTCAACGGATTACCGTATTTTCACGTCATTCAAATCAGAAAGATTGTGCTATTTTTGATTCAATGCGTAAACTGACCTCATTCTTAATCTTGCTCCTGCTTTGTCAAGGAGCTGCGGCCCAAAAAGTTGGACTGGTTTTGTCTGGTGGGGGCGCTATTGGCTTTGCGCATATTGGGGTATTGAAAGCATTAGAAGAACATGAAATTCCGATTGATTACATTACTGGAACATCTGCAGGCGCGCTTATTGGAGGAATGTATGCTTCTGGTTTTTCACCTGCTGAAATTGAAGAAATTGTGCTATCTGAAAGCTTTGAAGTGATTGCGAATGGAGATATTGAAGATGAGTTCAAATACTATATTGAAGAGCCTGACCATGATGCTAGTTTATTCACGCTGAGGTTATCCAAAGACTCGATTTTTCAAAAAGCACTAGCAACTAATGTACTCAACCCTACTTTTCTAGATCTCAAAATGATGCAGTTCTTAGCGCTTAATCCGCCAACTGCCCATGAAAATTATGACAGTTTGTTTGTGCCCTATCGTTGTATTGCATCAGACATTGTCACTAAATCTTCCATCATGTTTAAGTCAGGCCCACTGAACAGATCAGTGCGTGCTTCTATGACTTATCCATTTTTCATTAGCCCGATAGAAATTGATGGAGTATTGATGTTTGATGGTGGCTTGTACAACAACTTTCCGGCAGAAAACATGTACAATGAATTTGATCCAGATTACATTATCGGAAGTAACGTTTCCTATAACGAACCGCCTCCCGTTGAAGATGATTTACTTTCTCAGGTGCGAAATATGTTTTCAGCGCATTCTAATTACTCATTGCCATGTGAATCAGGTATTCTTATTGAACCTGAATTAAGTGCTATTGGAACCTTTGAATTTGATAAAATCAAGCAAGCCATTGACATTGGGTACGAAACCACCTTAGCGAAAATTGATTCGATCAAAATGTCAGTAACTACACGTGTAAGTCCTCAAGAACGTGAAAAATCAAGGAAAATTTATAAATCAAAACGCAAGCAACTAGGAGTGAGTGAAATTCACACAATCGGTTTAAAGAAAGATCAGCAACGTTACATTGAAAGTAAACTTTTGAAAAAGAAAAAAGGCGAAGTGGTAGGATATGAAGAGCTCAAAAAAAGGTACCTGAAGTTGTATCAATCTGAACATATTCGCTCCATTTTCCCGACTATCGAATTTCTGGATGATTCGACCCAAAAACTCAACTTAGTGGTTAAAAAAGAAAAGCCTTTGAAGGTAGCTTTTGGAGGACACTACTCATCAAGACCAGTAAATACAGGTTTTTTATCACTCGCTTATTCAGATTTTAAAGTAACACCTTACACTGTTTATGCCAATGCTTATTTTGGGAAGTTTTATGGATCAGTGAAGGCAGGATTGAAGCTCTTTTTACCTACCCGATCTATCTCGTATTTTGAGCCAAATTTTGTCATGAATCGTTGGGACTATTTTAGAAGTTTTGCCACCTTTATTGAAGATGTGCAACCATCCTTCATCATTCAGAATGAAATGTATGCCGGCTTATCTTATCACCTTGCAACTTCCAATAAAAGTAAGTTAACTGTCAATTTCAACGCTGGTAGAACAGATGATGAGTATTATCAAGCGAATGACTTCACCCAATTAGACACTGCCGATCATACACGTTTCAATTACTACTCTCCAGGAATCAAGTTTTCAATGAACTCGTTAAACCGCAAACAATGGGCATCAGCAGGCTACCTGTTTAGTGCAGAAAGTAGATTTGTTCATGGGCTTGAGCAAACTACACCAGGTTCAACAGCTATTGATCAGCTAGCAGGTCAAACATATCGCAATTGGGGATATTTGAAATTACACTATACCAATTACTTTATGAAAAAAGGTGTATACCGATTAGGGATCTTAGCAGAAGGTGTCTATTCGATTCAGCCGTTTTTCCAGAATTATAAAGCTACCTTACTCAGCACGCATTCATTCAATCCTACTCCAGATTCACATCTCGGTTTTTTCTATGACTTTAGAGCAAATCAATATTTGGGAGGTGGAATCATGAACGTGTTCAGTATTAAAGACTATGTCGACATTAGATTAGAAGCTTATATGTTTCAACCCATCCAACGTATTTTAGAAAAAGACGGCTTAGCAAAATACAGCAATCCCTTTTACACTAGATTTGGTCTAGCAAGCGCTTCTGTTATTTACCACTCTCCTATCGGCCCGCTCAGAGCTACCGTTAATTACACAGATAGTGAAACACTCAATCAACCTTTCACATTTCAATTGAGCTTCGGTTATGTGCTGTTCAATGAGCGTGGAATCAAGTAATATGTATCTCCAAATAAATATTGGACAATCGATTTAATATTTTTTGGAACGAACTTACAAGCTACTGTTTCAATACCTGAGCGACAATTAAAGAAATAAAAAAGCCTCATGATTGCTCATGAGGCTTTTTAGCGTTAAACCAAATTTAAATGTTCGATCGCATTGGGCTCTTGAAAATCTTGTAGAGCCACACTTTGAATCGATAGAATAATAAATACATCACTGGTACAATGATCAACGTTAAGAAGGTTGCGAACGTTAATCCGAATATAATCGTCCATGACATTGGTCCAAAGAACATGGTGTTGTCACCTCCCATGTAGAAGTTGGCATCATACTCTGTTAATAAAGTAGTGAAATCAATGTTTAAACCTACTGCCAGCGGAATCAAACCAAGAACGGTAGTAATTGCGGTCAATAATACCGGACGTAATCTTGTTTTACCCGCCACAACAATTGCCTCTTTCACTTCATCTATAGTCAATTGATCAAACTCACCTAAACCTTGCTCCTCACGTTTACGCTTTCTAATAAGGTTGGTATAATCAATTAATACAATGGCGTTGTTTACAACAACTCCGGCTAAGGAGATAATTCCAATCATGGTCATGATGATGACAAAATCCATTTGGAATATCACTTCACCTAAAAGCACTCCAATAAAAGAGAACAAGATGGCAATCGCAATAATCACAGGTGTAGTAAAGGCATTAAACTGCCCTACAATTACCAATAAAATGATAAACACTGCAATCAATAGCGCTTTTGACAAAAAGGCCATCTCTTTAGCTTGTTCTTCTTGCTGCCCAGTAAAGTTGTAATCAATGGCAGGATTAATTTCATAATTCTGCTCGTACTTTTTCATCAGTCCTTTCAACTCTTCAACTACCTCATTAGGGTTTGCTCCTTCTGATGTTGCTGAAAAAACTGTCACCAAAGGCACCAAGTCTTTATGTATTACTGAACTGTAGGTATTCGTTGGCTCTGGCTCTTTGATGAGTGAACGGATAGGAATACGTAACATCTGTCCTTTGTTATTTCTAAAGATTAACTTTTGATCTAACAAGGCATCTAAGTCATTTCTATCTTCATTCTCGAATCGAACTACAATATCGTATGTCTCATCTTTGACTTTGAAGGTAGAAATATCCGCTCCAAACAATGCTGTTCTAATCGCATTACCAATTTGCCCTGTTGAAGTATTGAATAATCTTGCTTTATCTCTGTCGATTTCAATTTGCAATTCTGGCTTACCTGTCTCCACATCCAACTTCAATTGGTCTACTCCAGCAACGTTTTTACGATCTAAGAAAAATCGAATTCGTTCTGCCTCTGCAATTAGAGAATCATACTCCACTTCACCACTCACCTCAATGTTAATTGGTGGCTGCTGTGGCGGTCCTTCATTGTTTTTGTCAACAGTAATTTGAACATCAGCAGGGAATCTATTTTTCAAACCATTTGATATTTTTTCCATTA
>Ga0189274_100273_pt1 | contig 14745 bp, 12 predicted proteins | sample N5B1minimetaG_FD_130323 | JGI IMG/M metagenome (GOLD analysis project Ga0189274, IMG submission 130323) | Marine microbial communities from the Costa Rica Dome - N5 B1 mini metaG | ecosystem: Environmental > Aquatic > Marine > Oceanic > Photic zone | place: Costa Rica: the Eastern Pacific...
AAGTGAACCTGACGCAAAACATAGACATTACGGTAGCAGGATTTGTTTGGGGAGAAGATGCTTCAACCATCTATTATAAATCAGTGAAAGAGGCTACCTATCAGTTGTTTTCTATCAATACAGCTAATAGCGAAGTCAAACAAATTACAGATGGTATTCATAATATCACTTCATTCAGCTACACGGATGGAAAATTGGTGGCAGGTAAACAATCTATGAATCATCCAACAGATTTGTATGTATATGATGTGAAGAGTGGTGCCGAAAAGCAGTTGACTGATGCGAACAAAGCAATTTATGATAAGTTGAATACAGGAGAGATTGAAAAAAGATGGGTGAATACAACTGATGGTAAAAAAGAATTGGTGTGGGTCATTTATCCTCCTGATTTTGATAATACGAAAAAATATCCTGCTTTGCTATATTGTCAAGGAGGCCCGCAATCAGCTGTTTCACAATTTTTCTCATACCGTTGGAATTTTCAATTGATGGCTGCGAATGATTACATTATCGTGGCGCCAAACCGAAGAGGGTTACCTGGTTTTGGTCAAGAATGGAATGATGCTATTTCTGGAGATTGGGGCGGGCAACCCATGGATGATTATTTGTCAGCAATTGATGAATTGAAAAAAGAACCTTTCATTGATGAAGATAGAATTGGTGCAATTGGAGCGTCTTATGGGGGGTATTCTGTGTATTATTTAGCAGGTATTCATGAAGACAGGTTCAAGACTTTTATTTCACATTGTGGCTTATACAATCTTGAAAGTTGGTACGGAACTACTGAAGAATTGTTTTTTGCAAATGAAGACATTGGAGGGCCTTATTATGGTGAGAAAATACCTGAAGGGTACATTAAAAATTCTCCGCACCGAAAAGCGCACAATTGGAATACTCCTATGTTGATTTTCCATGGCGAGAAGGATTTTAGAGTTCCGTTGAATCAAGGAATGGAGGCTTTTCAAGCTTTGCAGTTGCAAGGCATAGAAAGTAAGTTGATTACTTTTCCAGATGAGAATCACTGGGTGCTGAGTCCGCAAAATGGCGTTTTCTGGCACAGGGAATTCTATTCTTGGTTAGATCAATACCTAAAGTAGGAAATGGAAATTTGGTTGCAAGCTGATACTTGGATTGCTCTACTAACATTGGCGTTTTTAGAGGTTGTACTAGGGATTGATAACATCATCTTTATTTCTTTGGTGGTCGAAAAGCTTCCTGAAGAAAAAAGGGATAAAGCACGTTACATTGGTTTGTTACTCGCACTTATTCTCAGGATAGGTATGCTAGTAGGGATAACCTACATGATGCAGATGAAAGAACCACTTTTTACGGTGTATGATCATGAGGTGAGTATTAGAGATATGTTGCTGTTGGCTGGGGGGTTGTTTTTGCTTGCAAAAAGTACTTCTGAAATACATCATAAAGTAGAAGATAAAGATGAAGAAGTGAAAAGTAGGTATAGCTCCTTTGGAATGATCATTGTTCAAATTGTAGTTTTGGACCTTATTTTTTCGTTGGATTCAGTATTGACCGCTGTAGGTATGGTAGATGAAATTTCAATTATGATTGTAGCCGTTGTTATTGCTATTTTGGTTATGATTTCATTTGCAAAGCCAATTAGCAATTTTGTAAATAAGTATCCAGCTATTCAGGTGTTGGCACTATCTTTTTTGATTTTAATAGGTTTGATGCTGGTGCTAGATGCAATGCATTATGAGATTCCGAAAGGGTATGTATATTTTGCTGTGTTCTTCTCACTAACTGTTGAGTTGCTCAATTTGAGATTGTCAAAAAACAAGGAGAAAAAGAATAAACCCGTGAAATAAATGAAAGCTTTTTTGCAAATATCGATTTTGATCTTATTCATTCAATGTGGATTTGGAGCATGGGCGCAAGATTCAATTCCTTCAAAATTGAAGTTTGAGGCAGATTTTAGATTTAGATTAGAACAAGACTGGAATTCCAGAAAATCAGACGGTACGTTCAGGGATGATAGAACAAGATTGCGCTACAGGGTGCGAACAGGGTTTACCTTTAATGATGGCGCATATGAAGTTGGAGTCAGAGCAAGAACCGGTAATCTCAGAAAGCAACAAGATCCGCAGCTTACACTAGGCGATAACTTTGCAGAGTTTGGAACACTTCCTATAGGGTTAGAGAAAGCATATTTCAAAGCAGAGTGGCAGCTTCTCGATTTTTGGCTTGGTAAAAACACTTTCCCTTTCGCTAAAAGTAATGAGTTGTTTTGGAGTGATAATGTATATCCTGAAGGGGTTCATCTATCAAAGAAGATGACCTTTGATTCTTCAAAATTTGATTTTGTTGATATTAATTTAGGTCATTTCTTAATCAGAGCTAGCGGTAAATCTCTGGACATGGATACCTATATGCAAGGAGGGCAGGTTCACCTAAGTATGATGAATAAGCAATTAGAATTGTTTCCATCTGTATTTTACTTTAAGAATATGCCGAACCGACCAGATGGTGGTGAGAATTATTACCTAGACTATATGATATTGGATGGTGGATTGCGATTCAAACCATTTAAATCAGTTCCGTTAAGAGTGGAAGCAAATGTGTATCACAATTTGTTAGATTATTCTTCGAATGACTCCATTGTGGACGAACTTAAGAATCAAAAATCAGGATGGGTTACTGGATTAAAGTATGGTGGATTGAAGAAAAAAGGGGATTGGGTTTTCAAAGCAACTTATGCTCATTTGCAGCAGTTTTCAATTGTTGATTTTATGGCACAAAATGACTGGGCGAGATGGGATTATTCTTCTTATAATTCACCTGACGGAAGGCTAACAAATTACCAGGGTATTGAACTGTTTGTTGGTTATGCGATAACTGATCGGCTTAAGTTCAAAACGAAATGCTACTTTGTAGATCAATTGGTTCCGAACGGCTCTCACAGAGAGACAGGTAGCAGAATTCGTTTTGATATTGACTTCAAAATTTAAATAAGAATAAAGGGTCTAGCCCTGATAGTAGTGGTGGCTTCATGCTGTTTACCAGCTTGAACTAAAACGAATAGCAGGACAGCGAAGCGCAGCTACTAAAAAACATCCTCAATTACTTTCTCTTTATAGCTTTGACCAATTGGTATACTGCGGTCGGTAATAACAAGTGAGTTCCCTTCTAAAGCTTGTACCATCCTTTTGTTGATGATGTATGATTTGTGGCAACGAATAAACAATTCTGAAGGTAAGTTTTCTTCCAGTTTTTTTAGTGACATTAATGCTGTAATACGGCCGTTTGGGGTGTGAAATGAAACATATTCACGTTGACCTTCAATAAACTTAATATCAGCATACAAAACTTTGTAAAGTTTGTGATCTGCTTTAATGGTTAAAAAGTCTTTCTTCAAGTCTACATCTTTGCTTTCTTGGTGACTGTCAAAGTGGTCTTTAGCCTTGTTTACGGCAGTTAAGAAACGGTCAAATGAAAAAGGTTTCAATAGATAATCAATGGCGTTCAATTCAAAGCCTTCAATGGCGTAGTCTTTATAGGCTGTGGTGAAAATAACCATTGGCGGGTCAGGTAAGGTTTTTACCAAGTCTGTTCCCAAAAGTTCTGGCATTTGAATGTCAGTAATTAAGAGGTCACATTCTTCTTCTCGCAATAGTTCGTTTACTTCCAATCCGTTTTTACAACTACCAATTAGCTCTAAAAATGGAACCTTCTCCACGTAAGAAGCGACCAGGTTTCTGGCCAATTGTTCGTCATCTGCTATGATACATTTCATGTGCTAGTTCAGTTTAATGTCTAATAATACACTGTATTTTTCTTGGTCTTGTCGTATGCTCAAACTGTGTTGGTCTGGATAAATTAAACTTAAGCGTTTTTTTACATTCTCCATTCCGACACCACCAATTCCGTCTTTCTTTCCTGCGCACAAGTTTGCGCTGTTTTCAAGGCGCATAACCAGGTGATTCTCATTGATCAAAATAGAAATGTTAATCCATCCCTTTTCTGAGTTTTCAAAGTTTGAATGCTTGAAGCTGTTCTCAATGAAAGGCAAGAGTAACATGGGGGCAATTTTTAAATCTGCCTTCGTATACTCCGGTATTTCAACGTTTACATTTTCAATATTATCATCTTTTAAAAACTGCAGCTGAATAAAGTTTTTTATTTGCCGCAATTCTGCTTCCAAACTCACCTTGTCTTTTTCGCTTTCGTAAGTTACAAACCTTAAGATGTCTGATAGATGTAAAATGGCATCACCAGTTTTATCAGATTTCATTTGTGCCAGTGAATAGATGTTGTTGAGCGAGTTGAACAAAAAGTGCGGATTTATCTGAGCTTTTAATGCTTTTGTCTCTGCTTGAAGCATTTTGTTTTTTAGTTCAAAGCTTTCTTCAGCTTGTTTTCTGAGCTGTAAAGACTTAAAAATTAATGCTGATATGATAATTGGTGGAATAGAAGTCATCATTCTTCCAAAGTAAATCATGAATACCGGCCGATCTTCAAAGTGGGGCACATCTAAGGGTCTCACTTTGTCCATGTAGATGTCTAAAGGAGAGAATAATAAGATGTGTACACCAACCATGATTCCAAGCCAAGTGAAATAGGTGATTTTTTCTTTACGCTCAAGGTATTTTGTAGAAAGCCACAAAAGATTGACATAAAAGAGAATCATTTGAGGTACAATAAAACTGGTAACCCTCAATATAGCGGTGTTCAAATCGCTCACCACAAAAATCACCCATGAAACAATCACAAAAAAGAGTAGCCAGGCAATCAGTGAATATTTTACATATGTTTTCACGATTACAAAATTATGTGTTTAATCGCAATCCTATTAGCCTTTTCTATCAATACAAAAGAATGTTCAATGAAATGGGTTTTCACTTGTAGCTGTAACAAATCAAATACTTCATTCGTCTCGTTAACAGTTGTTCATTGAGAATTTGAACGATTTGATTGATTGTTCAAATTGTTTTGACGTTTTTTTAACGAGATTTGCAAACATTATTGATAGAACTGCGTTAATCAAAGCAGGTAATAAAATTGAAATGAAACATTTAGCCCTTACGGCCCTCTTGATTCTCATAGGGGGATTCTCTAATGCTCAGGATCAGAAGTATACACTGAGCGGAACTCTAAAAGATGGTTCTTCTGGTGAAGATTTAATTGGTGCCCGACTCTCGGTGGTTGAGATGCCAGGAACCGGAGCAATTACGAATGCGTTTGGATTCTATTCCTTGACGCTTCCAGAGGGTTCGTATACGATTCAATACAAATCATTAGGTTTTGAAGAGGGGTCTTTCAAGATCGATCTTACGACCGATATGACAAAAAATATCGAATTAGAACCAGCTGGTAAAGTATTGGGCAAGGTGGATGTGACTGCCAAAAAAGCGGATGAAAATATTACTTCTGCTGAAATGGGTGTGGATAAGCTAAGCATGTCGGACATTGAAAATATTCCGGTTCTTTTTGGTGAAAAAGACCCTTTGAAAACGATTCAGCTCTTACCAGGGGTTAAGTCAGCAGGAGAGGGTAATGCTGGTTTTTTTGTAAGAGGAGGAAGTGCTGACCAGAACTTAATTCTATTAGATGGTGCGCCTGTTTACAACGCCTCACACTTGTTAGGTTTTTTCTCGGTCTTTAATTCTGATGCACTGAAAGATATTAAGTTGTACAAAGGTGGCGCTCCGGCAGAATTTGGAGGTCGTCTTGCTTCTGTCCTTGATATCCATATGAAAGAAGGGAATCAAAAACGCTTTGCAGCTTCAGGCGGAATTGGTTTAATTTCATCAAAGTTGACCTTAGAGGCTCCAATTGTAAAAGATAAAGGGTCGTTTATTGTTTCAGGAAGAAGAACCTATGCTGACTTGTTTTTGAAATTGTCAAACCGACCAGAAGCTCAAGAATCAATTCTTTATTTCTATGACTTGAACGCGAAAGCAAACTACAGGTTGGGTGAGCGAGATCGTATTTTTATTTCAGGTTATTTCGGTAGAGATAAGTTTGGTTTTGCTGATCAGTTCGGATTTGATTGGGGAAATGCTACGGGTACTCTAAGATGGAATCACATCTATGGAGAAAAGAAAAAGTTGTTTGGTAATACTTCAGTTATCTTCTCTAATTATAACTACAAAATCAAGTTTGGTGCAGGTGATCAAACATTTGAGATTGGCTCTGAAATTCAGGATATTAATGTGAAAGAAGATTTCACCTATTACCTGAATGAGAATAACACTATGTCTTTTGGTGCGAATGTTATCCATCATACATTCAAGCCTGGAGAAATCGAAACAGGTTCAGGGATTGATTTTGTGTTGAATGATATCCAAGAAAGATATTCGATTGAGTCAGCCGCTTATATTTCTAATGAGCAGAAGATTGGTAAAAGGTTGACCTTGATATATGGTGTGAGAGCTTCTAATTTCACGCAAATCGGACCTGGAGATGTGTATACTTTTGATGCTGATGGCGATATTACTGATACTACTACCTTCGGAAACTGGGATGTTGCACAAACCTACTGGGGTTTATCACCAAGGTTTTCGTCTAATTTCATGTTAGATGAGAAAAGTAGTATAAAAGCAGGTTATGCAAGAACATACCAGTTTTTACATTTAATATCTAACTCAACAGCGAGCACGCCAACAGATGTTTGGCTGCCTTCTTCGGTAAACATCAAGCCGCAAATATCAGATCAAGTTTCGGTGGGGTATTTTAGAAACTTTTTAGATAATCAATTAGAGATGTCGGTTGAGGTGTATTACCGTGATATGCAAAATGTGATTGATTACAGAGATGGAGCTGAGGTCACTTTGAATCCGACTGTTGAAGGTGAATTGTTGTTTGGAGTAGGTCGGGCTTACGGAGCAGAGTTTTTGCTGAAGAAAAGAAGAGGGAAGTTTACCGGTTGGGTGTCTTACACCTTGGCGAGAACAGAAAAGAAGTTTGAGCAAATCAATAACAACAATTGGTATCCAGCTAGACAAGATAGAACACATGATATTTCAATTGTTGGAGTGTACAACTTGAATGAGCAATTAACTTTTTCTGCAAGTTGGGTTTATTACACAGGTAATGCAGTGACCTTCCCTTCAGGTAAATATGAGGTTGATGGAGAAACTATTTTCTATTACACTGAGCGCAACGGTTATAGAATGCCAGATTATCACCGTTTAGACTTAGGGTGTACGTTTAATCACAAAACGTACAAAGAAATCAAGGACCCTGATACAGGTGAAATGAAACAAGTGCCAAAGAAGTGGTTGTCAAGTTGGAATTTCTCAATTTATAATGCTTATGCAAGAGAGAATGCATTTAGTATTTCGTTCCAAGAAAATGAAACTACTGGGCAAACAGAAGCTGTTCAATTGGCTTTATTTAAGATAATTCCTTCAATCACTTACAACTTTAAATTTTAATCATGAGAAAATTATTAGCCATTGCATTGATAGCAGCTTCATTTTCATGTGAGAAAGTGATTGAAATACCGGTAGATGACGCCGAGCAAAGAATTGTAGTAGAGGGGCAGCTTTATGATATGCTGAATGAGAGCTATGTGCGTCTTTCTAGAACTGGTTCGGTGTATCAAGAAGATAATTTTGAAACAATAAGTGGTGCTACAGTAACCGTGACAGACAACCAGGGAGGTTCATGGGTGTTTACTGAGAGTTTGGTGGAGCCGGGCTTGTATACCGACCCTTCTTTTGTGGTTCAACCTTTGACTACCTATAGTTTAGTTGTTGATATCAATGGGGAGTTGATTACGGCAGAGTCGAGCACTTTCAATAATGTAGCATTTGATTCACTAGATTATTTCATGCAAGTAGGGGGAGGATTTGGAGGAACAGGTAATCCTGATGATACTTCGTTTTTCACCTTCTACAACTTTACTGATGATGCGAATTATTCCAATTATTATCGAGCTATTCCATTTATTAATGGAGTTCCTGGTTCGGCTTATTTATCAGAAGATGAATTGTTTAATGGTCAAAACTTTAGACAGCCCTTCTTTGCTGATATATTCGAGCCAAAAGATACGCTATGGGCGCTCCTGACTTCAATGGATGCAGATGTCTATAAGTATTTTTCTTCACTTGAAAATAATCAAGATAGCGGTCCGTTTAGTGCGGTCCCATCTAATCCTGTATCCAATTTAAATGGGGATGCAATTGGCTTTTTTGGAGCGTTTTTAACGGATACTGCTGTTGTAATTTATCCTTAATGAAAAAAGTTTGGTTCATATTGTTGGTGCTTCCTTTCCTGTCTTGTGAGAAGGTGATACAGGTTCCTTTAGATGAGGCTGATATTCTGCTAGTAGTTGAGGCGGTATTGAAAGATCGTGATTCTGTAAGTTACGTTAAGCTCTCTTCTACTTCTACTGTATATACTGAGTCGAATTTTCCTACTGTTTCCGGTGCGTTGATCACGGTTAGTGATAATCAAGGTGAAAGTTATGTGTTTTCAGAGTTATCGGGAGAGCCAGGAATGTATGTGAATGACGATTTCAAATTAAAAGAGAATAGGATTTATTATTTAAATGTGGAGTCAAACGGTGAGCTTGTGACAGCTGAGGCAACAACGCGTTCAAAACCAAAGATTGATTCGGTAACTTATTCTCTTGAGCAGTTTGGCTTTGGAGGTGAAGATTTTGAAACTTATTTGGTAGCTTATCATTCTGTAGATAACCCAAATGAAGAAAACTATTATCGTCTTAGAATTTGGGTCAATGAAAATGAGGTAGATTTCTATTACTTGGGTGATGACAAATTTATTAATGGTCAATATTACGAGGCGCAATTTTTTGGTACAACACCTGATTTGGGTGATTCTATTCGAATCGAAATGTTGGAAATGGATAAGACCAACTATAAGTATCAGATAGGTTTGTCAGAGCAAGCTGATGGAGGTGGTCCATTTGCTGCAGCTCCATCCAATCCTCCAACAAATATTCAAGGAAATGCCTTGGGGTATTTTGGGGTGTATATGACGGATACAGCAAGTCTTGTGATCCAATAGTTGAAAGTATTTTAATGTGAAGAAGCGAGTCCTTTTAGGGCTCGCTTTTTTTTGTGTCAAGGTTTTCAACAAAAAATAAGTCTCTTCTTCAACTTTTCAACAAGTAGAAAATTTATTACCACTTTTTCCCACTGCATTTTTTCTTTCCTAATTCCTTTAAAAACTGTAACTTTGAAGAAACTATTGTTTATATAAAATAATAATTCTTCCAAAAGTTATTAACAATGAGTAAGAAAGTGGTAATTTGTGGGAACGGAATATTTATTTTAGCCATCTAGTAGAATTATGTCAGGATTAGTAGGTGAATACGAATGCAAGTTGGATGCGAAAGGAAGGTTTCTCTTTCCTGCCGGTCTGCGCAAGCAAATTGACCCATCTGCTAATGAAGTTTTTATGGTGAATAAAGGCTTTGAAAACTGTCTCACTTTGTATCCAATGAATGAATGGGATAAGGTGTCGGCTAAAATTTCGAAGCTGAATTTGTTTAAGCCTAAAAACCGAATGTTCTATAGGTTATTTCATCAAGGAGCCAAGCAATTAACGCTTGATAAGGCTGGTCGAATTTTGATTCCAACGGCTTTAATGGAGAGAATAGGGTTGAAGAAAGATGTCATGTTGACCGCTTATAATGATAGAATAGAAATTTGGGACCGTGCCGAATATCTAGCTATGATGGATGAAAACATTGTTGATTTCTCTGATTTAGCTGATGAGGTTATGGGGGAAATCGATAATGAAGGTGACGACTAGTGATTATCACATACCAGTATTGTTTGAAGAGTCACTTCAGGGGTTAGAAATCTTTGAGGGTGGAGTTTTTGTGGATGTGACTTTTGGTGGAGGAGGGCATTCAAAAGAAATTTTGAAGCGCTTAGGTGAAGAAGGTGTTTTGATGGCTTTTGATCAGGATCAAGATGCTGCACATAATATTATAGAGGATGATCGATTCATTTTTGTGGATTCCAATTTTAGGTTTCTGCAAAATTTTGTTCGCTATTATGATTTGATGGGGGTAGATGGTTTGTTGGCGGACTTAGGTGTGTCTTCTCATCAATTTGATGAAGGTGAAAGAGGGTTTTCAATTCGTGAAGAGGGGGAGTTGGATATGCGAATGAATCAAACGGCTCCTTTGACTGCGAAAAAAGTAGTGAACGACTATCCTGAAAAAGAACTTTTCAGACTGTTCAATTCTTATGCTGATTTACAAAATGTAAAAAAGGTAGTGTACGCTATTGTGGGGGCCCGCAAAAAGAAAAAGATCAATACAACAAAAGAATTGGTCGAAGTTCTGGAGAATGCGGTTCCGCCAAAAAAAAGAAATCAATTTCTCGCTCAGGTTTTTCAGGCGATAAGAATTGAAGTGAATGATGAGATGGGTGCGCTAAAAGAGATGTTGGAGCAATGTGTTGATGTGATTGCTGAAGGCGGTAAGTTAGTGGTGATTTCATACCACTCGATAGAGGATCGTTTAGTGAAGAATTTTATGAAGACCGGAACATTTGATGGTAAGCCTGAAGTGGATGTTTTTGGCAGGGCTAATGAGCCTTTTAAGATGGTGACCAAAAAGCCTGTGGTGCCTACAGCTGGGGAGTTGGAGCGTAATCCAAGGTCTAGAAGTGCAAAATTGAGAATAGCAGTGCGACAATGAGTGCGAACGAGTTTAAAAATAAAGAAGAGGTTGAGGCTGAGAAAGCGCTTGAAGAAGTGAAGGCTAAAAAGAAAAAAGCCAGAACAAAGCGTAAAAAAGCGAATCCTGCAGGGGGTCGAACGTTTGTGCAAATCATGAACGGTGAGTTTCTGTCAAAAGATTGGTTTGTGAATAATCTGCCGTTCACCTTTTTTATTGGCTTTCTGTTGGTGGTGCTTATAGGTTGGGGGTATTTCACTGAAACAGTAATTAAAGAAGAGGTGAACTTGAAGGGTGAGTTGAGCGATTTAGAGTCAGAGTTTTTTACCCTGAGTAGCGAGTATATCGCAAAAAGAGGTCGAGATAATATTAAAGAAAAACTGCCTGCAGATGGGCCGGCAGAAAACAGGGTGAGCCCGCACAAGTTCAAAGTGAAACGCTTTGATTTTGAATAATGGAAGATAAGAAGCAAATACTGATTAAGTCATACGTGATGTACATACTGGTGGCAATTGTTATGCTGGTGGTAGTGGTGCGTGTGGTTAATATTCAGTATGGAGATGTGGTGGAGTTGGCTCCGCCAGGTGCTGATTCAACTTCTGCTGTTACGCCTACTAGAGTAGATAGCGTACCACCAATGAGAGGGCGAATTCTTGCTGAGGATGGGTCTGATTTAGTGACTTCTATTCCGCTTTATGATTTGCATATGGATATGACTGTGATAAAAGATGAATTGTTTGAAGAGGTAGATTCTCTTGCAATTCATTTGGCAGCTACTTTTCCTGAGAAAAATGCAACTCAGTGGGAGGCTTATTTGAGGGAGGGTAGGTCTAAAAAACGTCAGTACTTATTGATTAAGAATAATGTGAAGTACAACGTGCTTCAGGAGGTGAAGGAATTCCCAATTCTGCGCGAATCAAAATTTAAAGGAGGTTTTATTTCTGAGCAACATTATGAGCGTCAAAAACCAAATGGCATGTTGGCTCTGAGAACGCTCGGGTATAAAAGGGATGGAGCTCGTCCTGTCGGTTTAGAAGGAGGGTTTGATGCTTACTTGTCTGGTGAGTATGGCTTACGCACCAAGCAATGGGTGAATGGTTCTTGGAAACCGGTAGGTGCTGATAATTTGAAAGATCCAGTTCAAGGGGCTGATGTGGTGACTTCTATCGATATCAATACGCAAGAGGTGGCAGAAAATGAGTTGATGAAACAGCTCAAGGCTCAAAGTGCTGTGCATGGCTCTGTGGTTCTTATGGAGGTTGAAACTGGTTTTATTAAAGCAATCGCGAATTTAACTCGTGACACTGTTTCGGGAAAGTATTACGAAACGTATAATCATGCAGTAGGAACTAAAACTGACCCAGGTTCAACCTTTAAGCTGGCTTCTTTAATGGCTCTGCTAGAAGATGGGAAAGTCGATATCACTGATCAGGTTGGTGCTTATGGTGAGTATCATTTCTATGATCACACGACTTATGATTCTCATAGAGGTGGGTACGGAAAAATTTCTGTTCAGAATGCTTTTGAAGTTTCGTCCAACGTGTTTTCAAAAATTGTCAATGATGCTTATTTCCAAGATGCGCAGCAATTTGTAGATCGATTAAAATCGTTTGGGTTGGGTGACACTTTAGGGCTTGATATTGCAGGTGAGCCTCATCCAGTCATTAAGAATAGAGGTGAAGATGGTTGGTCTGGAATTACCCTTCCGCAAATGGCGATCGGGTATGAGGTTGAATTGACGCCTATCCAAATTTTGGCTTTTTACAATGCGGTAGCTAATGACGGTGAGTATATCAAGCCTCAGTTCGTAAAGGAAATTAGAAGAGGTGACCGAACAGTTCAAGAGTTTGAGAAGCAAGTCATAAAAGAGAAAATTTGTTCTGATGAAACCTTGGCTAAGTTAAGATTGTGTTTAGAAGGTGTGGTTAAGAATGGTACTGGAAAGATGTTGCAGTCAGCAAACTTTGATATTGCTGGTAAAACGGGTACTGCTAAAATTGTGAATTCAAACAAGGGGTATGGAGATGACTACCAAGCTTCATTCGTAGGGTATTTTCCAGCGGATAATCCAAAATACTCTTGCATAGTTACAATTGCTGGTCCTACCAAACAGATATACGGTGCTCAAGTTTCGGGGACAGTGTTTACTGCAATAGCAGATAAGGTGTATGCGAGCAATATGCAGTATCATGAGGAGTATCAGAATAATCATGAAAGAGTGGCTTCAGTGCCACTGGTGAAGTATGGTTTAACTCAAGATACCAGGTTGGCTCTTCAAAAAACAGGGGTTACTTATGCGGATAATTCACAAGGAACACAATGGTCTGTGGCTGTTCCGGCAGATAATAAGGTTAAAATTCAAAAACGAACTGTAGGTGCAGGTTTAGTACCGAATGTGGTGGGGATGCCGCTAAATGATGCGGTTTATCTCTGTGAAAACTCGGGCTTGAGAGTGAAGAAAACAGGGCATGGAAAAGTGGTGAGACAAGAGCCGGCGGCTGGAACCGAATTGCAAAGAGGAACTCAAATCAAATTGATTTTAAAATAGTGAAGAATTTACAAGACATATTGTATGGTGTAAAGTTGCTGGAAACACATGGCGCAACAAACATTGATTTTACTGAAATTCAGTTTGACTCGAGAAAAGTAAAGGATGGGGCAGTGTTTGTGGCAACCAAAGGGGTTCAAGTTGATGGTCATGAGTTTATTCAAAAATCACTAGACGCTGGTGCGGTGGCAATAGTTTGTGAAGAGTTGCCTACTAATTTGGCAAACGGAATTACTTACATTAAAGTTTCTGATTCTCATGAGGCATTGGGCTTGATGGCTTCAAATTATTTTGAGCAACCTTCAAAACAATTGAAATTAGTTGGGATTACAGGTACCAATGGTAAGACCACTACTACTACCTTGGCGCATGATTTGATTACTGATTTGGGTTATCCGGCAGGGTTGATCTCAACCGTTGTCAATAAAGTGAATCAAGAAGAGATTCCAGCTACACATACAACACCAAATCCACTTGCGTTAAATGAGTTATTGAGAGAGATGGTTGATGCAGGCTGTGAATTCTGCTTTATGGAGGTTAGTTCACATGCTATCCATCAAAAAAGAATCGCCGGACTTGATTTCGATATTGCTGCCTTCTCTAACATTACACATGATCACCTGGATTATCATAAAACCTTCAAAGAGTATATCCATGCCAAGAAGATGTTCTTTGATGGATTAAGTAGTAATGCTATTGCCATTACCAATATTGATGATGCGAACGGATTGGTAATGACCCAAAATACGAAGGCGAAAGTGAAAACACTTGCGCTAAAAACATTAGCTGATTACAAAGCCAAAATTCTGGAGAATTCGTTCTCAGGTTTGGTGTTGAGCTTGAACAATCAAGACGTTTGGACCAATCTGATTGGAGGCTTTAACGCCTACAATGTTTTGACAGTATTTGCTATTGCTATTGAACTTGGTTTAGATGAAGTTGAAGTGTTGACCGGAATTTCAAAATTGAAATCGGTCGAAGGGAGATTTGAGTATTTGAAGTCCGATAAAAATGTGATCGGAATAGTGGATTATGCGCATACACCTGATGCACTCAAAAATGTGCTTTCAACTATCCAGTCAGTTAGAACTAGAAATGAACAAGTGCTGACGGTTGTAGGCTGCGGAGGTGATCGTGATAAAACGAAACGACCGCTAATGGCCGAGATTGCATGCGAATTTTCTGATAAAGTTATTCTCACTTCAGATAATCCAAGAACAGAAGATCCTGAACTTATTTTAAAAGATATGCAGGCTGGCGTCCCAGTAGAAAAATCTGCGCGAGCACTTTCAATTACGAATAGAGCAGAGGCAATAAAAGTTGCCTGTTCACTAGCAGAGTCTGGTGATATCATTTTGGTGGCTGGAAAAGGTCACGAGAAATACCAAGAAATCAACGGAGAAAGATTTCCGTTTGACGATTTCGAAACCCTTCAAGAAACCCTTAAAAACCTGAATAAATAATGTTATACTATTTGTTTCAATACCTAGACGAACTCGGAATGCCAGGAGCAGGTGTAATGGACTACATCTCTTTTAGAGCAGCATTTGCCATTATTACTTCACTGCTGATTTCAATG
>Ga0189274_100274_pt1 | contig 14683 bp, 14 predicted proteins | sample N5B1minimetaG_FD_130323 | JGI IMG/M metagenome (GOLD analysis project Ga0189274, IMG submission 130323) | Marine microbial communities from the Costa Rica Dome - N5 B1 mini metaG | ecosystem: Environmental > Aquatic > Marine > Oceanic > Photic zone | place: Costa Rica: the Eastern Pacific...
GGTGGTACTGCGCCATTTACTTATGACTGGGATATGGACGGAACAGGAGATACTGACGATAATCCAACTGAAACTAATGTAGCACCAGGTGTTTATTATGTGACTATCACTGATGCGAATGGTTGTTCTGTAACTGATAGTTCAATTGTTGCTGCCGGAGCAACCGTTGATGTTTCAGTAAATGCCACTGCTACTCAAATCACAGCAGTAGCCTCAGGAGCAGGTGTTTCATACGTGTGGTTAGAATGCCCGGCTTATACAGCAGTTGGTTCAACAGATCAGACTTTTGCTCCTACTGTAAACGGAAGTTATGCGGTTGAAATCACGGATAATGGTTGTGTTGATACTTCAGCTTGTACTGATATTACTGAGCTTGGAATTAGTTTGCCATCAATTTCATTTGATGTATACCCTAATCCAGCTCAAAACCAGATTTTTGTGAAGTTAAATTCAGTTTCAGCTAATACTACTATTGAATTAGTAGATATTCAGGGAAGAGTGGTACAAATTGTAGCGGTTAATAATGCATTAACTACTATCAATGTAGACGATTATTCTGATGGTGTTTACTTTATTAGCGTTAGATCTGAAAATGGATTACTGACTAAAAAGATTATCGTTCAATAGAACAAGGATAAATCATTATAAAGAAGGGGAGGGCTCATAGCCTTTCCCTTTTTTTGTGCTAGGGATAGCAGTGACAGCTTGCTGGTATCAACCAGCAACTACAACGGATAGCCCGTTAAAGCAGCCAATAAAAAAAGCACAACAAATAATTGCTGTGCCTTTTAAAACCAGAATTCTGTTTTAGATTATTCTAGTGTAATTTCAACTTGTTTTTGTACTTCTCCGCGCATTAGCGAAATTTGAATTTTATCTCCTGGATTGTACATGGCCAATTTTCCTTGTAATTGAGAAGTTGAGTTGACGTTTTCACCACCCACTGCTAAGATGATGTCTTTTGTTTTCATACCGTTATTGTCAGCATTTCCTCCTTCAACAACTCCTGTGACTACAACACCTTTGTTGGTTGCTAGTTTGTTTAATTGTTGTACTTCTGAGTTATTGTCCATGATATTAATGCCTAATTGTACACGTTGTACTTCGCCATACTTAATGAGGTCATAAGTCACTTTTTTGACAATATTTGATGGCACTGCAAATGAATATCCTGTGTAGTAACCGGTTCCAGATGAAATAGCGGTATTGATTCCGACTAGTTCCCCTTCTTGATTGACCAAGGCCCCTCCTGAGTTTCCTGAATTCACAGCAGCATCAGTTTGAATGAATGATTCTACTGGGAAAATGTTGTCAGCAGGATTGTAAGAAGAAGTCAATAAATCAATGTTTCTGTTTTTTGCAGAGACAATTCCCGCAGTTACAGTAGATTGAAGATTTAACGGATTTCCAACAGCGAGTACCCATTCTCCAAGCTGTAGTTTATCTGAGTTACCAAATTCAGTATAGTCTAATCCATGAGCCTCAATTTTTACTACTGCTAAATCTGTTGAAGGATCGGTTCCTACTATGGTAGCATTGTAGCTTTTTTGGCCAAGATTTACGGTTACCTCTTGAGCGTCTTGTACGACATGATTATTGGTCACAATATACCCTTCAGGTGAAATGACTACTCCTGAACCAGAGGCCTGCCCGTGTCGTTGTCTCTTTCTATATCCATCTTCTCCGTAAAAAAGTTTAAGAAAAGGGTCATAGGTAATCTCCTCAGTTACAAAGTGCGTTTCAATGTGCACTACCGATTCCACGGTTTTCTCAGCAGCATAAGTTAAGTCAACCTGACGTGCACTTTCACCTGTTGGTTTCACCTTGTCATCTGGCAAAGATGTGCTCCAAACGGAAGACTGAGCAATGTTTTGTTCTTTAGAAAAAACAGCTTCTTCTTCTTGATTAAACATGTTTGATGTGAACAGCACGCCAATTGCGGCACCTGCTCCTGCTGTGATAAATGTTTTAAAGCTTGATGTATTCATTCTATAATATGGATTGGTTTGTATTCTTTATTCTTAGAACGATTAAGTTCTTAAAATGTGACAGAGAAAAATTTAAAAAAATGTTAAAAATAGTTTGGTATAAACTTTGCCTTATACCTGTAAAACAAGGAGGTATGAAAAAATTAGTGATTGGTATTTGTTTGCTCAGTTCAATGGGATTTGCTCAGTTGAACGATCCAGTAACGCAGATAGAACATAACGGAACAGTGTATCAAGTAGACCCAAACTTAACGGCAAGGGGGTTAGATTTCATGAATGACAGTGGCATCATGGATATGATGGAGTTAAAACTATATCAAAGCACAGATAGCATACCTTATTTTTCTATTCATGAGAAAAATTCAGTGTCTAAAAACTCCAAATTGATTATGGGAATTCCCTATTTGAGTTGTGGAATTGGTTACCGATACTATGAGTTGATAGAGGAACAACCTAGTTTTTTGCTTTTCAGAGAAGTGGGATACTTTACTGAAGGCAATGTAGGAAAGGTCATTGTTCTGAACAAAGTAAGGAGCTGATTACACCATATCTTCAGTCAAGGTTAGGGGAGTATCAAAAATGGCATCCACCTGTTGGGTTAGTTTATCAAAAGAACAATTTGATTTGTGGCGAATGTGGCCATTCATTAAGTCGATATCATAATCTTTTGCCCACTCTTGGTGATAATGAGCCAGATCTTCAATGGCATCTAAAATGTATTCAATCTCATGGTTTGATTGTGTAGGGTGGATGGACATTCTAATCCATCCGGGTTTTGTCGAACAATCGCCGGTGTTGATTAAATCAGTGATGTTGTGCGATACTTCAGGACTCACATTCAATAAAAAATGGCCATAAGTTCCAGCACATGAACATCCTCCTCTGGTTTGAACGCCATATTTGTCATTGAGCATTTTGACACCGACATTATAGTGCAAGTTATCAATGTAAAAAGAAATGACCCCTAATCGTTCTTTCTGTTGAGGTGCTAAGATGTGAAGATTTGGGATTTTCTCAAGTCGGTCAAATATAATTGCCAGTTGTTCTTTTTCTCGTGCTAAAATATTTTTTACTCCCATTTCATCCTTTAATTGGATTGCTAAAGCGGCTCTAATGGTCTGCAAAAAAGAAGGAGTTCCGCCGTCTTCTCTAGCTTCAATGTCATCTACATATTTGTGTTCTCCCCAAGGGTTTGTCCAATCTACGGTTCCGCCTCCCGGATTATCTGGAATAGTATTCTTATAGAGTTTCTGATTAAAGACTAATATTCCTGTTGAGCCGGGGCCACCTAAAAACTTGTGTGGTGAGAAAAAGATGGCGTCCAGATATCTTCCGTTCGCATCATTTTCATGCATGTTTATGTCTATATAAGGCGCAGAACAGGCAAAATCAACAAAACAAAATCCTCCAAATTCATGCGTGATTTGGGCAATATCTTGATAAGGTGTTTTGATTCCAGTTACATTAGAGCAGGATGTGATGGCTACAATGATGTGTTTTCTGTCAGCATATTTTTCCAAGGCCGCTCTGAATTGCTTGCAACAGGCTAAACCGTTTTCATCAGGTCTCACGACTTCAACGTCTGCAATAGTTTCTAACCAACTTGTTTGATTCGAATGGTGTTCCATGTGTGAAACCAGGACAATCGGACGATCTGTTTCAGCTAATTCAATTTCTTGAGCGAATGACTCATGAATTTTAAGCCCTAAAATACGTTGGAATTTATTGACAACTCCTGTCATTCCTGAGTTTGAAGAAATCAATACATCTTGATCATTCGCATTCACATGCTTTTTAATGACTTCTTTCGCTTTGTGATAGGCATAGGTCATTGTCAGCCCTGTATCAGTTGTCTCTGTGTGTGTATTCGCTACAAATGGTAATAATTCATTTTGAATTTTTTGTTCAATTGGCGCATACATTCGCCCAGAGGCGGTCCAGTCAGCATAACTGATTTGAATACTATTGTGGTACGGTGTACTGATTTTATGATTCACACCGATAATTTGATCTCTAAAAGGCTTGAAATAGGTTTCCATCATGTGTATTGGGTTCTGATGTGAAATTAAGAGAACTGATTTAAATACACATATGTTGAACTAAATAAAAATGAAGGAATCTTGAATTTTTAAAGGCTCTTATGCACCTCTTTTTTTACTTGTTGAATGAGCGGATAGAGTCCGTTTGAGTGCATTTCATACATAGAAGCCATCAGGGTTCCTACTTTTCCCTTGGGAAAACCTTTGTTACGGTACCATACTAGGTAAAACTCAGGTAAATCACAAATGTAGCGCCCTTGGAATTTACCATAGGGCATTTTGGTGCTCACCAAATCAATGAGATGTTTACGTTGCGCTTGAGATGCAGACATGGGTAAAAATACCCAAATCTATTGAGATGGAGTTATAATTTATTCTTCTTCATTGTTATCGATTTCTCGGCTGTAGTTTTCTCTAGCATTTTGAATAAGTGAGTAGAATCCTACTCCGGCTCCAATTGTTAAAATTCCTGTAGACGATAGTAATAACGTTGTCATGTTGTTTGTGTTTGTAATGGTTAATAAATAAGTTGGATTGCTCTTGGTGCAAGATGGATAGTGATGTGGGTTTTTGACCAGAGCCTCTATTACTAGAACAAGGTAGAAGCTAAATTGTTCATTATCAGTTGTGAAATTCAGGTTTTTAGAATTTAGAGTATGTCTATTTTGAACTTTTAAGTGGATGTATTGTACGGTCATACATGAGATCCAAAACATTACTATTGCTTTTTTTTCTGGGAATTTTTTCCGGAGCAATGACTCAAAGCTACACTGTAAATTGGGAGAAAGCTGGTTTCAAGAATACGTGGCGATCGTTTTCTGTGATAAATCATGAAAATTCTGGAGTTGATTTTTCTATTCATGGGTTGGTTCAATCAAATTTAACAGGAGATGGATGCATAAAGCTGGGTATCAATAACCAAGCGAGTGACAAAAAACAACACACCTATACGATCATTTTTTCTGAGAAAGTGAATTTGGAATTTGAAGTCCACGAGCTTAATTGTAGTACTAATAAAAGTTGTTATGATGATGAGCTGCATTTTTCTAAATCTTTTGAAGTATATCGAAAAGAGCACGTTGTAGTCGGAGATCAAAGGGTTGAGCCCAATATCAGCAAGCAGTTCAGATATAATGGTGTGATTGGAGTAAAGTTTAAAGAGGTAGACACTTTAGTCATAACTCACGGAAGCGGAGACTTTTGTAATCCTGGAAGAATTCAATTGTCGCATTTGAAATTCAGTAGGATAGTGAAAGAAGATTTTAAACAAAGGGGTTTTCAATCAGTACTTTACTTTGGAAAGGATGATGACAAGGTGAGTGACGCGTATCAGCCATTGTTAGATTCTATAGTCGGTTTGGCTGAAGAAGACACCACCAAAATGATTTTTATCGTAGGATATACGGATAGCATTGGTACGGTAAGTTATAATGTCGAACTGTCAAAGAGGAGGGTGAAGGAAGTACAACGGTATTTATTGAAAAAAGGAATATCGAACAATCAAATTGAGATTGACTACCAAGGAGAACGTGATCCAATTGATTCTAATGATCACGAAAAAGGACGTGCTTTGAACAGAAGGGTAGAGTTAAGTTTGGTAAAACCTGACCAAAAAAAAGCCGCTAAGTAAAACTCAGCGGCTTTGGATATGTAGTTAAATCTACTTATTCTCCTTTTTCAGCAGAAGCGTCTGCTGGAGCTTCTTTCTTTTCTGGTTTTGGTAATAAAACCTTTCTTGAAAGTTTCCATTTCTTAGTTTTTGGATCTCTACCAATCACCTTAAACTTAAGAACATCTCCTTCTTTACAAACTTCTTCTACTTTTTCAACTCTTCTCCATTCTAATTCAGAAATGTGAATTAATCCATCAGTTCCAGGTAAAATCTCAACGAAGCATCCGTATGCTTGTACTGATTTTACTTTTCCTTCATAGATTTCACCTTCTTCAACGGTAGGAGGGAAGGCAATCAACTTGATTTTATCAACCGCAGCTTTCATGTCATCTCCATTATCAGCTAAGATTTGAACACTTCCTTCTCCTGATTCTACTTCTTCAATCGTAATAGTAGTGTTGGTCTCTTTCTGTAATTCTTGGATGATTTTTCCACCAGGTCCGATAATCGCACCAATTACATCATTAGGAACTAAGAATCCTTCAATTCTTGGAGCGTTAGGCTTCATTTCAGCTCTAGGAGCATCAATTGTCTTCAACATCTCATTCAAGATGTGCGCTCTTCCTTCTTTTGCTTGCATCAATGCCTCAGTCAAGACTTCATATGACAATCCGTCAATTTTGATGTCCATTTGACAAGCTGTGATTCCTTCAGTTGTTCCTGTTACTTTAAAGTCCATGTCACCTAAGTGATCTTCATCTCCTAAGATATCAGACAATACACAGTATTTTCCTTCAGCATCAGTAACTAATCCCATAGCGATTCCTGAAACAGGACGCTTCATTTGGATACCACCATCCATCAATGCTAATGTTCCGGCACATACCGTAGCCATTGATGATGAACCGTTAGATTCTAAGATTTCAGAAACCAATCTGATTGTGTATGGATTATCTTCACCAGCAGGTAACATTCCTTTTAATGCTCTGAAAGCTAGGTTTCCGTGTCCAATTTCTCTTCTTGATACTCCTCTGATAGGACGAGCCTCACCAGTTGAGAATGGAGGGAAATTATAGTGAAGCATGAATTTTTCATAACGCTTTTCAGTTGCGTTGTCAATCATTTGCTCGTCCAATTTACCTCCTAAAGTCAATGAAGTTAATGATTGTGTTTCACCTCTTGTGAAAACAGCCGAACCATGTGCGTTTGGCAAATAATCAATTTCTGACCAAATCGGTCTGATTTCATTGAATTGTCTTCCGTCTAATCTGATTCTGTCATCTAACATTACTCTTCTTACAGCTTCTTTCTTAGCTTTATTAAAGTAAGTTTGGATAAATGGTGATTCAGCTTCTAATGTTTCTTCATCTAAAGAATCAACATATTCTTGATAGATTTCTCTAAACAATTCAGCTCTTTTATTTTTGTCAGCAAGACCTTGACGTGCAACATCTTTACATTTTTCAAATACGGCATCCCAAATCTTTTGTTTGATGGTGTCATCATGTGTTTCATGAGAGTATTCTCTTTTAACAAGTGAAGCAGGGACTTCTTTAGCGAGTTCTACTTGGAATGCACATTGTTTTTTGATAGCCTCATGTGCAACTTTGATGATTTCAACCATCTCTTCTTCAGAGATTTCATCCATCTCACCTTCTAACATTACAATGTTTTCAGCTGTTCCGGCAATCATTACGTCAACATCTGAAGCGTCAAATTCTTCATAAGTTGGATTAATGATCCATTTTCCGTCTACACGTCCTACTCTCACTTCAGACATAGGTCCGTTGAACGGAATATCAGAAACTGCAATTGCTGCTGATGCTGCAAATCCAGCCAATGAATCTGGCATGTTGACACCATCAAATGAAATCAATTGCATCATTAATTGTGTATCTGCGTGATAATCATCTGGGAAAAGAGGTCTTAAGGCTCTATCCACCAATCTCATCACTAAGATTTCATCATCTGCAGGACGTGCTTCTCTTTTGAGATATCCTCCAGGGATTTTACCGTTAGCTGCAAATTTTTCTCTGTAATCTACAGTTAGTGGCAAAAAGTCAATTCCGTCTTTTGCTTCAGGAGCTGACACTACTGTGGCAAGAATCATAGTTCCTCCTGCCTTTACTACAACTGATCCGTCAGCTTGTTTTGCCAACTTACCTGTTTCAACAGAGATCTCTCTTCCGTTTCCAACATCAATTGTTTTTGTTATAACATTCATATTATGTGTGTTGTGATCTGGGGCTTACTTTAGTCCTGCCAAAACAGGGTCCAGATCGGTTTAATTATTTACATTTTAAGCAAAAAGGGGACAATCGAACCGAAATTCAATTGTCCCCTCTTCAATAAGTTTCGCTAAGATTATCTTCTTAATCCTAACTCTTTAACGATCGCTCTGTAACGCTCGATATCTTTAGCTTTCAAATAATCTAAAAGACTTCTTCTTTTACCAACTAGTAATTGAAGTGATCTTTGAGTATTATAATCCTTCTTGTTCTTTTTTAAGTGCTCAGTTAAGTGAGCAATTCTGTACGAGAAAAGTGCGATTTGTCCTTCAGCAGAACCAGTATCGTTCTTACCTTTTCCGTGTTTAGCGAAGATTTCTTCTTTCTTTTTTGAATCTAAGTACATGCCAATATTATTTCAATGATTATTATGTATGTCTTTACTGACTTTCAGTTTAAGACGCTGCAAAGATAGGGATTTAAACTTAACAAATAACTAAAGTTGCAGAATTATGCAATTTCTTTTAGTTCTTGAACATTACCAAGAGCTGACCCAGTTTTTCTTTCAAGTCTTTACGCTCAACAATTAAATCTAGGAATCCGTGCTCTAAAACGAATTCAGAACGTTGAAACCCTTCAGGTAAATCTCTACCAATCGTTTCTTTCACAACTCGTGGGCCGGCGAACGCGATTAGTGCGTTTGGTTCAGCAATATTGACATCTCCTAACATAGCAAAAGAAGCCGTTACTCCACCAGTAGTTGGATCAGTCAAGAATGAAATGTAAGGTAATTTTGCTTCAGACAACTGGTTTAGTTTTGCTGAAGTTTTTGCCATTTGCATCAATGAAAGACCTGCCTCCATCATTCTTGCTCCACCTGATTTTGAAATAATCATGAACGGGCATTGCAATTCTATTGCTTTGTCAATTGCACGAGCAATTTTTTCACCAACAACAGAACCCATAGATCCTCCAATAAAGTTGAAGTCCATTGCGGCAATGACAATTTGCTCCCCATTCATCTTACCGTGAGCAACACGAATCGCATCTTTGTTGCCTGTTTTTTCTTGCATGGCTTTAACGCGATCGGTATATTTTTTGGTGTCTTCAAACTTCAATGGGTCTGCAGCCTCAATTCCTCTTGCGAATTCGGTACCTTTTTTACTATCGAATAAAATTTCAAAGTAATCTTTAGCTCCGATTCGCTCGTGGTGGTTACAAACTGCACATACATGCAAGTTGGCTTTGTGATCTTCTGAAGAAACTACTGTTTTACACTTAGGGCATTTGTACCATAAGCCTTCAGGTGTTTCTTTCTTTTCAGCTGTTGAAGTTGATATTCCTTGTTTCTCTCTCTTAAACCATCCCATAATTATAATCTTTTATGCAATCGAAATTGATTCGTCTAAGTAAACGTCTTGTACTGCATTCAATAGTTTAACACCTTCGTTAAACTCTTTTTGGAATGCTTTTCTTCCTAATATTAATCCATGACCTCCTGCTCTTTTGTTGATCACTGCAGTTTTAATTCCTTCAGCAAAATCTGAAGAAGCACTTCCTGTAGAGGCACCGCCTGAGTTAATTAGACCATTGCGTCCCATGTAGCAATTGGCTACCATGTATCTTGTCAAATCAATTGGATTGTCTGTCGTTAATTCAGAATAAACTTTATCATGTGTTTTACCGAAATTGATTGCTGGATAACCTCCATTCAATGTAGGTAACTTTTGTTTAATGATGTCTGCTTGAATAGTTACACCTAAGTGTGTTGCTTGAGAAGAAATATCAGTAGCTGTGTGATAGTCTACACCATCTTTCTTAAACTCTGAATTTCTCAAATAGCACCATAAGATGGTAGCCATTCCTAATTCGTGTGCTCTTTCAAACGCTTGGGCGATCTCAATAATTTGTCTTTCTGATCCTTCAGAACCGAAATATATTGTAGCACCAACTGCAGTAGCACCTAAATTCCAAGCCTCATCTACCGAACCAAATTCAATTTGATTAAAGGTATTTGGATAAGACAAAAACTCATTGTGGTTTAATTTTACCACAAAAGGAATTTTGTGTGCGTATTTTCTTGAGCATGATGCCAAAACACCAAATGTTGAGGCAACACCATTACATCCTGCTTCAATTGCTAATTCTACTATTTTTTCAGGATTGAAGTATAATGGATTTGGGGCGAAAGAGGCACCTGCTGAGTGCTCAATTCCTTGATCAACCGGTAGAATAGAAACGTATCCAGTTCCACCTAGTCTACCATGACTGTAAAGTGCTTCTAAACTTTTTAATACTTGTGGAGAACGATTGGTATGCAAGAAACTTCTATCCACGAAATCACCACCCGGCAGGGTAAGCATCTCTTTTGAAATGGTTTTACATTCATGCTGAAGCAATGCTTCGCCTTCGTTTCCTAATAATTCAATGACTTTACTAGCAGACATATTGTTGGATTAAAATTAGGTGGGCAAAATTAAAAAACTTTTCGACTAAACCTCACCATTCATTCTTATTTAATTGGCCAGTTGGGCCGCTTCTTGTTTCTCTTTAATAATTTCTAAAGCTAAGCTGAGTTGCTGTTCTTCTGTCATCTCAGAGTTGTCGATTTCAATTGCATCATGTGCTTTTTTGAGAGGAGATATCTCTCTATTCATATCAAGGTAATCTCTTCGGGCAATGCTTTTTTTAACATCATCAAGTGATAAGGTTTCCCCTTTGTTCTGAAGCTCTAAGTAACGTCTCTCTGCTCGGATGTCATTGTCAGCTACCATGAATAATTTTACCTCTGCGTCTGGAAAAACGACTGTTCCGATATCTCTACCATCCATCACGACACCACCTTTTTTCCCCATTTCTTGTTGTATTTTAACCAACTTTGAGCGAACTTCAGAAATAGCAGAAATAGCGCTCACTTGTTTCGAAATACCCAGGGTCCTGATTTCTTTCTCCACATTGACACCGTTCAACAGTGTTTCAGATTTTTTTTGGTCAGGATTGTATTCAAATTGAATTGAAATTTCATTAAGTTCATCAATCACTTGACTTTCAATGAAGTGACCGTCTTTTAATAATCCTGTATTGATGAGGTGTAATGTGACAGCTCTATACATGGCCCCAGAATCTACATAGATGTAGTTCAAGTGATTAGCCAACTCCTTTGCCAATGTGCTTTTACCACATGAAGAAAATCCGTCTATAGCAATAGTAATGTCTGACACATGACAAAGATAAGAATGCTTTTTAAGAAAAAGAATTTATTCTAATGTCAGGTACTCAAATTCGAACTCATAGGTGGTTCCATCCGCTATTTTTCGGACAAATTTCCCATCCATTTGTACGCACAAATCTTCTATTAATTCGAGTCCGAAAGATCCTTCTTTCTGAGGCGAAAGCCAGGTTCCGTTATCTTTATAAATAGCGGTAACAATATTTTCTTTGGGATGTTTTATATCAATTATAATTTCACCTTCATTTTGATTCTTGAAACCATGTTTAAGGGTGTTTGAAATCAGCTCATTGAACATGAGCGCAAATGAAACCAACGATTTTGGCTGAATGTATTCAATCTCACAACTAACTTTTAGTTGTATGTTTTTATCAATTGCATACGTCTTGATTTGTTCTCGTACAAGCGATTCGAGATAAGCTTCCAGGTTAATTTTGGACAATTCTTTTGATTGATACATCATTTCGTGAATCAGTGACATGGCTAAAACCCTTTGAATCGCATCATGAAAATACTCTGTGGATTTTTGGTCGTTGATTTCACGTGATTGAAGTCTTAGCAAGCTCGTAATTACTTGCAAGTTATTTTTGACACGGTGATGAATCTCTTTCAGCATGACCGTTTTTCTTCGTTTTGTATTTGAACAATGTCATATTGCTGTTGTAATTCTTCTTGCGCTAATTTTGATCTTTCTTCTGCAATTCTTGATGCCTTCAGTATTTGACGCATTAAATAGGTGATGAAAAGAGTCACGGCAACTACATTGATTGAAATGAGAACAGCTGCGAAATCATCTCTAATTTCTATTCGTTGGATTTGAATTGCTTTAGGTACTACGTAAAGTGCAGAACCCACTCCGACCATATTCAGTATCAGAGTAATCAAACCAGCTCTTCTACCTAAGAGGTAAAATGCGGTCAAACTAATTGCAACAATCCAGAGTGTGGTTACGAATTTTTGAGAGGAGACAATGAAAAACAAATCGGCCTGGTTAACCAAAGAACCGCCAATTATTCCGACTACTGCGGCAAATGTATAGGAACGTGTTTTGTAGGATACTAACAGACAGGTTAAACAAACAATCAATGCACCGCCGGCAATAAAAACGTTTCCATCTGATTTGAATGCATGAAGGGTAGTTAGAAAGGTAAAAACCCCCACTAAAAAGAACATCAAACGCCAAATAAAATTAAAGCGCTCTTGATCAAAGAGGTCTTCATATTTGGATTTTGGGGTTTGAAATGGGTTCATTCAAGAATGTCTTAGAATTGACTATTTTCGCACTAAATTATAAAAATAGATGACTCAAGGTAAAGTTGCATGGATCACTGGAGCGTCCTCAGGGATAGGAGCAGAAATTGCGTTTCAGCTTAATAGACTGGGGGTCAATGTAGTACTTTCAGCCAGGAATCAAGCCAAGCTGGAGGAAGTGAAGAATAAATTGAGTCAGCCTGAAAATGCTCTGATTTTAACACTTGATCTGGCCTCAGGAAACTCGTTTGAAACTGAAACGCAACAAGTGTTAGAGAGATTTGGTAGAATAGACTACTTATTCAATAATGGAGGCTTGAGTCAAAGAGGAGAAGCTGCTGAGACTTCTATTGAAGTGGACCGCCAGATAATGGAGGTTAATTATTTTGGAACAGTTGCCTTGACGAAAGCTGTTTTACCTATTATGCAAAAGCAGCAATCTGGTCACATCATAGCTATTTCAAGTATTGCAGGGAAGTTTGGATTCTTCTTAAGGTCAGCTTATTCAGCCTCAAAGCATGCGTTGCAAGGATTTTTTGAAAGTGTTCTCTTAGAAGAAGAAAAGAACAACATTAAGGTAACCATTGCTTATCCGGGAAAGATTAATACAGAGATTTCAAAGTCAGCATTAAATGCTACAGGTGAGGCTCACGGAGTGATGGATCATAATCAAGAAACCGGAATGCCAGCGGATGAATGTGTGCGAAAATTATTGAAGGCTGTTCAGAAGAATAAAAAATCGGTATTGATTGGTAATAAAGAAATTTATGCCGTTTACATCAAACGATTTTTCCCGTCTCTTTTCTGGAAGATTATCAGAAAACAAAAGGCAGTTTAATGGATTTACAGTCTTTTTACGCCGAACGGTTAGCACAGCTTAAGCTTGAGATAAAAGGAGTTAAGCAGAAGTCTTTACTGTTTTCAATTCTTAGGTTAACTGTTTTTTTAGCGACAGTTTTAGGAGCTTATTTCAGTTATCCGAAAACCAATTTGATGACAGGTATCATTGTAATTGGGATTGTACTTTTTCTGTTTTTAGTTTCAAAGTCAACAGATATTAAAAATCGCCTAGCATTTTTGCTGAAGTTGCATGAAATTAACGTTGTCGAGCAGCTCAATTTGAATGGTGATTTCTCGAAAAACAGTGATGGGTCAGAATTTATTTCACCAAGTCATTTCTACAATCAAGATATTGATTTGTTCGGTGCTGGTTCATTATTTCAACGCATTAATAGAACCGGAACCAAAAAAGGAAAATACTGTCTTGCTGATCAGCTAAATGCAAATTCTATTGATGATATCATTAAAAAACAAGATGCCATTCAAGAATTGAGTGATATGCTTGATTGGAGACAAGAATTTCAAGCTACAGGTTTGATTATTGAAAATGAAGTAGCGGCTGAAGATTTAATTCAATGGATGAAGTCGTTCGAGTTATCACTGCCTCCATTCGCAAAGTATCTACCATTAGTATTTAGTTTGGGTTCAGTTGCTATGATTACTCTATACGCATTAGGAATGGTGAGTGGTGTAGTGCTTGGATTTTGGTTTGGATTAGGGTTAGCGATTACTTCTAGAAACCTAAAATCTACCAACAAACTAAGTTTGAATGGATCAAAAGTACAAGCGACAATTAAGCAGTATGCTAAGCTTATCTTGGCCATTGAAGAATCTGAATTCAAGACAGAACTGAATAAAGAGCGTCAGGAAGAATTGTTGCGCGAGGGAGAATCCGTTTCAGAGATTTTGAGGCAGTTGGCGCAGGCTTTTGAACGATTAGATCAACGAAATAACTTGATTTTCGGATTCATTGGTAATGGTTTTTTGCTTTGGGATATGCGTCAAACCTTCACGATTGAAACTTGGGTGCAAAAAAATGAGTTAGAGAGTGAAAACTGGTTTACTCAGGTAGCTCTTTTTGATGCTTACAACTCTTTCGCAAATTATACCTTTAATCATCCGGATTACATCTTTCCTGAATTAAAAACAGATAAAGGTATAAAGGCAGTTGATTTGGGACATCCTTTACTAAAGTCAGAGAAACGCATTGACAATTCAATTGAAATGCTTGATGAAGATTTTCTCATTATTACCGGTGCAAACATGGCAGGCAAAAGTACTTTTTTGAGAACCGTGGCGTTATCGATTGTGATGGCGAACTGTGGCTTACCGGTATGTGCTAAGGAATTCAAATATGGTCCGGTGAAATTGATCTCTTCTATGCGGACTACTGACTCTTTACAAGATGATTCAAGTTATTTTTTCGCAGAACTTAGTCGTTTGAAGTTTATTGTAGAAGCCCTGAAAAAGGAGGATTATTTTATCATCCTGGATGA
>Ga0189274_100275_pt1 | contig 14662 bp, 12 predicted proteins | sample N5B1minimetaG_FD_130323 | JGI IMG/M metagenome (GOLD analysis project Ga0189274, IMG submission 130323) | Marine microbial communities from the Costa Rica Dome - N5 B1 mini metaG | ecosystem: Environmental > Aquatic > Marine > Oceanic > Photic zone | place: Costa Rica: the Eastern Pacific...
CCGCCTGCTGGATGCTGTCAGGATCTGTCACATCCAACGGAAGGGCGGTGGCGTCAGACAGTTCATTTGCCAGGTCGTCCAGCTTGTCTGCGCTGCGGGCTGACAGAACCAGGCGCGCGCCTTCTGCGTCCATCTTGGCTGCGATGGCGCGGCCCAACCCCTCGCTCGCCCCGACGAGCCACCATGTCTTGCCTGCAAACATCTCAGTTGCCTTTCGGGCGAATGGTGGCCACCAGCTCGGCAACCTTGATGCCGAATTTGCGCATTTCAGAGCGGTTCATGATGGTGCCGTTCTCCATCAGGTACATCCAGTCGGTGACGTCAAGGACATGGCCGCCCGCGCTTTCGGGGAGGCGGATGCGGTAGTGCAGCTGAACGGTCGCGCCAGTTTGCTGGCCATGTCCTTCGCCGATGATATCATCCGCGGTGGCCGTGAATGCGCCGTCTTCTCCCATGGTGAGATACCATTTGCGCGCCTGGGTATTGCCGCCCGCATAAACGAAATCCTCGCTCAGCGTTCCGGTGTCATCGCTCCACTTGCCATTCATCGTCGCAACAAAGCGCGATACGACGCGCCCCATCGGGCCATAGATGATCCCCTCCGAGATCATCTCGCCGCTCAGATGGGTGCGAATGTCAAAGACGGGGCCGGTGCCCTCGTAGTGGTGCGGGCGTTGGCTGCGAAAGCCGAAACCGGGCCGAAGAAGCGCCAGTAGCAGCAAGGCAATAATCGCTACAAGCAGGAGTTTCATCAGGAGATTACCTTTCTGGGTAGTCGGAGAACCATCGCCACGGCGATGAGTTTGATGCAGCAGGGAATGACCGCGTAGGCCCAGGTCAGCGTCTGAAGCGCCGCTGCGCTGTTCTCGGCGCCGGGTTGGAAACCGCTCATCTGCAAGAGAGGAAGAAGAAGGACAGCCGCCGCAGCCAATGCAAGTTTCGCGGCAAAGGACCACAGGCCAAATGCCTGACCTGCCTGTAGCCCGGCGCGCGCGAGCGTGCGGGAAAACAAGACCGGCAGGATGACCATATCAGCACCAAGGGCCGCGCCGGACCCGATGCAAATCAACGCAAAGCCAACGCCCGCCCCCTGTGGGAGGAAGGCCGCCCCGGCAAAGGACAGGATCGCAAGCAGCATTGCGGGGAACAACACTTGCTGGGCGCCCAACCGGTCGGCGGCCCGGCTCCACAGGGGTACGGACAGGCCGGCCGCCAGGAAAAATAGAACCAGAAAGGGCCCGGCCAGGTCCGGCAGCAGCAGCTTGTCTTCGACGAAGAACAGGAACAGGGTCGAGGTCATGGCGACGGGCAGGCTGTTTACCAGCGCAAGCGCCAACAGCCTGATCCCGCCAGCATCGCGCAGCGCACCCAAAGAGAGCGGCTCCTCACGCGGCGCTTCATTGGTCCATAGTCCACGGGTCATCCACCACACCAGAACGCACAGGCACGCCAGCACCCACCCAAAGGCGGGGTATCCCCCCTGCGCCGCACCGAATGCGACCAGCGCCGTAGGGGCGAGGGCTGCGATGATGATGCCTGCCAATGTCCCGGCTTCGCGGTAGCTTGCCAGTTTGATCAGCGCCTCGGGGCTGCCTGCCAACGTGGTGCTTTGGCCATAAAACAGGACAGTGCCAAGGCTATAGGCCGTAAACAGCAACACCAGCGCCACAACCAGCCAGGGCACCACGCCACCGGCATTGGGCCGCGCCGAGTAGAGAAGGATGAAACCGCCTGCCATGCCAAATGCGGTCAGGGCTGCGAAGGTTGCTCTTTCTTGTGGCCAGCGGTCGGTGATCCAGCCCAGCAGGGGATCCTGCACGAAATCAAGCACCCGGATCCCCGCGAGAACCATCGCCAGTGTGCCTAGGCTCACACCCAGTTCCGCCGTCGCAAATCGCGGCAGATGGATGTAGAGCGGCAGGCCGGCGGCTGCCAGCATCAACGCAAAGAGAGAAATCCGGTGCGCCTGCATTACTGGCCCCGCAGCTCCCGCGAGAGGCGCGCGGCACGGCTGTTGTCGGACAGCCAGATGTTGAGAAAGCGCTTGCGCGCGTCAGGGTGACGGACAGAGCAGGTGCGTCTGCCGTTCAGATATAGCGCCACCTGGTTGCGAGAGGGGGAACTGGCAACAAAACTGTCACCCGCACCGACATCGCGAAAACACTGGTCCAGTTTTTGCAGAAACTGGGCCTGATCCGGGCGTTGGCCCTCCAGCCGTTCGATTTCCGCGGCGGTGGCGCGCATCAGCTGATCCTTGCTAAAGGCCCGGCGGTACGACAGGCGCAGCGCCAGCGGCGTGTTCCAGTCGAATTGCTGTTCGCCTTCGAGAAACAGGCTCGCGTCGTAAAGTGGCAGACCGAGCCAGCGAAACGTGACTTCACCCAGCTTGGTTGGCGCCGAAAGGCCGATTTCGGCCTTTGAGGGGGTGGCGACACTGCAAAAGGCAGCGGTTGCACAAGAGGCAATGACGCCGCTCAGTCGGCTGAGGATCGGTATCGCAGTGTCAGGCATGAGCAATCTCCACTTGGACAACATCGGTCTGCCCCACCTCAAAGGAGGCCGCGCAGGCCTCAAGGTAGTAGCGCCAGTTGCGCAGGAAGCCTTCGCCATAACCAAGGCCCTGGATCTTGGGCGACATATCTACCAAGCGATCGGCCCAGGTGCGGCAGGTGCGGGCGTAGTCGGGACCAAAGGCAAAGCTGTTCTTGACCTTCAGCCCGGCGCTTCGGGCTTGATGGGAAATCACCGCATCTGACAGCAGCATCCCGCCGGGGAAGGTATATTGGCGGATGTAGTCCGATGAGTTGCGATAGATATCGAAATAGCTGTCCTGAACCGTGATGGCCTGAATGACGGCGCGCCCGTTTTCCGCAAGGCGGCTTTTTACCGTCGAAAAATAGCTTGGCCAGTAGCGTTCGCCCACCGCCTCGATCATTTCGATGGAGACGATGTTGTCGTAGGTGCCTTCGCTGTTGCGATAGTCGCAGAGCCGGATATCGGCGCGCCCGTCCATTCGGGCGTCGGCATAACCAAACTGGCTGGGTGAAATGGTCAGCCCGGTGACGTGGCGACCTGTCTCTGTGGCGCGTTCTGCAAAGCCGCCCCAGCCACAACCGATTTCCAGGATCCGCTCCCCCGCCGCGAGACGGCTGAGCACGCGGTCGTATTTGCGGGTCTGTGCACGGCCCAGATCATCATCTCCGGGCGCATAGAGCGCAGAGGAATAGGTCATGCTTTCGTCCAGCCAAAGCTGGTAGAACTCATTGCCGACGTCGTAGTGCGCCTTGATGTTGCGCGATGCCCCCTTGACCGAATTGGCGCGCAGCAACCGATCGACAACGCGAAACTTCAGGCCTGCCCAGAAACTGGGATAGGCAAAATCGGACAGGTGATCGAGATTGAGCAGCGCGACCTTGATGACGTTCTCGATGCTGGAGGTTTCCCAAAGCCCCGCCACATAGGTCTCTCCCAGCCCGATATCGCCGCGCGCCGCGGTGGCGGTGATCGCGCTCCAGTCGTGGATATGAAGATCCGCCTGTGGGTCGCCCTTGCCAAAGTCGTGGGTGTCGCCCTCTGGCGTGGTCAGCCGCAGGCTGCCGTTGCGAATGCGGGTGCAGCTGTCAAGAAAGTCATGTTTTACGCGTTTGGTAATAAAAAGCATCAGCTGATCTCGTGTTCGGGTGGTGTGGGGCGAGGGCGGTACGTCGCGCCCTTGAGTTTCAGTTTCAGCGCCTGCCAGTAGATAAGGGCGACGGTGCGCATGGTGCCTGCCGGACGGCGCAGGCTGGCCAAAAGCAGTGCGCGGTTTGTCAGCGGACGGCGTGGACCTGTAAGGGTGGCGATCACGCCCTCCTTGCCATTGCGGTGATCGATGCGGATCGCAATGCGGCGGGGGGTGATGTCAAAGTTGAAGCGGTAATCGCCTGCAATCTCCTGAAAGGGAGAGACGTGAAAGACCTTTTGCGCCACCAGTCGGTCACTGGCGGCGATCGCGGTGAAATCAGGCTTGTGGCAGAGATAGCTGTGCCGATCCCCGAAGGTGTTGTTCACCTCGGCGATGACCGCATGCAGGCGGTCTCCGCGAAAGGCCAGCCAAAAGCTGACGGGGTTGAACACATGGCCGAGGTAGCCCGGTTGTGTCAGCAGGCGGATCGTGGTGCCCTCTAGCGACAAACCTGCATTTGCGAACACGCTTTCGGCCCAGGCAACGCCAGATCCATTGCCGGGGCGTCCGCCGTGGTTGCGGTCCCGCACCGAGGCGAGGTTAAACCGGTTGCGCGAAAACAGAAGAGGGCCGTGGCTGCTGCTCGGGTCGATCAGCACGTAGTCGACGCCATAGCGAAACGCGTTGGAGATCTGCCCGTGGCGCGCGTGGGTCGTCTGGCCTGCGATATGGTCGGGCCAATGGCTCATGCGGGGATCCTCTCATGGATCTGGGCATCCCGTGCCTGCAGGTCACGTGCGACGCGAACGGCGCTGGCAAACCCGTCTTCGTGAAACCCGTGACGCAGGTAGGCACCCGCGAACCAGGTGTGATTGTCGCCTTGGATGTCCTTGATCTGTTGCTGCGCTCGCAATGCGGCCTTGTCGAACACCGGGTGGCGGAATGTTTTTTGATCGTAGATCATCTCCTCGCGCACCGGCGAGACGGGGTTCAGCGAGACAAACAGCGGATCGCGTTCGTCGATGTTTTGCAGCCGGTTCATCCAGTAGGTGACACCGATTGCGGTGCGATCGTCTTGCTGGTCGGCCTTATAGACCCAGGAGGACCAGCAGGCGCGCCGCTTGGGCATTTGCTGCGCGTCATGATGCAGGATCATTTCGTTGTCCTGATAGCGCATCGCGCCGAGGATTTTCTTTTCGTCCTCTGTCGGATGTGTCAGCAGACGCAGGCTGTCATCGGAATGACAGGCCATGATGACCTGATCAAAAGCCTCTTCGGTGCCGTCCGGCAGATGGATACGCACACCCTCGGCGGTGCGCTGGACACCACGGACGGCGGTGCCGGGGCGCAATTGGCACCCCATCTGTTCCAGCCGCGCGGTCAGGCGGCTGACATATTCGATGCTGCCTCCTTTTACGGTCCACCATTGATGCTGGCCCGTTGCGCTGAGGAGAGCATGGTTGCGGAAGAAACGAACCAGGGACTGGGCCGGGAAGTCGCGAATTTCTTCGGGCGGGGTCGACCAGATCGCCCCGCAGATCGGCATCAGATAGTAGCGTTGGAACCAGTCCCCCAGCTTCAGCTCATTCACCAGCTCACCGATTGTGACGCTATCGGTGTTGGCCGCCTGCACAGCCTTGGCGTTGAAGTGAAGGATATCGCGCACCATTCGATAAAAGGCAGGGCGCGCTGCGTTGCGTTTTTGCCCGAGGAGGGCACCGAGGTTGCGCAAACCGTATTCGACGCTGCCGTCACCGATGGTGGCTCCGAAACTCATGTCGCTTTTGACAACAGGCACATCCAGATCGCGAAACATCGACGTCAGATGCGGGTAGTTCACGTAGTTGAAGACAATAAACCCGGTATCAACCGGCTGATCGCCGTTGCGCCCCGCCAGAACAGTACGGGCATGCCCGCCAAGGCGCGGTGCGGCCTCGAATAGGGTGACGTTATGGGTCTTAGCCAACAACCACGCTGCCGCCAGGCCGGAAATGCCACCGCCGACGATCGCGATACGCTGGCGGGCAGATGAAAATGCATCAAACGACATGCTGTCTCCATTTGTGTTTTCAACTTGTTACGCTGGGTTGGGGGCGTCGGATCAAAAATGAACGTATGAAATGATCTGGAAGACAAAATTTTTGAAAAAAGTGGCAGGCGCGGTGATCCAAAAGCGTAAAAGCACCGTAATCCCGGTATGCTGACCTCGCTAAGCGACCAATCTCTTGCAGCGCTCGACGCTCCAGTTACGGTAGACCGTGACACAAGTGCTGTGCGTGAAAGGGAAAAAGTGGAACGGGAAAGCCTATCTGACCAAACGGTCTGGATGCTGGCGGTGCGCGACAATCGCGACCGGGTGGCGTTTGGTCGCCTGTTCGACTATTTCGCGCCCCGACTGAAAGGCGTGATTTGCCGCTCTGGCATGTCACCCAGTCAGGCAGAGGATGTCGTGCAGGACGTCATGCTAACCGTGTGGCGCAAGGCGGCGATGTTTGATCCAGAGCGGGCGCAGGTGTCTGCGTGGATTTTTCAGATCGCCCGCAACCGTCAGATCGACGTCATCCGCAAGGAGCGCAGGCCAGTCCCGGAAGAGCTGAAGCTGCCGGAAGAGACACAGGAAGATGCAGCCCAGGTGCTGGCGCTGGATCAGGAAACACAAAAACTGCGCGCCGCGTTGCGCCGCCTGAAACCCGCCCAGCGGGAAATGGTCGAAAAGGCCTACCTTGGGGAGCTCACTCATTCGGACATCCGGGACCAGACCGGATTGCCGCTTGGTACGATAAAATCGCGCATCCGTCTCGGTCTAGAGCGGCTGCGTCACGAATTGAAGGAACAAGGACTGACATGACCGGTGTGCGTCATCATATCCCGGACCCTCTGTTGGTTGCCTATGTGTCAGGATCGCTGCCACAGGCCTATTCGCTGGTGGTCGCAACCCACCTGTCCATGTGCGATGACTGTCGCGCCCGCGCCACTGCACATGAGGCGGTTGGGGGATCCATCCTGGAAAGCTGCGGCACTGCCGATCTCTCCGGCGGGCTGCGTCAGCGCGTCTTTGACATGTTGGACGAGCCGGTCATCGAGACCCCGCGCTATGAGCGGTCCGGCATCTTTCCCGCACCGGTCATGGAGGCGCTCGGCGGCTTGCCGCCCAAGTGGAAGAGCCTCGGCATGGGGGTGCGCCAGTCCATTCTCAGCCATGACGAGGGCGGCAGTGTCCGGCTTTTGTACATCCCCGGAGGGCAAGCCGTTCCAGACCACGGCCACAACGGTTTGGAGCTGACGCTGGTCCTGCAGGGCGCGTTTCGGGACGAAACCGGCCGCTTTGGCGTTGGCGATCTGGAGGTGGCTGACGATGACCTGGAACATACCCCGGTGGCCGAAGACGGCGTGGCGTGCATCTGCCTTGCGGCGACGGATGCAGCGTTGCGGTTCCGTTCCCTTGTTCCGCGCCTCTTGCAGCCGATCTTTCGGATCTGAACACCGTGCGCCCGTGACGAAATGGGCCTGTGAAACGACAAAGGGCTGCCAATTGGCAGCCCTTTTCGATTGTGATGCGCGTTTGTACACCTCGGCTCTGATCAGCCGTTCATCACCTTGCCCATATGGCGGCCGGTGTCGATCATGCGGTTGGAGAAGCCCCATTCGTTATCGTACCAGCTTACGACACGGACCAGACCTTCGGAGGTGACAGCGGTCTGCGGTGCGGCGAAACAGGACGAATGCGGGTCATGGTTGAAGTCGATCGAAACGAGCGGGTCCGTTTCGTAGGACAGGATCCCGGCCAAGTCGCCCTCGGCCGCGGCCTTGAGCGCGGAATTCACGCTTTCGACTGTGGCGTCTTTTTCCGGCACAAAGCTCAGGTCAACCACAGACACATTGGGTGTCGGGACCCGGATCGCAGAGCCTTCGAGGCGGCCCTTGAGGTGGGGCAGCACTTCGGCAATGGCGCGGGCTGCGCCAGTCGAGGTCGGGATCATCGACAGCGCCGCAGCGCGCGCCCGATAGAGATCCTTGTGGCTGGTGTCATGGGTCGGCTGGTCGCCTGTGTAGGCGTGAATTGTGGTCATGTAGCCGGTCTTGATACCAAAGGCGTCATCCAGAACCTTGGCAACCGGTGCGAGGCAGTTCGTGGTGCAAGACGCATTGGAGACGATAATGTCGTCCTTGGTCAGATCGCCGTGGTTCACGCCATAAACAACGGTGCGGTCGACCTCTTTGCCGGGCGCAGAGATCAGAACCCGCTTGGAGCCATTCTGCAGGTGCTTGGCAGCGCTGTCGCGTGTGGTGAACAGACCGGTGCATTCATAGGCAATGTCCACGTCCTGCCAGGGCAGCTCTTCGGGGTTGCGGATCGCGGTCAGTCGAATGCTGTGCTTGCCGACTTGCATGGTGTCGCCGTCGACCGTGACCTTTGCCGCGAGGCGGCCGTGCACGCTGTCGTACTTGAGCAGATGTGCAAGCGTGTCCGCCGGGGACAGGTCGTTGATCGCAACAACGGTGACGTCCTCGACGTTGTTTTCCAGCAGGGCGCGCATCACGCCACGGCCAATCCGGCCAAATCCATTGATCGCAATTTTCAAGGTCATAAGTGCAACTCCGACTGGGTCATGCAGGCCGGTGCAAAAAATCCGGCCTCTAGAGTGTGATGTTTGCGGCATCGTTATCGCTAACACTGTCGGAAATCAAGAGCGCAGCCGATGCCCTGACGCGGCGGCCCAGCCAAAAACGGATGCGCAGGGTGCGCGCCGTATTTTCAGGTAATTGAAAAGACGGGAAAATTTGGCTCTATCTGTGGGCGCGATCACGGCAACGTGACGCGGCAACGGGCAGATCCCGCAGGGGTGCCCTCCGAACCGGAGCACATCACCATTCTGGTTTGGTCCTGTTCTGCCGCCTCTTGCCACAATTACGGACAGTTTGGACGATATCCGATCAGCTGCACGCATGGGTTGTTCGGGTTACCATTTGTAAATCCAGGATTGTCAGGATGGCGCGTGTATCTTTGGGTTGTTTTGGGTGTTTTCATGCGACTTAGACTTGTAATGCTACTGGTAATTGGACCCCTCTTGGCGCTGGCTGGGGTTTTCGTGCTGATGGAGATCAACAATCAGCGACAAAACCATCAGGTTGCTGTCATTGCCGCTGAAAAGACCGCGGAAGATGGGCTGATCGGTGATCTGATCCATGAACTCCAGCGAGAGCGCGGGTTCTCGGCTGGGTTTCTGTCCTCCAAGGGGCAGAATTTCGCAGCGGATCTGACAAGCCAACGCGCAGCGACGGACGCCGTGCTGGGGCGGACCTTGGGGCAGGTTTCGCGCTTGGCAGCTGACCACCCAGACGCCTACCGCACATCAGAAACTGCCCTTGCTGAACTGTCGGTGATGCGGGCCAATGTGGACGGGCTGGTCATTCCGGTGCCGGACATGGCGTCTTATTACACCGGCATCATCAACAATCTGCTGCATGTGTCGCGGGCGGCGATAAGCGTGGACAATTCCAGCCGGTTTCAGGCGCTCTTGCAGGCGCGCTTCCTGATGAGCACCGCCAAAGAACGTGCCGGTCTGGAACGTGCAACGGGTGCTGTGGGAATTGGGCAGGGATTTGATCTGGCCCTGCACGACAGGTTTGTATCCCTTGTCGGGGGGCAGGATGCTCTGCTGGCTGAGGCCTCAGCAGCATTGGATGAGGGCAGCTGGATTGCTGGTTTGCAGCAGTCACCTGAGTATCTGACACTGGAAACGCTGCGCCGCCAACTTGTTGCCAACTACGAAAAAGGGCAGGCCGCGGATATTTCCGGCAGCGCGTGGTTTCAGGCATCTTCCGCTTGGATCGACCTGCTGAGAGCCGAGGAGCAGAAGATCAACACCCGCATCGTTGAATTCGCCCGCGAGGTTGAGGTGCGCAGCGGCACTGCGCTCAATCGCCTCGTGATGGTTGCGGTTGCGGCCTCCATCGCGGTCATGCTGTTTGCAATCGGTTGTTTTGAGCTGATGATCCGTCGGATCCGTGCCCTGACCATGGCAGTCGGCGCCTTTACCCGCGGTGACTTTGATGTCGAAATCAAGGGGACGACCGGCAATGATGAACTGAGCCGCATGGCGCGCGCGGTCGATGGTTTCAAGGACGAGTCCCTGGCGATGCGCACCTCTGCGCAATCCCTGGAGGCGGCCCAGAAACAGAGAGAGGAAGAGCAGGCAGGTGTTTTCCAGACCGTGAAGGCGCATTTGACCCGCCTGTCGGACGGAGATCTGACAGCAACCATTGACACGCCCTTTCCGCCGTCTTTCGAGGGATTGCGCGGCGATTTCAACGATACCCTTGCAACGCTTGGGGCGACGTTCGGGCAGATCGCAGATGCGGCAGCCAGTATTCGCAACGGCGCGGCCGAAATTCGGCAATCTTCCAGTGATCTGTCTTATCGCACCGAAAGCCAGGCTGCCACGCTGGAAGAAACCGCAGCAGCGTTGGAAGAGATGACCGCCAGCATCCGCTCTGGCGCCGAGCGAACCCGCACGGTAGAGCACACGATGGCCGAAACCCGTCAGGAAGCAGAAACCAGCGGGGTCGTGGTGCAGAACGCCGTGTCTGCCATGACTGAGATCGAGCAATCCTCAGGGAAGATATCTCAGATCATTTCGGTGATCGATGATATTGCCTTTCAGACCAATCTTCTGGCTCTCAATGCCGGGGTAGAGGCCGCCCGTGCAGGCGAGGCGGGGCGCGGGTTTGCGGTGGTCGCAAGCGAAGTGCGCGCCTTGGCGCAGCGGTCCTCTGATGCGGCGATGGAAATCAAGACGCTTATCGAGGACAGCTCGCGTCAGGTCGATCACGGCGTAGAGCTGGTCGGGAAAGCAGGTGATGCCCTCACCAGCATTGTCGAGCGGATCAATCATGTCTCGCAACTGGTGTCAGAGATCGCCGAAGGGGCGGTTGAGCAATCAACCGGCCTCAACGAAATCAACACCGGCGTGAGCCAATTGGATCAGGTCACCCAGCAAAACGCCGCAATGGTGGAGGAAGCGACTGCCGCCGGGCATATGCTGGACGGCGATGCTACGAAACTTGCGGATCTGGTGGACAAGTTCAGGATCAGCTCTGCAGGCGGCGCTGCGCGGGGAGGGGCGGACCCCATTGATGCAGCGCTGTCGGAAACGGTGCCATACCACGTAGAATCAGCTCCATTCCCGGCCACTTCTGCACGCTCAGCCTAAGACGGGCTCTTGTTGATACAGAGTGCGCCGGCACAACATATGCTACTGCCCGTCACGCCAAGGGCGACAATCGGTGGTCGATGTCGGTTCCGGATATAAACTCGTCCGGAACCGCCACGGTGTGTCGGCGCGCTTATTGGGCAAATGCTCCTGCAAGGAACAGGAGCTGGCATGCGGTACTCTGCGCTTGGACTGATCAAAGAGGCCCTGACGGGGCACAAGGGCTGGCGCCCGCAATGGCGGGATGTCGCGCCTCAATCGCACTATGACTATGTGATTATCGGTGGCGGCGGTCATGGTCTGGCAACGGCCTATTATCTGGCGAAAGTGTTTGGCGCTGCCCGGATCGCAGTGCTGGAAAAGGGCTGGATTGGAGGCGGCAATGTCGGCCGCAACACCACCATCATCCGCTCGAACTATCTGCTGGACGGAAACGAGCCGTTTTATGAGTTTTCTCTCAAGCTGTGGGAAAACCTCGAGCAGGATCTGAACTACAACGCGATGGTGAGCCAACGCGGCATCCTGAATCTGGTCCACACCGATGCCCAGCGTGATGCAGCGCGCAGACGCGGCAATGCGATGATCCTGAACGGTTCGGATGCGGAGCTGTTGGATACGGACGGGGTGCGGGCGATGTACCCGTTCCTCAACTTTGATGATGCGCGTTTTCCCATCAAAGGCGGGCTGCTGCACCGCCGGGGCGGAACCGTGCGCCATGATGCGGTGGCATGGGGCTACGCCCGCGGCGCCGACATGCGCGGCGTCGACATTATCCAGAACTGCGAAGTCACCGGCCTGCGGATCGAGGGCGGCAAAGTTCAAGGGGTGGAGACCTCTCGTGGCTATATCGGCGCGGGCAAGGTCGGCGTGTCGGTTGCGGGCAATTCCAGCCGGGTGATGGCCCTGGCAGGGATGCGTCTGCCCATCGAAAGCCATGTACTGCAAGCGTTTGTCTCTGAGGGGCTGAAACCGTTCATTCCCGGTGTCATCACCTATGGTGCGGGGCATTTTTACTGCAGCCAATCGGACAAGGGTGGCCTTGTCTTTGGTGGCGACATCGACATGTACAATTCCTACGCGCTACGCGGCAATCTGCCAGTGGTCGAGGATGTGGTCGAAAGCGGCATGTCCCTGATCCCGGCGCTGGGCCGGGCGCGGCTGCTGCGCAGTTGGGGCGGCATCATGGATATGTCGATGGATGGCTCTCCCTTCATCGACCGGACCGATATCGAAGGGCTCTATTTCAATGGCGGTTGGTGTTACGGCGGTTTCAAGGCCACGCCTGCCGCAGGCTATTGTTTCGCCCATCTCCTGAAAACCGACCGCCCCCATGAAACCGCCACGGCCTATCGCCTGGACCGGTTCATGAGCGGTCACATGATCGACGAAAAGGGCCAGGGCGCCCAACCCAACCTGCACTAAGGACAAGACGAGATGATTATCAACCATCCGCTATTGGGGCCGCGCGATGCGCAGGAGTTCACCTATCTCGGCGATGCGGGGCTGATGAACCGCCCGTACTGGCTGTCTGAGACCGCGCTGCAGCAGTTCCACGACTATCTGTATCTTCGCGAAAATCCTGCCGGTGAGCATCGTGAACTTTGGTTTCATGAACAGGGGGATCGCTCCTGGCTGGTCGTGACCCGCAACACTGTCACCCATGAGATCCTCAAGGTCGAGCTGGCCCGGGATGTTGCCCTTGCCCAAAAGGCGGCCAACCTTGTCCAGGAGCCCTCGCAATGAGCGCGGTATCAACGCAGCAGGTGAACCGGCTGAGCGGAGGTCTGGTAGATCGTGGCCAGCCGCTGTCATTTCGCTTTGACGGGCAGAGCTATCAGGGCTGCAGTGGTGATACCTTGGCCTCGGCGCTGATGGCGAATGGCGTGCGCCTGATGGGGCGATCGTTCAAATATCACCGGCCGCGCGGCTTGCTGAGCGCGGGCAGCGAAGAGCCAAACGCGTTGGTTGAATTGCGCACCGGCGGCAGGCAGGAACCCAACACCCGTGCCACGGTCGCAGAGCTATATGACGGGTTGGACGCGCGGTCGCAGAACCGCTGGCCCTCGCTGGAACGCGATATGATGGCGATCAATGATCGGTTCGCCAATTTCCTGACCGCCGGGTTCTATTACAAGACGTTCATGTGGCCCAAGGCATTTTGGGAGAAGCTGTATGAGCCCATTATTCGCAAGGCCGCAGGGCTGGGGCGCCTGACAGGAGACGCTGATCCGGATGCCTATGACAAAGGGTTTTTGCACTGTGATCTTTTGGTGGTCGGGGCTGGGCCAGCGGGGCTGGCGGCGGCGCTGACGGCGGGCCGGGCGGGTGCGCGGGTGATCCTCGCAGATGAAGATTTCTTGCTGGGTGGTCGCCTGTTGAGCGAAGCACAGCCATTGGCGGACATTGCGGGCGCAGATTGGGCGGGTCAGGTCCAGGCAGAGCTTGCAGTGATGGGCAATGTCCGCATTCTGCCGCGCACGACGGTGTTTGGGGCATATGACCATGGGATTTATGGCGCGGTCGAACGCAACGCGGATCATGTCGCAGCGCCTGATGCGGGCAAGCCCCGCCAGACGCTCTGGCGGATTTACTCCAAGCGGGCGATCATCGCGACAGGGGCAATTGAGCGGCCCATTGCGTTTGAAAACAACGACCGACCGGGGATCATGCTGGCTGGGGCGGTGCGCTCTTTTGCCAACCGCTGGGCTGCGACACCTGCGTCTTCGGTGGTGATTTTTGCCAACAATGACGATGCTCATCAAACCGCGCGTGACCTGCAGGCCAAAGGCGTGGATGTGCCTGCAGTGGTCGACGTACGCCCAGATGCCCCTGAAATCCCCGGAATTGAGCTCCTTGCGGGTGCACAAATCGTGGAAACCGCCGGGCGGTTGGGGCTCCGCTCTGTCACGGTGCGGATGGCCAATGGTCAAACCCGGATCATCCCCTGTGGTGCGCTGGCCATGTCCGGCGGATGGAACCCGAACCTTGGCCTGACCTGCCATCAGCGGGGGCGCCCGGTTTGGGATGGCGATCTCCATGCCTTTGTGCCCGGACAGGACTTGCCAGTTGGCCAGCATGTTGCAGGGGCCGCGATGGGGGCCATGTCCACCGACGCCGCCCTGCGCAGCGGGGCAGAGCAGGCAGGGGAGGCGCTGGCAGATCTGGGGTTCACAGTGCCTGCGCCAGAGCTGCCAAAGGCGGAGGACGCGCCCGTGTCTCTGACGCCTTTCTGGCACGTGCAGGGCGCCAAGCGCGCTTGGCTCGACTTTCAGAACGACGTCACCGTCAAGGACGTCAAGCTTGCCCATCAGGAGAACTTTACCGCAGTTGAGCATCTGAAGCGCTATACCACGCTTGGGATGGCGACCGATCAGGGCAAGACGTCCAATGTCGGCGCCCTCGCGGTGATGGCAGAGCTGACCGGCAAGTCCATTCCGCAGACGGGAACCACGATCTTTCGTCCGCCTTACACGCCGGTGGCCATGGGGGCGCTTGCTGGGCGCGCAGTGGGCAAGGATTTCCATCCGACCCGCCTGACGCCGAGCCATGCCTGGGCGGAGGAACAGGGCGCCGTGTTTGTCGAGGTTGGCAACTGGCTGCGGGCGCAGTGGTTTCCCAAACCGGGTGAAACCCATTGGCGCCAGTCTGTGGATCGCGAGGTGCAGCAGACCCGTCGCTCTGTCGGGATCTGTGACGTCACTACGCTGGGTAAAATCGATTTGCAGGGGGCGCATGCGGCAGCCTTTTTGAACATGATGTACGCGAATGGCTTTGCAAAGCTGGC
>Ga0189274_100276_pt1 | contig 14516 bp, 12 predicted proteins | sample N5B1minimetaG_FD_130323 | JGI IMG/M metagenome (GOLD analysis project Ga0189274, IMG submission 130323) | Marine microbial communities from the Costa Rica Dome - N5 B1 mini metaG | ecosystem: Environmental > Aquatic > Marine > Oceanic > Photic zone | place: Costa Rica: the Eastern Pacific...
ACTTAGTCGGAGGTAAAGAAGCCACTGATTTGGATCTATTTGAATGGGCTAAACAAGCTGAAATACTTGGGGCAGGCGAAGTACTGTTTACATCAATGGAAAATGATGGAACTAAAAACGGCTTTGCTAATGATGCTTTAAGTCAATTAAATAAATTGGTGAACATTCCAATCATTGCTTCTGGAGGCGCAGGTACCATCAAAGATTTTATTGATGTATTCGAACAAACAGGAGTAGATGCAGCGCTGGCAGCTTCTATCTTTCACTTCAATGAAATTAGTGTGCCGGAACTCAAAAATGAATTAAAAACGAAAAAAATTGCAATAAGATGATTGATGTAAACAAGGTAAACTATGATGATAAAGGACTTGCACCTGCAATCATTCAAGATGCCAACACGAAAGATGTGTTGATGCTAGGTTATATGAACAAAGAGAGTCTTGAACAGACCATGGACAGCCGAAAAGTAACTTTTTACTCAAGATCAAAACAACGACTGTGGGTTAAAGGTGAAACATCCAAAAATTACTTAAATGTTCAAAATATTGCCCTAGATTGTGATCAGGATGCCATTTTGATTCAGGCTATACCTGAGGGTCCAACTTGCCACACGGGAACGACAAGCTGTTGGGGAGAAACAGAACAGGGAATCTTTGATTATTTAGAAGAAACGATAGAAGATCGATTAAACAACCCTTCTGCTAAAAGTTATGTTTCAGATTTGGCCCAAAGGGGTATAAACAAAGTGGCCCAAAAGGTAGGTGAAGAGGCGGTTGAAGTTGTAATTGAGGCGAAAGATGATAATGAAGAATTGTTTTTAAATGAAACGGCTGACCTCATTTTTCACATCCTTGTTTTGTTGCATTTCAAAGGGTATAATTTGTCAGCGGTCGAAAAGACCCTCGAGCAAAGGCGTAAATAGGTTCTATTGTCCTACATTTAGGAACCAATTTATGCTAAACCCTTGAATTTGAACCTCAAGTCAATAACGTACATATTGTTCCTATTTGTTGCACAACTTGCTGTTGGGCAAAATGAAGACAGTCTGCTTCAAATCATTGAAGGTAACTACCCAGATAGTACGCGAATAAAAACCCAGCTTCACTATTCAAAGATTGTTCAAGAGGATGATCCACAGAAAGCTATCGATATTGCTCAAGATGCAAGCATGTTGGCGATACAATCTAAACAGTATTTGTTGGCAGGTGAAGCTTTCAATCAGCTTGGATTATTCTTTTACTTCCAAGGTGATTATAATGAATCAAAAGCAAACTTTTCTGAATCAGGAGTTTATTATGAATTAGCAAATGAACCAAGAGGTATTGCAAATTCATCTAACAATACCGGTGTTATTGCTTATGAACAAGGATACTATTTTGAAGCCTTAGACCTTTTCGCCAAAGCTCTTGTAATCCGCAAATCCCTTCAAGATTCTGCAAGTATTTCTGTGTCATATAATAACATTGGTAACGTCTACAAAGACATTGGAAACCTTGAGAAGTCTAAAGAGTACTACGCCAAGTCAATTGAGTACAAAGAGATTCTTAATGATTCATACGGATTAGCAATGACACTCAATAATTTGGGGCTTGTTCATCATTTAGAGAAAGATTTTGATTTAGCCATTGACAAATTTAAGCGCTCTATTGCCATCAAAGAAGAAATAGGAGATGAGTTTGGCTTAGGTATGTCTTATGCGAACTTAGGCAACAGTTATCTGGAAATAGGGGAGTTTGAAAAAGCAATTGAAAACGTATACCAATCTATCGACTTGAGAAAAAAAGCTGGTGATAATCAAGGTTTGCTGCATTCTAACTTGATACTCTCAACCATTTTATTTGAAAAAAAGAATTATCATGAAAGCCAGAGAGTAGCGCAGTCAACTTTGGATAGTGCTTTGCAGTACCAAGCTAATGTTCAAATAAAAGACGCTTATTCCCTGCTTGCGCAATCCACCGAAAAATTAGGAGATTTTGAAAAGGCACTTTACTATCAAAAACAATATTCTGTTTGGAATGACAGTTTGCTCAATGCTGAAAACCTCAGGTCTACACAGCAGTTAGAACAAGACTTAGAAGTCCAAGAAAAGCAAGAACAAATAGAAAACCTTCAAAAGAAGGTGAATGAAATAGAGCCGGTTACGAATTCCAAAACTTTTTGGGCGTTGGTAGCAATATGTGTGACATTAATTATCATACTATCTGTTTATTTAATTTATAAATCGGATAGAGAAGAGGAGAGTGAACGCTATTACAACAAGTCACAATTAGCGAGCCTTAGGATCATTTTCGCTTTTGCTGCGATTGCAGTTATTATTTATGGATATTTAAGACCTATTGATGTGGCGGATGCTTATGATCCAATTGAATTTAGAGTGCTGTTTGGTTCAATATTCCTGTTAACGTTTTTTTCTACCTTCATCAGTAGTTGGTCACGATCAAAAATTAGGGTGTTGGCTGTTATCGGATTATATGTTTTTTCCAGCTATCTCTTATTTATGGCGTTTGTGAATCATATGCATTTCGCCTACTTAGTTGATTCCCTGATTGTTTTGGCAATAGCTCCTGCAATCTTTAATAAACAGAGAAATGTACTGATCTATCTTGCTGCCTTTTCAGTTGCTGCTTTCGTTTTCTATTTTTCAAGTGCAGATCCTCAAATCGGTTTTGTGACCTTCTTGATGTTCTTGATAACCACTGCGGCAATTAGCTATTTGGTGATGGTTAGTAAAAAGTTCGCTCTACAAGAGTTGAAATTAGCGAATCAAATTGTAAATGAAGCAGACGCATTGGTGTACATATCTAATGCTGAAGGAAAACACATCTACACTTCAAATTCAGTTTCAAACATTCTAGGATATACACCAGAAGAAGCGACAGATGAAAGTTTTTGGCAAAAAGCAGGAATCTCAAATAGGAACAGAGAAAAAATCAGACAATACTTGATTGATCTGGCCAATGGTAAAATAGAGCCTATGCCGAATCAGCACCATAAGTATATCGCCAAGAATGGAGAAGAGAAATGGATACTTTGGAAAGATAAACGTATTGAGGGCAACCGAGCACTAGGTGTAGGTCAAGATGTGACAGAAATAAAGAAGATCCAAGACCGATTGAAAGAACGTGAATCTATTTTTAGTCAAATTAACGAATCACTTACAGAAACCTTTTACTTATACAATATTGTTAAACAACAGTACGAATTTATCAGTGAGAACTGTCTTGAAGTAATGGGAGCTCCTCAAGAGTTTTTCTTCGGAGGTAATAGTCATACCAAAGAATTTGTTCATCCAGATGATAGAAATGCGGTAATGGCAGCAAAGGTCAAAATTGAAAAAGGAGAGTCATACCAAATTGATTATCGTATCATTAAAAACAATGAAGTCAGTTGGATTAGAGAAAGCTCACAACTAATATTTGATGAGAAGCACCAGATAGTCAAAAACTCAGGGATTTGTAAAGACGTTACCGAAGAAAAACAGACTGAAGAAGAAATCAAGAAATTGTCAATGGTTGCTAGTATGACCAGCAACTATATCATTATCGCTCATACTGATAACGGAATTGAGTGGGTCAATGAGGCTTTTACCAATAAGTTCGGATATACTTTAGAAGAATGTAAAGGACTTTTTCCTTCTGATTTGATGCATTTTAAGCCAGATAGTCCAGTTGTAAAACTAATTAATGAGGTGGTTTTTGAACATCAAAAGAGCTTTAACGGTGAGATGGTGCATACCACGAAGGATGGCCATCCGATTCAAGCGCAAGTTGATATAATTCCTTTTGCTGTCAATCACGGCAAAGTCGAAAAGTACTTTGTTTTAGGCTCTGATATTAGCGAACAAAAAGAGCAAGAAGCCCTCATCAAACAATCGCATAAAGATTTAAAGAAAAAAGAGCGTTTACTCGCTGAGAGTGAGGGGAACTTTAGAGAATTGATTAAGTCAATCAAAGAGGTGTTTTGGCTCACTGATTACCACACCAAAGAACTCTTGTTTGTTAGTAAAAGTTTTGAAGATGTTTTTCAATTTACGACTGAGGAATTCCATGGTGATCCAAGAATTTGGGCAACAAACATTCATCCCGAAGACAAAAATGAGGTGGTAAATCAGTTTATCAACTTTGTTCAAAATCCAAAATCATCAAAAGTTGATGTTGACTTTAGGTTACTCCAGAAAGATGAGATAAGATGGTTGAAAGCAAGAATGTTTCCAGTATTAGATGAAGAAGGAGAAGTGATCAAGCTGTCCGGATTAGCTGAAGATATTACAGAGCAGAAAAACCAGGAGATTGACCTGAAATTCTTGAACAGAAAACTAGAGATTATCAATACAATAGAGAAAAGTATTCTGGAATCTGAAACAAGAAACCAAACCATTTACAATGCCTTATCTATTGCTGTAGAGAAGCTGCCAATATTGAGAACTAGTTTGGCTTTGTTTGATCACAAAAATCAAGAATTCCAATCGTTTACCATTAAAAGTGATGGAACCGAATCCTTAACGGATAACAAAGTGTTTGATTTGAACGATTTTAGTGTTTATCACGAAATGAGACAGAATCAAAAGAGTATTCTTACCGATATCAGTAAAAAAGAAACACTCTCTAAAACTGACGAACTCCTTTTAGAAGAAGGAGTCGGGTTGACTTCAATGTCGCCTTTATTGAAAGGAGACGAATTAATTGGGTCTTTTAATGTATGTTTTAAAGAGAGTTTAGAAGCTGATGTTGAAACCTACATAGATATTTGTGATGAAATTGCTCAAGGACTTGGAGTTGCAATTTATCAGGCGCAGCTAAAAGAAGAAATCACTGAGAAGAATAAAGATATTTTAGGAAGTATCAATTATGCCCTGAGAATTCAAGAGTCGCTCATACCAAGAACAATTCATAATAATGGGGCGTTAGAAGATTCGTTCATCTATTACAGACCTAAAGACATTGTTTCTGGAGATTTCTATTTCTCTACTGAGCACGAAAATCAGTTGGTGATTGTGGTTGGTGATTGCACCGGTCATGGAGTTCCTGGCGGTTTTATGACAGTTTTAGGGATTACTCATCTTGAACGTATTGTGAGTTTGAAGAAGGGTAGAATCAATCCTTCTCAATTGCTTGAAGAGCTGGATGAAGCAATCATCCACTCGTTATCGTCTGATAGACAAACTCAAATCAGTGATGGAATGGATGTTGGAGTTATTGTAATCAATCAAGAAACCAGAGAAGTTTGCTATGCTTCGGCGAGAAGACCACTCTTGAGAATGAGAAATAAAGAGTTAGAGATTATTCCTGGCACCAAAAGATCTATAGGTGAGACTCAAGCTATGTTCCAATTTGAAACGATCAGTATGCCTTATGAAACGGGAGATCAATTCTATATTTTCTCGGATGGAATTCCAGATCAATTTGGAGGTCCTAACAATCGGAAAATCAACCGTAAGGCCATCCAAAACTTAATCATCAAGTTAAGTGAAGAAGCTATGTTTAAGCAGAAGAATGAGATCAACACTACCTTGCAAGCCTGGCAAGGTGACCATCCACAAACAGATGATATGGTGTTCTTGGGTATTCGGATGAAATAGAAAACAATTATTAATTAAGACCTTAAGTTGATTTAAAGCCGTACCTTTGTAGCAATCCGATTGATAATCTCTGTAATTCTGAAGTGAATCATCTTTTTTTGAGCAGTGAGGGAAATAAACTCGAATCAATTGGTCTAAACACAGTTAATTTATGCCAGACAGCTTTAGTAAGAAAGAAAAACAAAAAAGAAAAGCACAAAAGAAAAAAGAGAAAGCGGCTCGTAAAGAAGCCAGACAATCTGAAGGAAAAGGTAGCTCATTGGATGATATGATTGCCTACGTTGATGAAAACGGAATGATTGTAGATACTCCGCCAGATCAAACAGCCAAGAAAGAAGAAATTGACGCAAGTTCAATTGAAATTGGAGTTCCTAAAAAAGAAGACCTTCCTGAAGAGGAGACAATCAAAGAAGGTAAAGTAAACTTCTTCAATCACGACAAGGGTTACGGATTTATAAAAGATAAGAATTCACAAGATTCATTTTTCGTACATATGAACAATTGTCAAGAACCAATCACAGAAGGAGACAAAGTTCAGTTTGAAACTGAATCTGGCCCTAAAGGAATGGTGGCAATCAAAGTCAAAAAGATTTAAACGTTTCGCGTTTAGCTTGATATAAATCAGTTCGTAGTTTGATGTCTGTCAGTTCACAAAGTAGTGTGAACGCTAATTTTGGTCTAAACAATATTTTAGATCCAAATGAACATTTTATTTCCAACTGATTTCTCAAAAAACTCTGAAGTAGCGCTTCAATACGCGAAAGATTTTATTCAAAGCAATAATGGAAAAATCCATTTGATGCATGTATACCAAGTGCCTCAAATGGAGGACGCTGGCATGGGTTCACTTAGTAATTTCTCAAGTGGTCCAGGTAGTAGATTACAGCAGAAGGTAGCTGAAGATAAACAGACTTCAGTTGAGCAGCAATTAGTTGATTTGGCTAAAAAGTATGATCTAAAACCTGAGCAATACAGTGTGCAAGGGAAAGAAGGAACCGTTAGATCAGAAATTGATGAAACCTTGAGTCAATTTGATTTTGATTTAGTGGTGCTCGGTTTCAGAAACGAAAACTCACAAAAAGGAGTGTTCTTTGGCGGAATAGCAAATCATCTATTAGAAACAGCTAATTGTCCTGTTATCGCCGTTCCACCAAATGCGAATTATGTTAATTACAAGAAAATCATATATCCGACAGATCTCATTCATGAGGATCGTAAGGCTTTAAAATGGCTAATTGAATTGGCAAGACCTCACAGGGCTAGAATTCAATTATTGCATATCGGTGACAATTTTGAGCAATACAGAGAAACACTAGTACTTGAAATTTGTGATGATTTATCGTACGATTTAATTGATTATGAGATTGTTCCAGGTCAAGAAGTTTCAAGAGTGATTCTTGAGATGACTGAAAAAAGCAAAGCTGATATGATTGCAATGACCACACATACCACCACTTTGTTTGAAAAGATATTCCACGCAAGTGTAAGTAAAGACGTTCTAGAAAATGTCAACATTCCATTCATTGGATTCTCTGATAATACCGAACTGTAATACTTGAATCGCTTATCTTTGTTCTAAAATTAGAACATTGAAAACACGTGATTACTGGATTAAAACATTGGGATTAGAAGATCATCCTGAAGGTGGTTATTTCAAAGAAACTTATCGTAGTGCCGAAATTGTACTTAACCGTAATGGTAAAGAGCGCGCGGCTTCAACAGGTATTTATTTTCTGATTACCCAAGAAGCATTTTCGGCTTTTCACAAAATTGAATCAGATGAAATGTGGCATTACCACGCGGGAGATGCACTAGAGGTAATTATGATTCATGAAAATGGAGAAGTAGAAGTGCTGAATGTTGGACCTGATATTGAAAAAGGCCAGCGATTGCAAGCTGTTGTTCCAGCTGGTTGCTGGTTTGGTTCTAGAGTAGTAGAAGGAGGTGATTATTCGTTGGTAGGGTGTACAGTGGCTCCGGGATTTGATTTTGAAGATTTCGTATTAGCCAATAGAGTAGAGTTAACGAACGAATTTCCTCAACATGCAGACTTGATAGAATCTTTGACAAGAAAATAATTCATCTTCTTGCACGTTAAATCTTGAAACACGCCCAAATGTTTCGATTTTTAATTCTGACCTATTTACTTCATACCCAATTGATACATGCACAATACCTGAGGTCCGCTATTGAAGGACTTGCTGGTGCAAACTATTACAAATCTACCGGCTTGGGATATCCTGAAAAAGACTACCAAGGAGTTGCTTTTTATTACGGAGGCAGTGCCAAACTCTTGATTGGTAACCATCTTTCATTAAATGTAAATGCAGGTGTGAAGTTATATCCCTATTACTCGGATGACTATTTTGTTGGCTGCAGCATGCAGACATTTGTTTATCGAGATTATCAAACGGGATTCTCAGCCTTTCTTCAAGGAGGACTTGAACTTTCAGATTGGGGAGACATCACGATTCCATTTTATTTAGGAACTACGCAGTACTTCGCAGAACAGCTGTGTTTCAATTTTAGACTAAGGGTCCCTACTTTTCTAGATGTGGTTTGGCTTGAGACTGCTGGGCATATTGAGAGTGGAATAGAGGTGGGTTTACAGTATGACTTTCGTTTCAATCGACAGAAAGAAATAACGCGCTCTGGAAATCCGTTCATTTTGGATTAGTTTTAGCTGTTTTCTGAAGAATCAGTATATTCATAGCATTAAACGAACCCAATTTTATGAAAAAGTTAGCCATCTTATTTGCAGGCGCAGTCTTGATGCACTCTTGCGCCACGACAACTGTTATTTCTTCTAATATTCCTGAATCTGATGTATACATTGGAGGAAAAAAGAAAGGCACGACACCTTATTACCACAAAGATATGCTCCCTATGGGTTCATTCAGAAAAGTGGAAATCAAAAAGGAAGGATACGAATCTTATGAAGGAAAAATAAGCAAATTTGACCGAGCAAATGGAGCAGCCATATTCGCTGGTTTTGTAGTGGTAGCGCCTTGGTTATGGTCTGGGACCTATGATCATTGCTATCAATTTGATTTGACAGAAGAAGGTGCTTCAGCACCAACGCAATCTAACTTTTTAGAATTCAGTGAAGATTTTACTACAAGTAAAGGTTATCATTCTATTTATGTGGGTGAAGAAGACAACAAACACGTTGTCATGAATGATGATAACATCCACTACCTAGATGACAATATGAATTTGATTGAAACGGTTGACATGGATGATGATATTCCAGGTGAGCCGATTGATGCCTACATAGCTAATGGCAGAAAACACTTGATTTCATTCAATTATCTAGAAGAAAGCTTGTCGTTAGTTACGGTGGATGCTAACAATAAAATGAGTACCAATAAGCTCCAAAAGATTCAGTTTACAGATGATATTGTTGAAGAAGATTATTGCTATGGATATTCAAGAAACAGAGCAAAAAATCACTTTATCTGTTATACCACTTCTGATATGACGCGTTATGATGAAGGGGGGAATTCAATTGGGACTTACAAAAGTGAAAACGGATTTATCATAGAAGCAGAATTGTTAGATGACGATCGAGTAATCTTGCTTGAAGTCAACAATAAAGGGGAGTTCTTTGTGGTTGAGTTTAATGGAGAAGAGTCAAAAAGTTTTGCTGTTAAAAATACAGAGAAACACAACTGGGCATTCCCTAGATTATCTGTTAATCAGAAAGATAACAAAGTGTTTGTATCAACTTTATTAAAAGAAAAAGACGGAAAAGAAGAGACAATAAAAAGTGCAAGAATATATTCAGCTTTCTTAACTGACATGGAGCTATTCAGCCCTAAAAGTGTGGCATTAACCGGACATGTAAGAGATAAATTCTTGATTAATAGAGGTGTAATCTCAGATGATAAAGAGAATGTACTTTGTTTGGAGCAACAATGGAAAATTGTGACAACTTCAACATCTTCTAGCACAGGATCAACCAGAACCAGTGAGAAAATGGCAACAGGTCAGATTGTAATGGTGAACTTTACAGATGAAGAGCCGAAAGAAAAGCGTTTAAATAAGGCAATTGCTTCATCTTATCACAGACCAAAGTTATCAGGTCAGTTTTTCATTCGTAACGGCGAAATTTACTGTGTATACAACAGTCAGGTAAATGGAAGGACTTTCTTAACGCAGTCAGTTTTTGACACAGAAATGAACTATAAAACAATCAATTACAGAGACTGCTACAAAGAAGATAAAACCTTGTTTCATCCAATCAGATCTTACCTTTCTGATGATAATGAAATCTTATTCTTAATGCAATACAAAACCAAACTAGGTATTGCTAAGAGCTCATTCTAGTATCAATTAACATAATTTGCCCAAAGATGTGTTATGATTTTCTTGTAAAAGCTGCGTGGAGGTTGTTCGCCATGCTCAGCTTATTGGCTGTAACTCCTTCAGTTTATAGCCAAGATAACTTCTATGATTTTATAGAGTTAGGTGATTATTCGGTTGGATTCTCAGATACGCTATTGATAGATGAAACGGTAAAGTACCAAGAATTCGGATATGATGGGGGAGTTCCTTTGTTTGTGAATATTTGGCATCCAATAGAAAAAGTCAGTAATCCAACTTATTTGTCGTATGCTGATTTAAGAAAGAAAGAACTAAAACAATCATTAAAAAAAGTCTATGAAACCTTAGAATCTCATATGGATTCGGCTTTCACATGGTATAATGTAGAAGTTGACTTTGATGATTACGAAAACATTGATTATGGTGATTTAACACCTTATCAAGTTCAAGAAGTGTTAAAGACAGTCAAGACAAAATCACAAAAAGCCACATTACCAGAAAAATCTGAATATCCTGTAATATTTTATCATCATGGAGCTCAAGGGCTGTCAGATGAGAATTATCTCATGGCAGAATATTTTGCTTCGCATGGCTATTTGTTCGTTTCTGCTAATTTTCATTGGCCCTTCAAAGACAAAACATACGGTTTTTCAAGTCTCAGTGATTATAATAATCGAGCAACCAAACGGCTAATCGAGTTTTCAAAATCTATTTCTAATTCAGAACAACTGTACTTTATTGGCCATAGTTGAGGAGCTCAAAGTGGATTCTCCATATTGCATGAAGACATAGGAGTTGATGCTTTTGTTTCTATGGAAACCACCCTTGAATACTATGACTCAACCAAGATTGCGAAAACATGGAAAAGCCTAGATAAAACTATGCAGCTTCACAAAGATGATTATCAAATTCCAATGCTTTTATTTGCTAACGCAGGAAAAAGGGAACGGTTTAAGTTTTGGTTTTTTGAGCAGATTACTCATGCACCAATGATCCATGCGTCCTATAAAAAAGACTTTGGACACGAGTCTTACACCAGTATTTACCTGATTAGGTATTTATATCGTAAACAATTCAAACAGCCAGATAACTCATCCATGAAAAAGCAATTGAGAGGATATGTAGATCACATCCACTTTATTCATGAATTCCTGATTTCAAAGGAAGACATGGAGAATTATCAATCTTTTGAAAAGCAATTCTACATTAAAACTTTCGAAGTTTCCCAGCGTAATTAGTGAGCTTCTTGAATAAACTGTAAAACAGTTAATTGCTCATACCATGCAATTGATAATTGAATAGTTAATAGATGTGCCTATTGTAAGTAGATTTATTGGGGTTTAGGTAGCTTTCAAGTATGAAAACAATCGCCATTATTCCCATTTTATTCTTTTTCGCTTGTAGTGAACAACCAACGAAAACCATAACAGAAGTTATCTACCAAACAGATACCGTTTATGTAGAGGCTGAAGATCATCTCATCCGACCATGGGATGATGGATGCATGGATACTTCTATGACACAATATGATATGAATGTTTGCAGCCGAGACACGCAGATTAGAGCAGATAGTATTACTGGCGAATTGCATGCATTGCTAATCGCAAACATCAAACAAGAGGCAGACGCTCAATCAGAACAATCAATACAAGATGCTAATCTTCAAATCAAACGGCTTGAAGAAATTCATGCGCATTTTGCTGAAATCCGCCAATTAGCGGCTGATTTTGAAGCGCAAATCTATTTTGGTGGTAGCATGGCGCCATTGATGTATAATAGCACTAAAACTTGGGTAAGCCAGTTTGAATATGATTTATTGGATAGCTGGTGGTATGAATACACTGAGCTCTAATCAAATCTCAGCATATCCATCCGGAACAACAAATGAAACTTCTGAAGCAGCCTTAAACGAAAAGTTGCTGAGTTCTGCTTCACCCAATTGTTCGGTTAATTGACCATCACGCCATGCCCAAAAGGTCCATGAATGAGAGAGTGGAATACCGTTGACGTCTTTGTAGTTTTCATAGACAATCGCGTGCGGATCTTCTTCAGCTTCATCCTGACTTGCACCAAAAGTAACAATGTAGGCTGCAGAATAAACTAAGTGAGTAGAGGTGTCTGCATAAGTCACATACCAATCATCTGGAGAATCACCTGTTCCGCTTTCAAATGACAGTTTTTCAGTGAGATACAAGTCGTCATTTAAATGTTTGTTTGAATAATCCTCCCATTGAGTTCCTGGGTCTGTTAACTTGTAGGGGTATAGAAAGAAATAGGGCCAAGTGTAGGCTTTAAAACGCACCGACTCGGCTTTCAACGAATCACGATCTTTATAATACACCTTGTCTTTTTTGAAGATGATTTCATCTCCATTTTTCTCTCGAATAATTCCGTTTTCTGAAGATGTATTCAAGATTAAAGTACCATTCAATCGTTCTGTTCCTCTGAATTTGAGCACCATATCAAATTGAATAATATCATTAGCCAGAAAGTCAGTTTTATGATGAGCTGACTCCAGTTTTTCGGTAAATGTTTGTGGTGTCGTGTTTTCAGTGGCTTCACCACAAGAAAATAGGAATAGACCTGCGGTAGTTAAGAAAGTGAATTTCATGTTATTTATTGGATTTATAGTTGAGACGAGTGACTCGACCTTAGATTACGAGAAACAACAACTATTTAATTTTACGGATGAAAAGAGAGTCCTACCGCTCGAATAATCTACACCTTTCTTTTTCAAAAGAACCATTATCTTCATACTCATTGAAAAGCAATATCCAATTTGGTCATTGCCATCTTGGTGCACAAACAACCTTAAAACATGTCAGAAGAAAAAATCTATCGAGTAGGGGAGCTTAGTACAGAGCAACCTGCAAAAACACAGTATGAGCCAAAGAAATTCTCAAAAGCAAAGCATCCAGAACCATACAGATTCGAAGTGAACTTGAGTGCTGAAGCAGGTAACATGCAGAGTAAAACCGGTGTGGTTTCAGTGAATATCCCAGGATTCTCTCCAGTAAAGCTGTATTGTGATGAACAACCGCCAGTAGGAGAAGATACTGCGCCGCCACCATTGGCATTTTTCTCAGCAGGAATCGGTTTTTGCTTGATGACGCATTTGACGGATATCTTGACGGCTAGAAAAATTCAAGTGGATAGCCTAAAACTAGAGCAACGCATTGTTTTTAGAACCAACTTAGGTCACATGCGTGAGCACGGATACATGACCAATGGCGGATGCGACATTGTAGAAACCCACGTCATCATTGAGAGCCCTGAGCCTGAAGAAAACATTCAAGATTTACTAGATGAAGCAGAGAACGGATGTATGGCGCACTTTGCCTTGAGAAATCCAATACCTTGGTCTACCAGATTGGTCTACAACGGAAAAGAATCCATCAGCCGATCTTCAGAAGATGAATAAAAAACCAAGTCCTGAGAAATCAGGGCTTTTTTTATTCCTCAGACTTGCTCAATTATGGATGCTCAGACTCCATGTTTTGATTGGTATAAATATCCTCAAAAGTGAATTCTTAATAAGTGTTAATACGGTTGTTTGTTGGGTTTGAACTGATTAAGTTTAGGCTATTGCTATCCAAAGGTTGGGTAGATTCATTTAACCTAAAACTAAATAAGATGGAACTTAAAGTTGACAACGCCATTACTTATGCTCCAGTTGACGGAACTTACCGCAAAAGGTTTTGCCCTATTTGCTTGCCGTTTGACTGTGTTTATGGTAGTGGATTCATTCATCAAATGATTCAGTAATGAACATGAAAAAGGGGAGCCCTTGTGTGTTGCTCCCCTTTGTAATCACTACAACTTTAAATACGTCTTTAAATCATCTGAAGTCTTGATTTCTGAAGAAACGTTCTTCATCTGAAATACTGGGCGTTGGTTGCTTTCTAATTCCAATTGATTGAATTGCAATTCGCTCAATAAATACACATCCTTATTGTCCGTAAATAACAAGATGACATTCTTTCCCTTGCCACTGCAGGTAATGTTATTCGGATGAAAACTAAATGAGCCGTTATAGTTGAGATCCATAACGCAGACCACATGTTTGTTCACAATTTCATTGCCTTGCTCATCTAAATAAGTAGGAGAGAGCACCAAGGGTTGTTGTAGCTGATAAACCTGATCACAGTTGTATACTCCAAAGTCAGGGGAGTTCAATCCCTTTACAATAGCAGGATATGTGTGGCCTTCATCATAGTTTTCTGAAAGTAGCGTATTCCCAAAACGCTCATTTTCTTGACGCATCTTCTCTAATTTGGCTTGTTCTTCAGCAATACGTTTGCGTTCTTGTTCTTCCCATTCTCTTTGGCGCTCTTCAGCTTCAGCTATACGTTTTTCCATTTCACGGCGCATCTCTTCTTGCTTTTCAGCCATCATAATTTCAGCAACCATTTCCATGAATTTCTTAGGTTCGATCGTTGTCTGCGCAGTTCTATTTTCTTCATCTACCTTCTCTAGCACTTTATTCAATTCAGGGTGTGTTGCAAAGTGGGTGAGTACCCATTCCCAGCAGCTTTCGTCAAACTGTATTCTAGAAAAATGGTTGTAGATGTCAGCATTTAAGCCAAATTCCATGCCTTCAAAAGTGATGACA
>Ga0189274_100277_pt1 | contig 14397 bp, 9 predicted proteins | sample N5B1minimetaG_FD_130323 | JGI IMG/M metagenome (GOLD analysis project Ga0189274, IMG submission 130323) | Marine microbial communities from the Costa Rica Dome - N5 B1 mini metaG | ecosystem: Environmental > Aquatic > Marine > Oceanic > Photic zone | place: Costa Rica: the Eastern Pacific...
CAAACTCTTCATTGTATTTCCTTGAATGTCTGTCCGACACCCGAAAACACGAGTCCCCGCATCAAAATGGTTCTTTATAATTCTTACGCTGTCGTTACAATATGTATATGAACTTGTTTGTTTTTTTCTTCCAATTTTAGCCTTTCGGCTTTTCAGAAGCGCCCTGCCTTATCAGCTAAGCGGGTGCAAATATACGCAGGTTATTTTCTTTCCACAAAATGTTTTTGGATGTTTTTTTCGAAAAAAAATCAATTTATATATAAGTGCTTGTTTTTCAGTATTCAGAAATTTTACACTTTATCATTTTTATGAAAAGAAATTCCAAACCAATCCGAATCTTATCACAAAATCCCGGTATGGGTAATTGGGAGCGGAGTAATAATTCGGTTCGGAAAAAATAGAATTCAAGTGTTCGGCCTTTAAATATATCCGTGTTTGTTTTACCCTGGCATTAATAAATACATCCATTAAAGGGTATGCTCCAAACTCTTCGTTGTTCTGAATATAGAATTCACCCAATAAAGGGTGGTAGGCGTCCATGTTATAGGATGTAAAATATTTAAAGGTCACTCCTGTTTGAATGTACATGGCTTTTTTGAAAACGTCACTTGAATAGTATAAGGTGTTCCTTGTAACCAGGTCGGGCACATTGACCACTTGATTCTCTTGCGTCACATTTTGATACATTACCGTGTTCATTAACGCCCATTTTCTCCACTTTACCTCTTTTTCATACTTTACTTTTAAGTGATTTATTGTGCTGGATTCTTGAAATGGCCTTACAAAAGCGGTTTCCTGACCCAATCCAATGGCTTCTTCGGTAGCTGTGGATGCAAAATAACTGTAGTTATCCACTGCACTGTATTCTGCTCGGATGCTTCCTACTAATTTAGAGTCCAGACCGAATTCGATGCTCTGTGTCTGTACTTTTTCGAATGTTCTATTGTTTTGCCAGTTAAAATTTCGATAATCGCTTTGATAAAGTAAATAATTGAAGTCCGGCATACGGGACGAAATATGTATGCCCCCTGTAATCTTATTGTTTTTGTTGAGCCTGTATGCCGCGATGGCATCAAGATTATTTCCTGTTAGGTTCCCAGATACTGTGTAATTTAGATTTCCCTGCAAATGCAGCGGGCCTATTGTATTTGCATAAGTTCCTCCAATCGACACCTCGTTCCCATCCAACTTATTCTGTATGATACCTTCTTCGGTCAATAGAATACTATTGAAAAAGTAATTGTAATTGAACAGTGCTATGTTGCCGGACACCCTACCCAAAGTTTTGTTGAAAAATTCGACACTCCCTTTATTATACATGGTTTTTAACCGCGCCTGATCTTCAATGGGGGTCAAAAATGGGTCGGTACCAAATGCATCGTTTTGTGCGGATTGTCCAAAATCGTAAATTTTAGTCTCGTAACTAAATTCATGCCCCAAGGACAAACTTGTAGGTTCCGTATCCAATGAATCCTTTTTTTTGTTTACCAGCTTATAGTGTTGATCAAAGTAATATCGTTTTCCTAAAATTCGATTATTGGCATTGGTGTAGAGCAGGTCAATTTTAGCCCTGTCCTGAAAATCCGGCAAATCTCCTTCAAACTGAGTTCTATCCAATAATCCGCCACTTTCTTCACTTTCCATTTCCTGGGCAGCGATATGACCGCGAATACCATATCTTCCATTTTCCGTAAGATAATTGAACGTAAACCTAAATTTACCATCTTGTGCTTCTTCGTACCTATATTTGCCCAATGACCGGAAGCCATTGTATGCTATGGATGCGTTAAATCTTTTGGTAATATTAAAGGTGAGCAATGCATCCAAATATTGCCCTTGCTCCATTGTGGTCTTGAACATAAGCTCCGTCATTGGAGTGGGCACACTATAATAGTTGACGTCTTCTTTCTCGAAATACCCTGGATGTTTTGCAGATGCCCCTATTCTTGGGTAATACGGGGTTGCCGACAAATTTAAACCTAACCGATTATAGGGCTGCCCCATATTGGCAAATGGCATTAACTCGAAATCGTCCTTTCTTAGGTAATTGTATATGTAATCCTTTTTAATGGTAAGTGTTGTGTCTACAATTGTAGTATCCTTGTTATAGGATATGATCTTGTAATCATGGATGCCAATAGAATCCTTGGCAGTGGGCTTTGCTGGTTTCTTTAAATTTCCCTTGGGCTTATCCTTGGCTATAGAATCTTTGGATTGCAAAAGAGAACCTTCTTTTGGATCTAGATCTAAAGTATCCGCCTTTTTTGTTGGCGGCAGGGAATCCTGCTGCGCCATTATGGATTGTCCTAGTAAGATAAATAGGGTAACAAATAAAATTCTCATTCCACGTTATTGCTTGGACAAAGGTATAAGTTTTGTTTCTAAAGAAATGTGAAAAGTTCAAACACAAAAAAACCCTGCCAAATGGCAGGGTTTTATTTAACATCTTATTTGACCCAACTACTAGTTTTGAGTCGAAATAAATGGATTGTTCTGAATTTCCAACTGAGGAATTTCAAATGTCAACCTTTCATCATCGTAAGGTATTGCAGTACCAACGTTTGAAAGGTGGTTTGCCCCTCTAACAACTGTACCTTGATTTCTCTTAAGGGACAGGTAACTTTTTCCTTCTCCCCAAAGTTCAATACGCGTCTGAAGATAGATTTCATCCAAAAGTGCCTGACCAGAAAGCCCATCCACATAAGCGGAGCTCGGAACTCTTTCGTCCAACAACACTTTTAACATAGTTTGAGCAGCACCTGTTTGACCGGCTTTAGCAGCAGCCTCAGCGTGTAACAAATACATTTCTGCTACTCTTAAATACAAATAATCTGTAGTAATGTTGGCCTGCCCACCAATTACTCTATCCGGGTGATAGAATTTATTTAATGGCATCAAGTCCGCATAGGCTCCTTCCGGAGCTGCAAATTGTTGTTTACGAACATCATCTTCAGGGATTGCATCATACAGATCGGAATCGATTGCCTTGGCATCACCTGCCCAAGCATAACTGTATGTAAACCTATCCATTTGACCCCACCAGGAAACCAATCCAAGACCGTTATCTACAGTAAGATCAACACCCCAAATCCATCCAGATGTATTCAAATCATTGAATCCAGCCAATACTTCCTCAGAGTTCATCAAAGTATAACCACCACTATTGATAACAGCAGCAGTTAAATCCATAACTTCTTGATGGCTGTCTCCTTTAGATGCCAATACATATGCCAAAATAGCTTGCGAAACTGTTTTATCCACTTGACTTTTTGAACTTCTTGCAAAGCCGTCCAATAATGAAATAGACTCATTAAGGTCTTTTTCCATCAAAGCATATATTTCAGCTGTGGTAACCTTTGGACCATTCAAATCATCCGGACTATCGTAGATAGGCAAAATTTCAGCTGAAGGATCATAACTGTTCGCATAATATTGAGTTAAGTAAAAGTAAGCATGGGCACGCAATGTTTTAGCTTGACCCATTAAATACCTGTTCTCTTCCAATTCTGGAACAACATCGTTACCGCCCAAGGCATCGATTACCAAGTTAGCAGAACGAATAATACGATAATAAAATCTCCAAGGCATGTAATTCCTAGTTCTTGTGAAATCCGTAGTTGCCTGGAACTCGGTAATATCCGCCCTGTACCATCCATAGGTACTAACGGACAATGCCATATCCCCGGAAAGCATGTCTCCATAAATATCATACCCTTTATGACCAAAATCGTCGTGGTTCGTTGTTCCACCACTCTCGGTGGCAAACATCGTAGAGTATATACCGGAAATTGTTCCTTCAATCACTGCTGGGTTAACGGCCGCGGCCTCCCCCACTTGCTCTTGCGTTAAGAATTCAGACGGTTGCTCGTCCAAGAAATCCTCACCACAGCTCGCCAATAAAAATAGCGAGGCGATAACTGATAATTTAATATTAATGTTTTTCATAACTTTTTTTTCTAAAATTTAACTCTCACACCTAAGGTCACAGTGGTTAGAGGAGCATAAATTCTCCTTGCCGAAGCACCATTTTCCCTTACAGAAGGGTTAAAACCTTGTCTAGCAGTCTTGATGGCTAGATTATCACCTGCCAACCAGATATTTACATTTTTCAATCCCATTCTTTCGGCATCCTTAGACGGCAAGGTATAACCAATCTTGGCATTGTTAAAAGCAATATAGTCGGTACTTGTCAGCCATCTTGTAGTGGCTACCCTTTGATCCTGACCAGTTGCATCATCCAATCTAGGCACATCGGTTATATCTCCTGGGTTTTGCCATCTTTGAGAAATATCCTTGTGCAAGTTTGTAGATGCGGCACCAAAGTTATCACTCATCAATTCTGAGTATTGGTTATCCATTGCCCATCCACCCAAACTATAGGTAAACTGAGCTGAAAAATCGAAGTTCTTCACCTGAGCAGCCAATCTAAATGCTCCGAACAAATCAGGAATACCAGATTTACCTACATACTTTTGAGTTGCATCCGCATAAGTTTCGGTTGTCTGTCTCGCTACAGTTGCATCTGGGTTTTCGCTCATGTAAGCCTCCATATCCAAAATACCATCTTCACCTTCGTCAAGCGCACCGTTTCCGTTGGTATCATTGAAATATTGATAGTACATTCCAACACCATTATCTGGATTTACTCCGGCCCACTCCCTAACGTAGAAATCATAAATAGAACTTCCTTTTGAATAACCGTATGGAGCAGCGGAAACATCCAAAATTCTCGGCTCACCAGTTGAAGGCTCAATAGGCATGGTAAGAATTTCGTTGTTTATATGAGAACCATTAAAGGATAAGTCCAATTTAAAATCGTTCTTATCGATAATATGACCGGTAAAGTTGAATTCAATACCCTGGTTCAACAACTCTCCATCGTTAACGGTAACAATTGCGATACCTTGAGATGGCCCAACTCTTCGTTGGAAAATAAGGTTGTCCGTCTTTTTGCTGTAGAAATCAACTACACCATCCAAATATTTGCCCAAACCAAATTCAACACCAGTCTGGAACATTTTTGAAGTTTCCCAAGTTAAATCAGGATTCCCATTATCTCTAATTGAAAGTGATATTTGATCATTCAAGTTATTGATGTCATATGTATCGTACGCGATGTAATAATCATCCGTATCAACAGCTTGATCACCTGTCACACCATACGACGCCTTAAGCTTCAAGAAATCGAATACATTATTTCCAGACATAAAGTCCTCATTGGTAATAACCCATGCAGCTCCTACAGAACCGAATGTACCCCATTTTTCATTGATGAATCTTGAAGAACCATCCCTACGAACAGATGCGGTCAAGAAATATTTCTTATCGTAATCGTAATTTACTTGTCCAAAGTAAGATTCTATACTATACCCTCTTGAAAAACCACCAGCAGGGCCTTGAGGAACCACAAAGTTGTTCAACTCATAAATATTTGGGCTAACTGCCAATCTTTTTGAAGCATCAAACTGCTCTCTCTCGAATTGGTTGTTCTCGTGCGCAATCAACGCTTCGATAGAATGACTACCAAATTCAGTTTGGTAACGCAACAATTTTAAGAAGTTAGTGGTCAAGAAATTTCTATCTCTTTGGTACAGATCACCACCTGTTGAGATACCTCCTCCATAAAAAGGATTGGTAAATGACTTATAACGTTCTGTAGCAAACTGCGCTCCAAATCGCGTTTCAAAGGTCAAACCTTCCGCAATATTTACATCCAACGAAAAGTTACCATTGATTTCATGTCTATTTGTACCAACGAAATCATAAAGTGCCGATGCAATTGGGTTCAACTGATCCGCGTTTGGTCTTGATCTAAATCCAGATGCCGTACCATAATCATACTGATACCCGCCAAAAATTGGGTCTTCCACCAATTGATAGTTATCGTCTCTCAAGAAAACAGGGAAAATTGGCGCCATTTTATCGGCAAACTCAAACAAGTTTTCAGAACCAACAGTTTGACCATTATTTTGGCTTTTGGAATAAGCATAACCAGCGTTAACACCTACCTTTAACCACTTTTTCACTTGAGAATCCGCATTCAACCTTGCAGTATACCTACGATATCCTGTGTTTAAAGCATACCCATTATCATCCAGATACCCTATTGAAGTAAAGTACTTACTTTTTTCATTACCTCCGGCCATTCTTAAGTTAGCCTCTGTCCTGATAGCAGAATCGAATGCCAAATCAGAATATCTTTGTGGAGTATACCTTCTAGTTACACCTGGCCTTACCGTACCGGTAGCAGGGTCAATCAACTCACCGCCATCAGCTACATTCCACATGTTGTAACCAGGAGCAACGTAGTTAACCGAAAACAGATTTGCATTTGCAAAAGCAACCGGATCAGCCTCACCATCCAAAGCTGCTCCATTGCGAATTCCCTCCCAAACATAACCAATGTACTCCTCGGGAGAAGTAATCACATCGTACCTTGGAATCAACTGCATGTTAAAACCGGATTTAACATCCACCTCAACATAAGATTCGTTGGAAGAACCAGTTTTTGTAGTAATCAAAATCACCCCATTGGCACCACGAGAACCATAAATCGCGGTTGCCGTAGCATCCTTAAGAACAGTAGTCGTTTTGATATCCGCAGGGTTAATGGAATTAATGCTTCCCGTAAAAGGTACACCATCCACAACATACAACGGATCTCTGTTACCATTTACTGAACCATAGCCCCTTACACGAATCGTAGATGCGGTACCGGGCTGACCAGATGTATTGATTACAGCAACACCGGCAACCTCTCCTGCAAGTGCCTGAGACACGTTGGAAAAAGATTTAACTTCCAAAGCTTCTGCCTCAACAACGGATGCCGTACCAGCAAAGGCTTGTTTTGTTGTTGTACCGTACCCAACTACAACCACTTCCTCCAGTGCCTGCGCGTCGTCTTGCATTTGTACATTAATAGTTGAAGATGACCCAACTACTCTTTCCTCCGTCCTCTGCCCCAAATAACTGAAACGAAGCGTTTCTCCTTCGGAAGCCGAAATGGAATAGTTTCCATCAAAATCTGTTTGTGTACCGTTGGACGTCCCTACAACGACCACAGCAACACCAGGAAGTGGCAGACCCCCTTGGTCGGTCACATTACCTGAAACTGTTTTCTCTTGTGCGTAAGAGAAAGAAATGCACAACGCCAACAAAGGCGTCAGCATCCATGCTAACTTAGCTTTCATTTATTTCATTTTTTGAATTAGTCCGCCCAAAAATCAATATAAAAAGTTAATATTCAAAAAAATTAACACCTTTGCCCAGAACCGACAAAGCCAACAATAATCAATATTTTTGATAATTTTAACATATTATTAGCAACATAAATCCTTATATATGTGATTTGTAAGAATTTTTTTAACTTTTTTTTAATTAAAATGTATTTCTTGATAGTGACACTGTTAAATTTTGATAATTTATGTTAAAGTTGTGTTACCGCTCCTTTGTTGAAACCGGCACCGACGAAGCCGGAAGAGGCTGCCTCGCTGGCCCCGTAACCGCTGCAGCGATAATTTTACCGCCCAAATTTTCCAACAACATCCTAAACGACTCGAAACAGCTTTCTGAAAACAAACGAGCCAGGTTAAGGCCTATTTTGGAAAAAGAAGCCGTCTCTTATTCCGTTTGCCATGTTTTTCAGGAAGAAATTGATGAAATAAACATTTTAAACGCTTCCTTTTTGGCAATGCACAGGGCCATAGACAAACTAGAGCCACGCCCTTCCTTTATTATAGTGGATGGAAACCGATTTAAACCTTATCCAAATATTGAACACGAATGCATCGTAAAAGGTGATGGAAAATACATGAGCATTGCAGCCGCCTCTGTTTTGGCAAAAACCTACCGAGATGAGTACATGGCCAAGATCCATGAAGAGTTCCCCATGTACAATTGGAAAAAAAACAAAGGTTACCCTACAAAAGAACACAGGGAGGCCATTCTAAAACATGGCCTAACAAAATACCATCGAAAAAGCTTTAGACAACTTCCCGATCAGTTGACACTGGATATTTAAAAACGCTAACTTTGTGTCAAACTTCAAGAATGAGACCAAAGGTACTTTTTTGTTTGCTCCCCTTAATCCTACTATCCTGCACAAAAGAAGTAAAGACCAAAGATTCTTTATTGGAACATTTACCGCCCGATCCTTCCCTTGTTATCAAAATATCCAATCTCACCAATTTTAAAAGTGAGCTAAAGAACAACGCATCGCTACAATCGGTAGAGCGGTTTTCCGGCTTACAAGAAATAATGGCAAGGGTAAAAGGACTGGATCACCTCAATACAGAACAGACCTGTATACTTGCGCTTTATGAAGTAGGCAAGGACAATTTTGATTACGTACTGGCCGCAAAAAATGAATCCGGACTGTTCAATGTCGATAGCGTTGCGAACAAAACGGTTGAAACCTTGAGCTATGAGGGTGCCAACATTACAAAATACAACCTGGATGGACTGGAGGTTTTTAGCCTCAATAAAAACAAGGAGATTTTGATGAGTTCCTCCATAATGCTTTTGGAGAACATCGTTCGGCTTGGCCACAACACTTTGGTAGACCCGGTTTTGGAGAAATTGTACCAGGCCAGTTCCAAAAACAAATCAGCTACTCTGTTTATAAATCCGGCCAGCAATGCCGCCCTGCTACCGATAAAAGAGAACAATGAAATCGCCAATCCGTTTTCTTCATGGATATCGTTGGATTTTACCGCCAATTCGGACGAAGTCAATCTAAACGGAGTGGCCATGGCACCAGATTCCATAAAAAGCTTCGTCAATTTGTTCAAGGGCACCTCTCCCCTTTCCAACAAAACGCCGACATATGCACCAATTAATACCCAGGCCATTGTATCGTATACTTTTGACGATTATCAGGTATTCGCTAAAAATCAAAACAACTATTTGGATAGGGTCAGAAAAGTGGACTCCCTTTTTAACACCATAGAGGAAGTCGGTGTGATCTATTTGAACAACCAAAAGGTTGTACTGTTAAAATCTTTCGGCACAGAAAGTCTATACGATTATCTTGATCAAAGGAAAACAGCTTCACAAACCTACCAAGGCAACGAGATATTGGAGCTTCAAGAAAAAAGATGGGTGGAGCAGAGTTTTACGCCGCTTGTACAAAATTTTGAATCCAATTTTTGCACATTACTGGATAATAGCTTTATTTTTTCCGAAAACAAGGAAGCATTACAAACCATAGTCAGTAGCTACAAAAGTTCATCCTCATTGGATAAAGATCAAGGCTATCTCACCGCAAAGGCTTCTTTGGCAAATGAATCCAGCATCCTGTTTGTTTCGGATGAAACAGGTATCAATTTACTTGCAGAGCGAGAACTTTCCACTGAAATGGTTTCCGACATCAAAGACAGCGATTTTAAGGATCAAGTTTTTGCCTCACAAATGGTAATGGACAATGGCTTTGGGCATTTTAATATTCTTGTGTCCAAAATTGCCAAAAGACAAGAGCAAAATACCGTATCGCCCCTATTTACATTGGAACTGAACACCGATTTGGCCACTGACCCACAATTCGTGATAAACCACCGGACCAAAAAACAAGAAGTTGTAGTGCAAGATCAGAACAATGTTCTCTATCTAATCTCCACCGACGGAAAAATTCTCTGGACCAAACAATTGGACGGAAGGATACAAGGTGACATCCAACAGGTTGATATCTACAAAAACGGAAAACTACAATTGGCCTTTTGCACCAACGATCAATTTTTGATCATAGATCGCAATGGGGACGAAGTAGCACCTTTTAACATTGATTTTGATGGAGGTAATCTAAACCCACTTGCCGTTTTTGATTACGATGGCAGCCGTAATTACCGCTTTGTGGTCACACAGGGCAAAAAAGTATTTATGTACAACAACCAAGGAAAAATTGTAAACGGTTTTACGTTTAAGGAAGCTCCAAGCAACATCCTTGGGGCTCCCAAACATTTTAGAGTGGGCAACAAGGATTATTTGGTATTTAAACAGGATAACAATACCCTAAGAATACTGCATCGTGTGGGCAGCGACCGTATAAAGGTGACCGAGAAAATAGATTTTTCCAACAACGAAGTGTTCCTTTATAAAAATAAGTTCTCGGTAACGAACAAAGCCGGGGTTTTGCACCAAATAGACACAAATGGAAAACTAGTGGCCACCAATTTTAACTTAAACGCGGACCACGGTTATTATGCCACAAGCAATACTTTGGTATTTATGGACGACAATATCCTAAGCATTAAAGGAAAAAAAGTTGAATTGGAACTAGGAGTTTATTCCAAGCCAAAAATATTCTATATCTACGATAAAATCTATGTTGCTGTAACGGACATCCAAAACCAACAGATCTATTTATTTGATAGTCAGGCCAAGCCCATACCAAACTTTCCGGTTTATGGCAGTTCCCTGATCGACCTCTCGGATATGGACAATGACAAAAAACTGGAGCTGGTCGCCAAGGACCAGGACAACTCGTTGATCGTGTACAAAATCAATTAACAAGATCTCGTAACTGCTACCTATACAATAGTTTAAACGAAATACACATATTTGATCATAGTGTAGTTTTCATTTTAGTAGTTTGTACGGTATTGCTATATCACAAACTAAAAAAACACTAGTAAAAATGAAAACCTCCAGCAAACTACTCTACTGTTTGTCAATTACACTGTTGATGGCTGCCAGTTCAGAAGCCCAATTTTTTAAAAAATTGGCCAAAAAAGCCGAACGGGCAGCCGAACGTACCGTTGAAAATCGGGTAGATAGAGAAACTTCAAAAAAAACAGACCAAGTCCTGGACAGTATTCTGGAACCGGGCACTGGCGGAAAACAATCCCCAGGCAACAATCCAGAAACCGGAAACATTCCTGGTGGCACCAATGAAAATTCCAACACTTCGGGGCCGGTAAAGGCCGAACCCCAGACCATCCAAGTTTATAGTAAGTTCGATTTTGTCCCGGGAGACAAACCATTGTTTTTTGATGATTTTAATGATGATTTCATTGGAGATTTTCCATCTAAATGGAACACCAACGGTTCCGGCGAAGTGGTGACCCTGGGCAATATGCCCGGTAAATGGTACGCCATAGCCAATAGAAGCCTTACCGTACCCAACTTAGGAACCGACCTGCCAGAAGATTTCACCATCGAATTCGATATAAGAGCGGTAAACCTAACCAAGAACACAAGTTCCCAAGCTGTAATGCGCATTTATTTGTCGGAGACCGCCAACCTGACCACAAACGAAAACAATGCATTGTCCAGTCTCTCTTTTTGCCAATATATTCCCATTGGCGTTAAGGTGGACAATAATTTTAGCAACGACCCGTCCCCTATCCAAAATACCATGCAACAGGACTTGCGGGAGGTATTTCAAGATGTGGCCCATGTCTCCATTGCCGTAAATAAAAACCGATACCGCTTATGGATCAACCAGAACAAGATCGTTGATCTACCTCAATTTATAGTGGACCCAGAAAAAATAAACCATCTAAAGCTACACGTTAACGGAATAGATACCCAGAACAATCAAGAGCAAGTATTGATCAGTAATCTCAAGGTTGCCGAAGGCGGTGTTGATTTGAGAAGAAAACTAATGTCCGAAGGAAAAATTTCCACCAATGGTATTCTGTTCAATTCTGGCTCCGCAGAAATACTTCCGCAATCCATGGGAATTATAAGGCAGATTTCCCAAGTGTTGAACCAGGATTCTTCCATCAGCCTCAACATAGTTGGCCATACCGATTCCGATGGTACGGACGAAAGCAATATGGCACTTTCCAAAAATCGGGCAGAGGCCGTAAAAAATGCTTTAGTATCCGTTTATGGAATATCTCCGGACCGCTTGACCTCCGATGGAAAAGGAGAATCGGAACCTGTTGCCGACAACAGCTCCGCACAAGGCAAAGCACAGAACCGAAGAGTTGAATTCATTAAAAAATAATATCTCCGTAGAAAATGAAACGTTTATTTACCACACTATTTATTGCCACGTTCGCCATAACCATTGTACATGCACAGAACACTTGCAGCACTTACTATCCCATGGTCGATGGTGCCAAACTACAATACACCAATTATAACAAAAAAGGAAAAGAGGACGGCAAGTTTAATTATACAGTCACCAATGTACAAGGCAGTGGCAACAACATTAGCGCCACAATGGAAATGGAAATAGTGGACAAAAAGGGTAAGGTCTATACCTCTGATTATGATATTGTTTGCGATGGCAACATAGTTAAGATTGATTTTAAATCCCTGATGAACGAACAAATGCTAAGTCAAATGGGAGATGTTGAAATGGATATTTCCGGAACCGATATAGAACTGCCCAACAGTCTTTCGGTAGGCCAAGAATTACCAGACGCCAATATTTCGATTAAAATGAAAATGGGCGGAGCCATTAATATGAACACCAATGTGGAAACTGTTAACCGAAAGGTGGAAAAGCTTGAAAGTTTGACCACACCTGCCGGCACGTTTGACTGCTACGTGATCTACAGCGAGACCAAGACCAAAATGATGATGACCAACCAAACCTTGCCCTCACGCACGTGGTTCTCAGAAGGCGTGGGCATGGTAAAACAAGAATCGTATAACAAAAGTGGAAAACTGACCAATAGCATGGTCCTGACAAACTATAGTAAGTAGAGATAATTATTTACAAAAGAAAACCGAGGCAAATGCCTCGGTTTTTTTTATTCCTAATGTTGTTCTGATCAATTGTTGTGTAGAGGTGAGATCATAATGTGCGCCCTATGTGTTCCCGGATTCATTATCCAAGGATGGTTAGATCCGATCGGGTTTTCTGGAAGCCCGGTCGAAGCCGCCGTGGCATACGGCAGATATACTACATAACGGTGATGCGCACCTTCGACCTTATTGGTCGCAGGGTCGTACCTATCGCTCTCTCCAAAGTAAATGTGCAAGGTAGCACCCGGTGTTCCCATGGCCAGTTTACCGGATTTTGCTTCCGCCTCTCGAATTTCATTGATCTCAGGTCCTGATTTCCCCTCTGCCCTTAATTCTCGGCCACGGGCCATAAAAGGTTCTAAACTTTTGTGATAGCAGGCCGAATTAAATCCCGATTTTTTGGAGTCATCCACAAGCACGATAAACTCGTTGTCCCCTTCTTTAAAGGTTACAAACTCGCCGGCCATGTTGTACCCTATTACGGTACACCCATCTCGGCTTACTTCCGGGGCTGCCATTAAGGATGCTGCTACCAAGGCCTCGTCGGAGTCGATGGGGACGTAGTTGGTTTCGGTTTTACCTGAACCATCCTCTAAATTTTCTGTAATGGTAGAATCATCTAGCTCTGTTTTGTTTCCATCGCTGTTTTTACAGGAAGCCAAAACTCCCATCAGGGCAATTACTGTGATAAATTGTTTCATGGTATAGTAATTTAGTTATTGAAAATAAGGAAGCTTACGAGCAGAATCTATATTCATCCACTGGTTTGTGCTACAAGAACCTATTTAGTACAGTAGTAAGGTAAGAATTTTTAGGACAGGGTTTGCTGGAGTTGCACTTATTGGCCACTTGCAAGCTCTAGTCGCGGATTTTGAAGTGCGTCAGCGCCCCAGGACGAAGACGGTCAAGAAACGATTAGAAACAACGTATACAACTGCACCCACAATGCAATTTGCAATTTGTTAGCGGTTGGCTGTTGTATTATTCATCCATCTTTTCAAGAGTAATGCTTTTTTTCTTATCCGTTGTATAGATTATTAAAAGTCTGTTTTTAATTTCATAAGTTTCAGCCTCGGATATGGAATGAAACAACTTTCCCCATTCGGGTTCATTAATCTTAGTCCAGATACCACCACTAAATGAAATCCCTCCTTTTTTGTCAATAGTATAGTTAGTAGAAAATGTATTAGTAACATTTTGTCCCGATACAGTTCCACTTGTCTCGTTTTCAGGAATAAAACTTACTGTATTATCTCCATTATTGATTTGAGTCCAAGTATTTTCTTCTGTTTTTGTAACAACCGTTGAATTTTCATAATCTTCGAATGAAATTACTTTCCAGTCGCCTTTAAGATCATATGCTGTATCAAGCTCATCTTTGTCACAAGCATTTGTACAGAATGCAACAATTGCTATTAAAACAATTTTCGGTAGATAAGTTAAAATTTTCATGGTTGTCTTTTACATCTAGACTCATTTATAGTTGTCAGGTTGCGTCTGTTTTTTTTCAAGCTTATCTCTAACGTTTACGATATGATTCGTTTTAATACTTCGAACTTCGCTCTGTACAGGTTAATTATATCGACCATTTACCGAAGCAAGTTCGGCACAACAAGTGAAGTTAGTATTTTTCCGGTTGAAATTCCAGTTGAAATGGTCGGATGTCTGTTCTCAATTGAGAAAAAAGGATAATCTAAACCC
>Ga0189274_100278_pt1 | contig 14189 bp, 11 predicted proteins | sample N5B1minimetaG_FD_130323 | JGI IMG/M metagenome (GOLD analysis project Ga0189274, IMG submission 130323) | Marine microbial communities from the Costa Rica Dome - N5 B1 mini metaG | ecosystem: Environmental > Aquatic > Marine > Oceanic > Photic zone | place: Costa Rica: the Eastern Pacific...
CCGGGATTCGATGAACAGATCGCGCACGGATTTATGGAGCGGCTTCCAGGTAATGGTGGCCGGGGGCTCGTGCCAGGCGCCGCCGTTGGCCTCCAGCAGGTTTTCGTGCATATACACCAGAACCGAAGGTTCCTGCAGGCCCTTGGGATTCAGATCAAATCCCTGATCCAGCACCGCCCCCATATACAGCCCCGCTTCACGAAAACTGCCGGACAGGGCGCTGGTGCCGCTGCGGTGCATTCCCAGGATCATAACACAATGGGAAGCGGGTGTCGGAGTGTCGGCAGAACGCATAGAGAGGCAGACCTTCATGGGCTATTGGGATTGAAAGCAGCGGGTGCAATGCGACCCTGATGTGGCGTGCATCAGCCTGACGCAAAATATCGGGCTGGCAGGGCGGGTCAACAGCAACCGCGTAGCATACATGCCCTGGAGGCGAAACCGCGGACTGACGGGCAAGACGAGACGGGGGGTGTCGGCTGCATAATGACCTTCACTTGACGATAGAAACTGAACCGAGGGGTTCTATCGTTCGCATTATCGCTCATTTGGGTTTGTGCTTCCGTGTGTTTGCAGTGGCACCCGAAAGCACAAACCCAAACGAGGATCTTTTGAATTTCGGGTGACCTTCATCAACCGAAGGAGGCCACTATGCCCAATTTCTCGACCATTGAACGCTTTGTTGTTGGCGACCTTGTCGCTTTCCATTTTCCATTCTCAGACCGCGGTTCGAAAACCCGCATCTGCGCAATCGTCGCACATGATCCGAATGGGAACGAAGTCGTCGTTGCTTACGGCACATCCAATCTGCGCCTGAAGAACGATCCCGACAATTCTATTGCCCTGTTCCAACGCAATGATTGGAAAACAGCAGGCTTGCATGAAGCAACCCGTTTCCAAGTGGATAGGCGTGTTCGTGTCAAGCTGGGTGACCCCCGCTTTAAGCAGAACCAATCCCTGGGCACAGCCAAAGTCGGTCAATTGAGTGTGAGCCAGGCTCGCCGCCTCAGAGAAATATATGATCGCTTACCTTTGGTAACACGCCATCAGGAAATGAACGGCATTCATCCGAAGCCTGCCAATAAAAACCGACGCTCCCCGTTTCTCGGGCGCGGCAACGCAGGGCGGGGACCTGCAGCCTCGGTGATCTGACCATTATCACATCTGCTGGGCCCCCTCGGGCCCAGCAGCTTGCCAACTCCTCATTCATTGTACGGTTGGTTCGTACCTTACCTCTTATTGATGTCGCATAACGCCTTTCGGCGATCTTGAGTAACCCACTTCTAATCTTGTGCCGGTTTCACTGCTTTAGAAGGCTAATGATAAGGCCCGAAGCGTTGCTCCCAGTCGGTCTGTGACGGGCCATGTCACGCCGCGTCGCAATTTTTTCGACAAATTCTTTGGGTGAGACCTGCCCGAGACTCATCTCCCTTCCGATGAAACGGAACGGAGTATTCTTAAAATGATCATGCCCCCCGATGAAACCCTCTCGGCCCGTGAAGCAGCTGAGCTGTTGCGCAAATCCGAACGGCAGGTTCAGCGTTATCTGACGGCTGGCACACTGAATGGTGAACGCAAGAATGGCCGTTGGCAGATCACGGCTCTGGATGTCTGGAACTATCAGGGCATTGCCGAAGAAATGCAGGAAATCTGGGTCAAGTACTGCGTTCAAATGGCACAAAATGACGCCGAATAAATGTATTATTTGTCAATATGTTATGAGCGCCAGGGAAGACAGGATGGTCTCCATTGTGTGGGAATGCAGACCACCCTGTCTTCCCCGGTGTCGGCATGTGTCGCCCCGGGTCTGGAGCTGTCGCCGCAGGGCTGGGGGCGTCCGCCCCTGTCACCGGTTCGGGGGCGTTTTGAAAGCACGCCTGGCTTTGAACGCGCTTTCAAAACACCCCCATTCCAGTCGACAAGAAAGGTAAGAATATGCTGGATAGCACACACCCAACAGGCACCACTGCGGACGTGATTTCGGTCCTGCGCCTGACACCGCTCAACGCCGCCACACGTACCATGACGATCAACTCGGTGCGTGCACTTCGGGAGGTCCTTTCAGGTGGGGCCGACATCCCGGCCGATACGTTCTTTGCAGCGGCGGAAACCGCCACACCGGAACTGCGCGCGCAGATTGGCGATCGTCACAGCCAGATCCTCAGCGATGTGAAACGCGCCCGCCGGGCCTGGAGTGACAACTTCCGCCGGGATCTGGTTCTGCGGCTGCGGGGGCGTCTGCCGACCCTGCAGGATGCCATCGGCGCCGTTGAAGCGGGCGGTTCTACCGAACAGGTCAAACGCACGGTTCAGTCTCTCCGCAAGTTGTCCGAAAGTCAGGCGACATCGCCCGCCGGTATCATCGCCACCGCAATTGTCGTGGAACCGTTGCTGCGCAGACTGACGCCGGAAGATCTCGATGTGCACACCCCCAAATCCCTCAGCAACAAGCTGGCGCAGATCCGCGCCGCGGTGAGGCTCGTGGACCCCAACGCCATCTCTGGCAAAGCGGCAGATATCAAGGCCCTACCAAAGGTCTGGCGCGACATGCTCGAAAAGCTCGAAGCCAACATCCCACCCTCCTGCAGTGCAGAGATTGCCATCGTTCGCCGGCTGGCAGTCCGGGCCAACCGGGATGGTCTGTTGCCTGGAGATATAACGACCGATTTTTTGAAGAATTTTGTGGAGCATGAATTGGCGACCAAATCCGATAGCCACAAGGACAAACTTCGGCGCGCGGGTCATACCTGGAACGCGGTGATTGCCGAGGTGGGCCTGCCTGCAGCGCAGTTCGAAAACACCGGCCCGCAAAACCGGCTGCCGGATGTTTCCTGGGAGGAGGTTCCGGACCCGATCCGCGCTCGCGTGGAGACGCTAATGGATCGGATGGTGGCGCCTCAAGGTGATGAGGATTGGTCATCGTTCATCGACGACGGAGATGAGGACGATCTGGGGCTGGGCGACCTAGTTGATGCTGCTGGCGCCACCGGCGCAGCGATCCCCCGCGAGTTGGGCACGCAGCGCAATCTGCGCGATGCGGTAAAACGTGTCTGGCATGCCGCAGAGACCAGTCAGAAGATTAAACAGAAGCCCAGGCAGCTTGAAGATCTGTTCCGCCAGGATTGTCTGGTTGCCACAGTGGCTGCCATTCGTGAGAAACGCCGGGAAAAGGTGGAAGCACGGGGAGAGCCCTGGGAAGCACACAAGAAAGGGCGCTACGAATGCTCTCTGGTGCAAGCCCTTTATTCCGTCGGCAAGTCCTGTGATCTGCCAGAGGACCTGCTCGAACCTGTTCGCCTTCTTACGTTGAAGCTGGATCCCAGTGTCGTCGGCACCAAACTGAAATCCGATGGTTCGCTTGCCTACGTCTACGAAGATCGAAAGATCGGCAAACACCACGAAGACATGTTGCGCCAGTTCAACGAGGACGCGGCCCTGAAAAGGTGGTTCCAGGCCCCCGGTGTGCTTTGGCGGGAAGCGGAAAAATGGGCGCAACAGGGTCGAAACCGGCCCACAATCGCACAGGCCTCGCTGGCGAGATCAGCAGTGGTCGCGCAGTTGGCGCAACGGGTCACGCCGATGCGGCGCACCAATCTGGTGCGGCTGCGGGCGTTTGGCAATGAAGCGCATTTTAGCCTGCCGATCGGGGCAGGGGAGGGGACCCTGATCCTGCCCGGGGCCGAGCTGAAGAACTTGCGCTCCATCCATGTCACGATCGACCCGGAAACCGTCCGGATGCTGAAACGTTTTGTCGAAGTCTATCGCCCTCTGTTCGTCGAGCGCTCAAAGGCGGATCCGGAAAACCCGCATCTCTTTCCCGGGGCCGAAAGTGAGCGCAAGGAACGAGGGGAGAACGGCGGCTACCCCGAAGGCTTTGGGTATATGATCAAGGGTAAACTTTGCCAAAGGTTCCGGAAGCACATCCGGAGGCACTCTCTGTTGCACATGGATCTACAAGTGATGCGCCATATCGCGGGTAAGGTGATTCTGGATATGGACCCCAGCGCGATGGGGCTGGTGCAGGAAGTTCTGGGCCACAAGCGGATCGAAACCACGCAGAGTTATTATGCTCAGGTCAGCAAGATCGTTGCGCAGAAAAACTATCTGCAGTTGCTCGATCAGTATTCCCGTCGCGTCATGTCGCATGTCGACTTCCGCATCGACCTCGAACAGCAACTGGAGTGCTGAGAGATGCCAAAACATCGCCTGTCCCTGCCGCCGTCAGACTGGCCCGAAGACATTCGGGCCCGGTTCCACGATGCTTTTGCGGGTTCTTCCAAGCATCAGCGCCCCCGCCTTGAGCAGGGGCTGGGCCGCTGGCTGTTGGAAGCCTGTCAGGATGACCTGCCCCCGGAGTTGATTACACCGGCGCTGCTGGAGCGCCGGCTCGGGCATCTGCGCCCGGAAATGCAGGCTGCCGCCCGCCAGGCCCTGCAAGCGGTCTTCCCTGAGGCCAAAGTTTTTGGGCGCGAGGCCCGGGTTAAGGTCGAGAGCAAGCGCGCGGCATTGCAGCGCGAGATCGCCCGCAACTGGCATCGCCTGCCACCTGCCTGGCAGGAGGTTGCACGGCCCAAGCTGTTTTTCTGTCCCGAGGGTTTGAGTGACGGGCTCCTGGTCGAGGCCTGGACCCCGGATACGGTTCAATCACGCCTGCAGACCGCATGGGCGTTCTTTGATTTTTGCCGGGACCAGGGTTTGGCTGAAGACGTAGTGCCGGATAGTGTCAGGCAATATCTCGATCAGCGTCAGAAGCTCTGTCAGGCCGGTAAGGCCTCGATTGCGACCACACACGGCGCACTTCAGCGGCTGAAACTGCTCGGGATCGCCCTGTTTCCCGAGCGCAATTGGGACTGGCTGGACCCGGTGATACGGATCCTGAAGAAAAAGGCTGCCCTGCAGCCATCGCGCAATGATGCGCGGATTGTCGATCTCGCCGAGCTGCGGCTGGCGGCACTCAGTTGCTCCGAAGTGGCGCTGCGGCATCATCTCGCCGTCAGCGGTCACAAGAAACGCACCAGCGCCAACAAGCTGGCCCGCACTGGCCTGGCGATCAGCCTGCTGGTGAATTCTCCAATCCGGCTGGACTCCCTTGCCACGCTGGATCTGAAGGAGAATTTCGACGCAGGCTTTACCCGGCTCTATCTCTCTCCGCGCGAGACCAAGGACAAGCAGCGCGATGAACGGCTGCTGTCACTGGAGGTACAGAAACAGTTGCGTGACTACATCGATCACCATCGCGCGGTGGTCGCCCCGACGCAGGAAACCGCCCTGTTCGTCGGCAGCCGCGGCAAACCCGTGGGTTCGGGCTATCTGAGCCAAACGGTGGGCGATCAGTGCGAAAAGCTCTTTGGCAGGCGTGTGACACCACAGGTCATTCGCAACATCATTGCCGGCTTCATCGTCTCTGAGGCACCGGAACAGGCCAGCCTGGCCAGTATCGTGCTGAACCATGCTTCGACCGCGACAACCGAAACTTACCGGTCCAATGGCAAGCAGGTCCAGGCCGCAAAAAAGTTGCGCGCGGCGAATGACCATGGTCGGGTGGAACACGGCGTGGAAACAGCAGGCTCAGAGAGACCTGAAAAGGGCAGGGGGCGTGGTCGTCAGGTCAGGTCGGTGCGGGAGCGCCCTAAACGGCGTAAGCGCGGGGCCGCCTGACAGCGGTTGTAAGACTCTCTCGCAAACCAGGATCACAAATATCTGGTGCGCGGTGTCGTTTACAGGGGCCGGGGCTTTTGCTGTGAAGCCCGGCCCTGAAACCACACCCGCAGCACAAAATATCAAGGAAACAGAAAGGGGCATCTTGAAGCCGGGACATCACGTCCCGGTATGAAGAGGAGAACGCAAATGTTCGATCTTTCCCAACCCGGCCTGCAAAACCTGCAGGCCTTCCTCCGAAACCATAGCGAAGCACTGCAAAACACCGCTTTGCTTCTGGGTGGTCAACCCGCATTGCGGCGGACCCAACGGTTGCTGGATGACATCCCGGAGGTGGGGGCGCTCACCCGGCGGCTGGAGCGTGAGCTCTGCGCAATACATCGCCTGCTGTCGCTCGAAGATGTCTGTGACTTCGATAACATCGAAGCGGCGTATTTTGCCGAACTGGATCCGGCCTCACCAATCACCGAAGAGATCTGCCTGCTCTGCGATACCCTCACCGACCATCTCGACGCGCTCGGTCTCGTCGAATGGACCGGTGACGATAGATGCGACATCGCCGCGTGAGGCCTCCCGGTCAGCTTCCTCCCATAGCTGGCCGTCTTGAAGAAAGCCGCAATACCGCGTGCTCAAAACGGGAAACCACAATGTCAAAACTCGAACCCCTCGAAGACCTCATCTACGACACGCTGCGCCAGGGGCGAATATTTGCGGAATACTGGGAGGACGCTGCCATCGACACATCCGGCAGCCTGCGCAGGCTCTGGCCCGCCACGATCACCCGGCTGAAGGAGGGCGACTGCCTGGAAGACCAGGACACCGATGTGCTCAAATGCATGGCAGAAGCCATTCTCAAAGCCCGCGCCGACATCCAGACAAAACTGGGTGAGGAGAGGCGCAATGACCGGGACTACCTCTGTGCCCGCAAGATCGAGCTCGACCTGCTCATGGTGTATTTCGGGTCCTTCTGGAAACGCCGGCAGATGGTGTTCGATCGGAGGAAGACCGAGGAGCTGTTCGGCAAGATGTTCTGACGGACCTGTTCAGGGAAAAACCCAATCCGGTATGTTGTTCTCGCTGTTCCTGAATGAGGTGAGAGCAACGGCTATGATCATTGTTGCCCGCACTGAAACTCCGGCGGGCGCAGGCTTCATCATCAAAGGCCATTAGTAAATCATACCCTGAACAGCGTGAACCAAGAAATTTGGCTCTAAGGGAGGCAGCTCAGCCAGCATGGACTTCTCTGTAAATGACCAATCAAAAAAATGTCTCAAACCGCTTGGTTTGAAAGGCATCGACCCAATGTCCTGCCCGGCCCGGCAGGAATGACCCTCCTGGGTGTTGAAATCACCAATCGCACAACGAAGCAGATGCGCGATCCAGGATGGAGAAACGAACCGATGCAAGGCAACATGATGAGTCCTTTTGATGCACTCCCCAATTGTGGGACAGAAACCCCACCGGGAAATGTTTTACGAGAGTGCGAAGAGGTCATAGAGGCAAACTTTGGGTGTATTCGCTTCAAGCGCAGGATGTGTTTCAAGAATGATCAGCTTATCAATCTGTCGGTTTGGTTGGGGTCTTCCATGTATTCGGTGCAATGGCAGGAAGCATTTGGGACCGCTCGGTGGCGTTGTAATCTTGGGAATGAGTATTCAGGACGTGATTCTGAACAGTACACTTGGGTACAGGAGTTCATTCAGCGCTTGCTTCCCGCGCTAGAACAGGCACGTGCACATACCCCATGGGAACATATTCCGGCCGTACCGGTTTGTTCTTTGGATGAGGAGAACAAACAATGCCTTTTGGAGTATGTACCTGGGGTTTTTGAAACCAGCCCTGAAGTGCAAAACCACTTTGGGGCCCTATTTTCTATCCTTGCAATAAACGTACAGAGAGCCCGTCAGTGGGCTGAGGAAGCGCAGGCGAAGGCTGATCTCGAGAAGCGTTTGGTTAAACAGTTTCGGGCATTGCCGACAGGGGTTGTCCTTATCCATGACTGGGGGCTGAAGGAGATCGGGGTCGTCTCAGACAGGAAGGGAAGCAGAACGAAACGGACGCTGCAGGTTCGAGGGCCAGGGCTTGCCTGCTTCAGAGACTTGGACAGGTCTGTCCGCTCCTCCTTCAAACTCTTGACGAAAGAACGACAAGATGATGTCCCCTCAGGTGTTTTGTCGGCTCATGAACTATTGGAGGCGCTGGCGCGTTCGGAAGAGTTGAAAGGTCAATTCCCCGATTTGGTTTGAGCGGGAATGCCGGTGGTCAGCGCCACATTCTTTGGCGTGTTAATAAAAAAGTTTGCTTCCAAAGGTTGAAGAACTTTGAGGCCGGAACTTAGGTCCCTCCATATGACAGGCGATGGACCTCACCCGGAAAACAGAACTTAGATAAGGAAACTCATAACTGTGACTTTGAATTCGACTTTGCTCTCCACAGAGCGCCAGCAAACTTTGCTGGTTAGCGGTGTCTTGCTGGCCCGCGACATCAGACAGAAGGCACTAGAAACAGGCTGTGCTGACTTCACGGAATTTCTCGTGGGAGCGGTTGTCGCAAAGGATCTTCTGCACAAGATGACCGAGCTCATCGAGGCGGATTCTGGGTTGCAAGGTTTCCCGCTCGAAACTGACCTCTATGATCAGCTGCCCCTGAATCAGACCTTCCTGACATACCGGAGCGATGTTCGATCCAACCACAGTGTCTTGGGCGACCAGGATGAGTCCTCCGGGCGATATGCCTTCATCGAAAGGGTGATCCTTCTGAATCAGGATTGGGCAGACTGGAATAATCTTACCAATATCGAAGCGTTCTATCTGATGGACGCTGCCATCGCGACAATCAATCTATCCTTGATGGAGATCGGCGCTCTGCCATCCCGTGAAGATGTTTCCGAAGCCCTGAAAGTTCCCAGCAAACAGCAGCGAAAAGAAGCAGAGGGGTTTGAATTGGGCAAGCTTCTGAGCCGAAGGATGAGAGCCCGTCAGGTGCAACAGGTGGCTTGATTAGGGGCAAAGATATGCGGTCCACCGCGTCTGACTTATGCTCGGGACCGCATTTTTCCTACCTCTACTCACGTTCCTGCACCAGCGCCGGAAGCGGAGACAAAAATCTGTGTCATAGTCGATCGTAACCCCGTCGAACGGAATCGTGGTTGTTGCCTATGGCACAACCAAACTCGTCCTCAAGGCAGCTTTCAACCTTATGCATTAGAGGTCGTTATCTAACATATTTAACATAAAATGGATTACTATATTTATATGTGTACGCGCAAAGTTAAAGTGTCCCACATCTGCAAAGTAGAAGTGTCACATTCTGCCCCAACGGGAACAGGCCGAGAGTATGGGTATGGGATGGGTTTTGATGAGCGAGCGAGAGCTGAATCGGATCGAAGTGTTGAGCCAGCTGAGCCAATGCCGGGTGACGGCAACGACTGCGGCAAATGTCTTGGGATTGAGCCGTAGGCAGGTTCACAGGCTTCTTAAGAAGTTCCAGACCGATGGTCCTGCAGCGATCCGGCACAAGGCGCGCGGTCGGGCATCGAACAATCGGATCGACCCGGCGGTCCGGGAGTTTGCGGTCACGCTGGTGCGCGAGAACTACATCGATTTCGGGCCGACCTTTGCGGCCGAGAAGCTCGAGGAAGACCACGGGCTAAAGGTTTCGCGCGAGACGCTGCGCAAGTGGATGCAGGACGCCGGGATTTGGCTCTCGCGCAAGCAACGCCGGACCTTTCACCAACCACGTCTCCGCCGGGAATGCTTTGGCGAGCTGATCCAGATCGACGGCTCGGACCATCACTGGTTTGAGGATCGCGGGCCGTCCTGCACCCTGCTCGTCTTCATCGACGATGCGACCAGTACGTTGATGCATCTGGAGTTTGTCAAATCAGAGAGCACTTTCAGCTATTTCGGCGCGCTGGAGGCCTATCTGCATGAATATGGACGCCCGGTGGCGTTCTATTCGGACAAACACACGGTGTTCCGTGTTGCGAGCCAAGGTGCGGAGTCAGGTCACGGGATGACCCAGTTTGGCCGTGCTTTGAACGAGTTGAACATCGAGATTCTCTGCGCCAACAGCTCTCAGGCCAAGGGCCGCGTCGAACGCGCGAACCGGACGCTACAGGATCGGCTTGTCAAAGAGCTGAGACTGGAGGGGATTTCGGACATGGACGCAGCCAATGCGTTCCTTCCGGCCTTCAGGGACCACTACAACGCAAAGTTCGCCAAAACCCCGCGGCGCCCGGACAATCTGCACCGCCCCCTCAATACCGAGCCGGACCGGCTGGCAGACGTACTGTGCTGGCGTGATGAACGTTATGTCGGCAAGCAACTGGCCTTCTCCTACGACCGGCAGCGCATCATCCTGCAAGAGAACGAGATCACGCGCGGCCTGCCCGGAAAATACGTCGAAAGCTATGAGTTTGCTGACGGCCGCTTGGAGTTCCGCTGGAAGGGCGTCTCGCTCCCCTACTCCATCTTCGACAAGGACCAGCGGGTCACCCACGCCGCAATCACTGAAAACAAACACCTGAGCGCGGTGCTGGAGCACATCAAGGCCGAACAGGACAAGGCCCCGCCGAAGAAACCGCGCGCCGGCAAACAGCGCTCCCGCTACAAACCAACCGGACGCCGCAACGACGGTTGGAATTCAAAGCTGGCAAGAGCCGCGGCAGAGAAATGCAAAGCCAGCCAGGGCTGCGATAATTGAGGTCTCCGCCCAGTCAGGCTTTGCTCCCCCTCAGCGCCAAGGTGGGACATTTCTACTTTGCGAAACCGGTGACATTTCAGCTTGGTTGCAACAATGAGACCGGTCGTGGGGCTGATCCTGCGCTCTCCTGACCGGGTGATGGCCGTTTGAAACCACTCGGGCCGCCGACAAAAACAGAGACTGCGACAACGAAAAAAGGGCCCCCAAAGGGGCCCTTTCGATAGCTCTATCCTCAAGCAGGATTAGAGGATCAGCCAGTCAGCCGGATCTGCGGCCTGCAGGTCAGAAACAGTCAGGTTGCCTGCATTGTTTTCCAGAGTGATCACTTGGCCTGCAGTGACGAACAGTTCAACACCATTGGTGCCATCGGTCATGTTCGCCAGAACGTCGTTTGCATCAGCAAAGCCCAGAGCCGACAGATCAACGCTCACTTTGCCGTCCAGTTCAAGACCGGTCAGGGAGTCGCTACCATTGCCGGTTTCCAAGATAAGGGTACCAACTGCACCAACGGCGAAGGTGAATGTGTCATCACCGGCGCCACCGTAGAGAACATTATCACCAGTCGCAGCTGCCGTCAGGCTCACCGCGTCATCATCGCCAGCACCATTGAAAATGGTGTTTGCGCCAGTACCAGAAATAGTGATCTGGTTGGAGTTGGCGCCAGAGCCATCGCCATTGGCACCACCGAAAACGGTGTTGTCACCGTTACCGGAAATGGTGACGCTATCGCGGTCATCGTCCGCACCCAGATACAGGGTGTTGTTGCCATCACCAGCAACAGTGAAGACATCAGCTCCTTCACCACCACCCAGGACGTTGTTACCGTCCGTGTCGGCATCCAATGAGAAGGTATCAATACCGGTATCGGAACCACCCCAAGCGGTGTTGTTACCTTCTGCATCGGTGAAGGTGAAAGTGTCTGCACCAGTGCCGCCAAACAGGGTGTTCGCGCCATTACCGCCGACATTGAAGTTGTCATTGTCTGCGCCACCAGCTGCGGTGTTGTTCCCGTTACCAGTGATGTTGATGGTGTCAGCAGCATTATCTGCAGCACCAGCCCAGATCGCGTTGTCTGCGTCGCTCTGAATGGTGAAAGTGTCGCCTGCTGCGCCGCCAACCAGGACATCGCTGCCTGCACCATCGGTGATGGTGCTACCAGCCGCAGCCGCAACAACGCGAGTATCTGCGGTCACACCCAGAGTGTTCAAGTTGATGTTGGCGCCTGCAGACATATCCAAGGTGACAGCAATGTCGATAACTGCACCAGTAGTGGCTTGCGTTGCCTGAATAGCCAGAACTTCGTCTTCAGCAGTTTCACCCAGCTCAATGTTGCTCTGCGGAGCAGCAGTGTAGTTCAGGTTCCATTCGTTGGAAGCAAAAGTAATCGCGACTTCACCGCCTGCAGCGGTGGTGTATGTGTCACCTGCTGCATATGTGGTTCCGTTGATAACAATGCCTTCAGCTTCGTCGAAAGCAACGCCATCAAAATCAATTGTACCGGAAGTAAAGGTCGCACCTTCGATGCCAGTTGCGCCGGACGCTGTGCCTGCAGATTGGTCACTGGTCAGCGTCTGGTCCATCGCGAAAACAGCGTCCTCGCCTACGGTCAGAATAAAGTCGCTGGCATTGCCAATCTGAAAGAATTCAACATTGCTGACGGTGTTGCCAACGCCACCGATGGTGGCCGCACCATTCAGCAATGCGTCGCCATCATCCAGATCTGCGATCTGTACGGTATCATTATCGTCACCGCCGTCGATGACCTGGGTGCCCGAACCCTCTTCGTCGTCACCCAGTACGATCAGGTCGTCGCCCGCACCGCCCAGAATATTGTCGTCACCTACACCACCAGTGATGGTGTCGTTGCCGTCAGCACCGTTGATGGTGTCGTTACCGGCCAGACCGGTGATGATGTCGGCATCATTGGTGCCCGAAATGGTGTCGGCGACCTGTGTCCCGTTGAAAGTTGCCATATTCTCTAGTCTCCTGCTTGAGAGCTATCTTCATTTTAATTCGAAAAGCGATTGGCCCCAAAATGGGCGCTTACACCTCCGCTATCAGGCGCTTTACTTGTCTGTCAAGCATTGCTCCCGGAATGCCGTATACACGCATAAGGATTGTCACCAGAACTGCTCATTTTGCTGTCTTGTCACATTCTTTTGTATCCGCTATCGCGACATCTCGCGCGGCCAATAAAGCGGCTTTGCCCCTTCTTTTCAAGGGATTCGCGCCCCCCTTACGCAGATCTGCCCCAAGACGCCAGCCCCCCTGATACACGCCAAAGACGTGATGATGATAAGTCGTCAAATCTAGGCCTGTTTGCGCAATTTATACAACCAAACTTTCACTATTCGAACATCTTAACAGCCGTGTAAACAATTGCATTTTTGCAACTTATGGAATGACTCTTGCAACCTAATGCGTGGCGGACCTATGGCATGAGCAGGCAACCGCCCAAAACGCGCCCTGCTGCGCCACGGTATTTCTGGGCTTGGGTTTCCGACCGCCCCGGCCTAAGACCACAGCACAACAGATCGGGGATGGCAGATGACACAATCGCAACACATGCAGATCCAGAAGACCGTGTTCATCATCACCTATGGTCGCTCCGGCTCTACGCTGTTGCAAAACATGCTGAACGCGCTGCCGGGCTATGTGCTGCGGGGAGAGAACGCCAATCTGCTGGCCCCGTTGGTGCGCAGCTGGCAGGGCCTGCGGCGATCAGAACAGGCCGCAACCATGCGCGCCCGCGGCACGCCCTCCGGCCCACATCAGCCCTGGTTTGGCTATGAGGCGATTGATGCAGATCAGCTGGGTCAGGATCTGGCCGATGTGTTCCTGCGCCAGGTGCTGCGCCCAGAGGCCGACACACGGGCTGTGGGGTTCAAGGAGATCCGCTGGCATGAAACGCCGGCGCTGTTTGCTCCGATGCTGGAATTCCTGCAGCGCTATATGCCAGAGGCCCATTTTATCTTTAACACCCGCGCCCACGAAGAGGTCTGTCGCTCGGGCTGGTGGAAAACCATGGACCGCCGCGTGGTGCTGGACCAGCTGGAGAGCGCAGAACAGCTGTATCAAAGCTGGCAGGCCGCCCACCCCCAACGCTGCCTGGCCCTGCATTATAATGACTACGCGCAATCACCAGAGGCATGGCAGCCGTTGTTTGAGTTTTTGGGCGAACCCTATGATGCAGAGCTGGTCGAAGCCGTGCTGGGGCGAAAGCTCATGCATATGAAGTGGCAAAAGCCCGCAAACCGGCCCTGAGACGCCTGGTCAGCTGGAGGCGTCAATCACGTCGCCGGGGGGGCATCGCTCTGCCAGTCCCTGCGCAGCTGCTGTCGCTCTTTTGTGGTCAATCCGGGCATGGCCAGCAGCCCGTGCCCCTGAGAAATATCCAACAGCTCCAATCGCTGCGCATAAATGGCATGACCGACACAGGCATCCTCTAGCCCAACAGCAGGCATCGCAAAGAATTCCTTCATCGCCAGATACATATAGCCACAGGCCGCCAAGCCGGCGCGGCCAAGAACATAACCATAGCCGCCTGCGGCGTAATCTCTGGGCAAAGGGTACTGATAGCCACGCATCTCCACCACCGGATCTGCGCATTTGTCTAGATGCCAGCCATGCCACTGATCCTGATGGCGCCTGGTCCCAACCCTACGGCCAGCATAGGCTGCCCCCTTATCCGCAACACGGTCCAAACAGGCCCCAAACCGCGCTGGATCATGCAGCAGGATGTTGTCGTCGATTTTGACCACCAACGCAGGCTTGGTCAGCAAGTTCAGCACCATATAGGCGTAGAACAATTTTTGATGCAGCCCTTC
>Ga0189274_100279_pt1 | contig 14068 bp, 10 predicted proteins | sample N5B1minimetaG_FD_130323 | JGI IMG/M metagenome (GOLD analysis project Ga0189274, IMG submission 130323) | Marine microbial communities from the Costa Rica Dome - N5 B1 mini metaG | ecosystem: Environmental > Aquatic > Marine > Oceanic > Photic zone | place: Costa Rica: the Eastern Pacific...
CCAATCATCATCATGATTCTCTAGGATATATTGGTATCTCACCTTGTGAGGTGCAGACCAATCTATTCCTGAAAAATAGAATGTTACATGATTGAGTTCATATGGAATTTCCAGATTTTCTGGGCGATTAGTGAAAGGTTCAACTTCACCAAACTTCAAAGAATTTAGAGTTTTTGTGCTGTTTTCATTTAAAAAATAGTCGTGACCCACTATTATTGAATCTCTCAGTTTTCTGAAATCAACGAATGACTGTTGTAGTCTGATGTCAGTTATTTGCAGGAAAGGGGGTTTTTTGATTTGTTCGTACTTATTCAAATCAAGCATTGCAAGTGCTTTTCCTGTTCCCCACCATATTCTGTTTTCATCATCAAGACATACTGAGTTAGGGTAGAAATCAGATCCTTTTAGACCGTCTAATTTTCCGAATGTTGTGATGTCAACACCAGTACTATCACCCATTGAGAAATTGTTGAGCCCTTTTTCTGTACCTAACCAAAGGTCTCCATTATTGTCTTCAACAATCGACCAGATTATGTTATTACTGAGGCCATGAGATACGTTGTAACTTCTAATCGTATCGGTATTGAATTTATTAAGTCCTGATCCTTCTGTACCCGCCCAAATTTGTCCTTCTGAGTCTTCAAACAAGGAGATGACATAGTTATCACTAAGTCCCTCTTTTGTTGTGTAATGCGTGATTGATTCTCCATCATAGATAGATAATCCACCTCCTTTGGTACCCAAATAAATTCTTCCAAGGGTGTCTTCAATAATGGTATGAACCGTGTTGTTTGATAGTCCTTGATCAGTTGTGAAATGACTAAATTTTTCCCCATCAAATTTCGTTGCACCTCCCAGATAGGTACCAAACCACATATCACCATCAGAACTTTCGTAAACGCACAATACAATATCTCCACTTATTCCTGAAGATGAATTATAGTTCGTAAAGTATTGTCCATCAAATTTGGATACTCCATTACCATTTGTGGCAAACCAATAGTTACCTTCCATATCTTGGTGCATAGCTCTCACACTATTGAATGCAAGGCCTTGTTCTTCAGTGTAATGCCAGAATTTTTTGCCGTTATACTTACTAACTCCATTGTTGGTCGTAAACCAGATGTAGCCGTCTTGATCTTGGTAAATGTCGCGCACAATGTGATCAATTAGCCCTTGTTTTTCGCTGTAATTTTCAAAAGAACGTTCATTGTAAACGTTTGCTCCTGCACCATAGGTTCCAAACCAAATGTTACCATCAGAATCTTCTTGAAGTGCCCAAATATTATTGTTACTCATACCTTCACGATCTGTGAAATGCTTGAATTCAAAACGATTAAACTTGCATGCGCCTCCTTCAGTTCCAAACCACATATTTCCATAATTATCTTGGAGGATGGCTTGAACGTAATTGTCGCTTAGTCCCATTTCTTCTTGATAGGTTACGAAAGAATAGCCGTCATATCTGCATACTCCAGATGCCTCAGTTCCTATCCAGACATTATCTTCATCATCAAGGAAAATTGTTGTTACATCATTGCTTATCAAGCCTTCATTCACCGTGTAATGCGTAAAACCTTCCCCGTCAAACTTGTTGACTCCACCGCCTGCAATTCCGCACCAAACATTACCATCAGGGTCAATGGCTATTGATTTTACGTAAGACCCACTCATTCCCTGGTCTTCACCATAAGCATGAAAATGGGTTCCATCAAAATAGGCGATTCCTTCTCCGGTAGCAAACCATACATTTCCAGAGTCATCTTCAGCAATATCTAGCACCAAATCGCTTGGCAAGCCGTCTTCATGATCATAATCAACGAAGGTATGTCCATCATAGGCAGTGATCCCTGCACCGTCAGTTCCAAACCATAGTTTACCTGAGTGGTCTTCCAGAATAGACCAAACATAATTACTGCTTAATCCTTTCCGTTCGTCAAACTGAATAAAAGTTCTTCCGTTATACATGGTGACTCCAGCGGTCCAAGTTGAGAACCAAAGATTACCTCTTCTGTCTTCAATGATATCAATGATATAACTAGAAGCTAATCCTTGATCTACATCTATGCCTTGAATATTGTATGAAGCAGCATCATTGAAATCGAATTTGGAACTGTTTACGGGTTCGTTATAACCAAGTTCTTTGCTAAAACCCTCTGCTTTTGTTACTACTGCGTCAAAGATGGAATCTTGCCCTAAAGTGTAATGTGGAAGTGTCTCAGAGAGTAGTTTAATAATGGGTTGTTCAACCTCCTTGATGTTGGTGTGTGCTTCTTGTTCAATAGGATTTCCTGCTTTTATAATTTCAGGAGAATTTATCGAATCTGGGTGTAGTACTTTCGGAGATATTGGATAAGGCTCATTGGTTACCAGGTCTGGGGGTAACGAAGTGAAAGCAACATCATCTTTATCTTCAAGCTGTTCAGGCTCAGTATTTTCATTTTGACAAGAAAATAATAAGCACACTGCTATAGCGCTATGAATAATACGTTTTGACACTTCCTAAGCTTAAAAATAATAAAATTTTGTTGCAGTCTGCGAGCTAAATCAGTTAAAAACTATACTGATCTGAACTAAAAGTAATTTGTTAATTAAAACGAAACTTAATTGAAGGAGGTTGATACAAAATCGGATAATTTTGCAACATGCTTGACACGTACCGCCATAAAGGACTTCGTAAACAATTAATCGAAAAATTAGCGAATAAGGGTATCCACAATCAAAAAATCTTGGATGCTTTTGATGCTGTTCCCAGACATTATTTTTTTAATGGAACATTCTTAGAGCAGGCATATACTGATATGGCCTTTCAAATTGGGGCCGGACAGACAATTTCGCATCCCTTTACGGTAGCATTTCAAACTCAATTGCTGGAAGTAAATAAAGGAGACCGTGTACTAGAAATCGGAACTGGCTCTGGTTTTCAAACTGCCATTTTATGCGAGCTCGGAGCTAAAGTTTTTTCAATTGAAAGACAAAGAGAATTGTACATGAAGACGAGTCCTTTCTTAAAGAAATTGGGGTATTCTCCAAAACTAAAGTTCGGTGATGGTTACAAAGGTTGGCCAGTGTTTGCTCCCTTTGATAAAATCATCATCACCTGTGGAGCTCCTTATATTCCTAATGATTTGGTTGATCAATTAAAGAAAGGTGGCCGAATGGTTATTCCTTTAGGAGAGGGAAGCAATCAAAAAATGATTCTTCTTGAAAAGACAACAGATGGAAGTCTGGTTCAATCTGAGCATGGTGACTTCAAGTTTGTTCCCATGTTGAAAAAGACGGCACGGTAATTCAATAAAATAAAATTCTCATAATCTGCAGTTTACATTGACTTCCGAAATTGCAGTATGAAAAATCCAGTTTTCCTTTTGTTTGCTGTAGTCTTATTTGCGGGATGTCAGAAAAAATCAACCGAAAAGCGTCTTGGTGATCGTGAAGAGTTAACCATTACTCCCATTGATTCAGGTGTTATTGTAATTAATGAAGTCGCTTATCGTGCTGAAATTGAAAACGAATACGGTAAGGAATCGGATTGGATTGAGCTTTACAATAATTCATCTAAAACTCTGGTAATTGGAGAAGGAGATTTAACTGTAAGTGATAATCCATCACAAGAGAGTAAGTTTTCATTACCACAAATTGAAATTCCGGCAAAAGGATATTGTGTAATTTGGTGTGATGGGGAAGACGCCATTGATGATCAACTTCATGCAAATTTTAAATTATCGTCTAAGGGTGAATCCGTAAGTTTATTCTATAAAGGAGAGTTATTTGATCAGGTATTTTATGATTCTGTAGGCTCAGATTATAATGTTTATACAAGAATATCAGATGGAGCTCCTGAATGGACATATTCTAAAGATTTGACCCCGGGCCAGCCTAATTCTTCAGAAAAATAGAAAATCTAGGGTTGGATCGAGAGCGTATTTCAACACATCTAGGAAGAAAACTCAAAGTGGCGGCATCAATATATAAGGTTTCAAGCCATCTCATTTGACACATGTCTTCAGTAACAATAAGCTCGGGTCCAGAACGAGTTAGATCTAACGTATTTAGCTTAGCTAATTGATAAAAAGATTGGGGCAATTGATTGATATTATTTGGTCCGATAACCAGATGAATTAATCCCGAAATCTTTCCAATGTTTTCAGGTAAAGCCTGTAACTGATTGAACTCTAAGTATAAATGCGTGAGTTTTGGTAAATCACATATTTCTTCAGGTAAATAACTGAGGTTGTTAAAGCTTAGCCACAATTCTTCTAGGTTCTTGAGCTGCCCAATTTCTTTGGGAATAACTTCCAATTGATTGGCTTTCAGTGAAAGCTTTCTAAGGTTTTCTAGTTTACCTATTTCAGGAGAAATATAAGTCAGTTCATTTCGACTTAAAATCAAACGTTCTAGCCTAGTTAGTTTCCCTATTTCATCAGGTATTTGGGTCAACTTGTTATTATGCAAATTGAGCACTTTTATTTCGTTTTGATTAAAAACGTAAGACGGGATAGAAGTCAATTTCTTTCGGGATAGATCAAGTTTAGGATCCCCTAAATTATAGTAAGAGATGAATGAGTTTTTATTTCCGCAAGCGCTGGAGAATATCAAAAAAAATAAGGCCCCAAATTGGAGTAGAAGGGGCCTTATTTTTTTATTAAGTTTCATTATTTACTGAGTTCCTCAACAGCCGCAGCTAGTTGTTGATCAATTCCTTTTGTGAATTTTTCATATTCATTATCTACCATGATATCCGGCATCAAGTCATGGTTTTCAACCAAGAATCCTTCAGTGACTGATCGCATACCAACTTGCGGAATACCAAATACTGTTTGTCCATCAATCATTGTTTCCCACCAAACTGCAGTCCCTGTCCCTGGAACAGGCATTCCGATTAATTTACCAATACCAAGTTGCTTATATATGTAAGGGAACAAATGGGCATCTGAATAGTTTCCTTCTGACATCAATACGCAAGATGGTTTTTGCCATTTAGATAAAGGTTCTCCTCCCATGTTTTTTTGACCTCTTGGTTCAAATGTCATGTAGAGTTTTCCGCTTAAGAAGGTTGCCAAATCATCATGTAACCAACCACCACCATTAAAGCGTGTGTCTACTACTAAAGCATCCTTTTTGTTGTATTTTCCTTTTGCTTTATCAAAAACTCTCGTAAATCCGTCAGGTGACATAGATTTTACATGAACGTAACCCAGTTTACCTTCTGAGAGCTCTTCAACAGTTTGCTCGCATTGAGCAACATATCTGTCATAAAGCAAGCCGTATTCTCTGCCAATTGAGATAGGTTTTACGATTTCCTCCCAACTATCACCACCATTTGATTTAAATCCAATTAAAACTTTCTTACCTGCTTTTCTGTTCAATAGCGGCCAGAAATTATCGTTAGCCTCAATCTTAATTCCATCAATGTGGGTAATTATTGTTCCAGCTTCAATCTCCTTCGATAATTTGGTGAGTGGTCCTTTTTTAAGTACTTCTGCAATTTTTAAACCATCTCCCTTGTGTGATTCATCAAAGAAGCATCCCAGTGAAGCTGTTTGAGTTCCTTTAGGGTCATAACTGCGGTATCTAGCACCAGTATGTGATGCATTCAATTCACCTAGTAATTCAGACAACATCTCAGCGAAATCATAGCCGTTGTTAATGTGTGGTAAATATCTTGCGTATTCTTTTTTGTACATGTCCCACTCAACACCATGAAGGTCTTTAACATAGAATTTTTCACGAACCTGACGCCAAGCATGAAAAAACATGTATTCTCTTTCTTTTGCTTCATTTAAGTTCATTTCTGAAGATATGGCAATTCCTTCAGGCTTACCTGAAGAGATGTCAATCTTTGAAATACTTCCTTTGTTGTTTAAATAGATGTTTTTCTCATCCTTGTCAAACTCTATAGAGGTGTAATAGGTGTTGATTTTCGCCAAAAGTTTAGTCTCTTTTTCTTTGAATTTGGTAGTCCATAAGTTGTACCCTTTCTCAAAAGAAGAGAGGTAAAATAATTGGTCTCCCTCATTATTTACAAGGTAATCCATCAAGTTTGAAGAATGAATGGTGAGCATTACTCTTCTGCTGTCTAAATCATCTAGCTCGATTTTTAATTCTTTCTGTTTGTCTTCTTCTTCCTCCTTTTTGTCATCATCTTTATCTTCTTCTTCGTCCTCTTTTTCAGCTTTTTCATTCTCTTCCCACTCGGCAAATTCTTCTTCATTTAAGATGAATTTTTGATAGGCTTCATTCGTTAAAAAGACAGCCTCTACATTTCCGTGTGATCCGTGCCCTCCTTGAGATTTATATGCACGTTTGTTGGTGTAATAGTATACCATTTCACCATCCATTGCAAACTTTGGTGATCCGTTGCTATAGCCACTTGATGTTAAGTTGATAGGATCTGATTTTCCGTCAGCTTTTACTAAACCTACATCAGAAGTCCAACGGTCTGCATCAAGGTATTGAACTAATAACCACTTAGAATCAGGAGACCAGGTAAAGTATTGATCGCCGTCAGAGTAGGAGTAATTGAGGTTTCCATCCATTACTACTCTAGATTTTTTACTATCAAGATTATAAACTTTGAGTGTAGTTCTATTTTCGAGATAGGCTATTTCTTTTCCGTCAGGGGAGAAAATTGGCTGAAAGGTTTCTTCGCCATTATCAACCAACTTAGTTTCTTCAAGAAGAGTAGAATTATAAAAATACTTTTCAGATTCTCTTTTGATTTCTGTCTTGTAAATATTCCAGCTCTCGTTTCTTTCTGCAGCGTAGACAAGAATACTTCCGTCTTCATTGAAAGTTAGTGACCTTTCTTGCTCTGGCGTATTCGTAATTCTTTTTGTCGTTTTGTAATCTATTGATGTAACAAAGACTTCCCCTCTGTATATGAACGCGATCTCTTTATTGTTTGGAGATACTGTAAACTCATGCGCTGAACTCACAGATTTAACTTTTACGGCGTTTTCAACTTGATCTTTGAAGATTTTAATCGACACTTTTTGACTGACTCCATTTTTCATGATAAAAATTTCACCCTTGAAGCCATAACATAGAGTGCCGTTATCTGAAGCAGATAAAAATCGTACAGGGTGGTCTTTGTAGTCTGTTAACTGTTCCCCATAAGCTTTTGATGCTGTTCCTTTCCAGATATTGAAAGATCCTGATTTTTCAGATAAGAAATAAATATCTTCTCCTTGCCAGATCGGATTTCTGTCTTCAACTTTATCATTTGTGATATTGGTGTATGATTCAGCTTTCGTGTCGTACAAAATGATGTCTCTAGTAACCGAAGAGGTATGATGTTTTCTCCAAGGGTCTTCGTAACCCTTTCTGTTTTGGAATAGGATTTTGGATCCGTCATTATTGTATTGTGCATTCTCTGCTGCCACAGTTAATACCTGTGTCACTCTACCTCCTGAAACTGGAATTTCATAAAGTTCACTTAATCCGGCATAGGGAAATTGTACCGAATTCACATCATCCAATCTCCTTGCTCCAAATATGATGCTTTTTCCGTCTTCTGAATAATCATAAGGATAATCGGCAGAAGAATGAAATGTTACTCTGTTCGGAACACCACCTTCAGCAGAAACTGTATAAACGTCAAAATTTCCATTTCGATCAGTAGCGAATGCAATTTGCTTTCCATCATTTGACCAAATTGGCTGAAAATCATGGGCCGGATGTGAAGTTATCTGCTTTGCTGTTCCGCCATTGCTTGAAACAGTGAATAAATCTCCTTGATACGAAAATGCAATTTGAGAGCCATCAGGTGAAATAACAGGGTATCTCATCCAAAGTGGTTGTGCAACTGCAGTTGATAGTATAAATAGAGTCAATAAGGAAAGCGAAATTTTGATCATAATGTAAATGTTGATACAACCAAAATTAACAATCCATCAGACATTTCAAGGTAAAAAAGTGTTAACACAGAATTATTCTGTGTTGAAAGGAGAAAAGAATTGATGATTCTATGCTTATAGACTGATGAAACGACAACAACTTTTTTGTGCTGTTCGAAATTCAGCTTATCCTTTCTTCAAAAAGATATCAAACCTCACTTCAAAGCCGCCTTTGATATCAACAGGTTGAATTGGCAGAATTCTTTGCTCTGCTTTCTTCTGAGAAGCCCAAGGGTCTTCAGCAATATGCGGATCGCCTGAGAAGTAAATTTGGGAAATTAATTCTTTATACCCTTCGCAACGCACTCTGAAATGAATGTGTGCAGGCCTGTATAGCTTGCCGTTTAGATATTTTCCCGGAAATACGGTTTTAAATTCATATTGTCCTTTTTTATCTGTGACCCATCCAGCCCTGTGTAGGAATTTAGAACTTTCATTGTCATAGTCTCCATTTGAATCAGCATGCCAAATTTCAACTAATGCATCTTTCAATTGTGTTTTACAATCGTCTCCATATACTTGCCCTTTAATACTTACAATGTTTCCTTTGAGTCCATCAAAAGTTAGGTCTTTTCGTATAGGGGCCTTTGCTCTGTAGAATGGACCTAAAATATCATTAGTTGTTTCACAATCTCCTGAAAATAGGTTGTTGTCGTCTAAAGAAACTTTGCCAAAAGTTGAAAGTGAAAAGGCTGCTATGCCTGAAGTAATGAGAAATTTTTTTCGATCCATTTTTATAGTTTTGTTTGAATATAACAATAACTGTACCGCAATCGACAAGCTGATATCCATAATTATGCCATGCAAAAATGCGGCTCTATATTTGAAAGAATGTTTAGAATCTATTAGAAATCAGAGTTGGCCTGAATGGGAATTGATAGTAATTGATGATGCCTCATCAGATCATTCCTTCGATATATTGAAAAGTTTTTCAAGGATTGATTCAAGAATAAAAGTGTTGAAAAACAGAGGAGAAGGCATTATTGATGCATTGGAAATGGGCTTTGAATCATCAAAAGGAGCGTGGATACACCGAATGGATGCAGATGATGTTATGCCAAGAGAAAAATTGGAAATTTTATTTCAAACGCTAGAAGGGCGTAAAGATGCAGTAGCAACTGGGAAGGTGAAGTATTTTTCAAAAAAGGAAGTGTCTGCGGGTTATCAACGCTATCAGGATTGGCTCAATGATTTAGATACTCATGATACAATGAATAAAAATCGGTACAGGGAATGTGTTGTGGCTTCTCCTAACTGGCTGGTTCACAGAAGTTGTTTTGAATCGAAGATAAAAATTCATGAGCTAACATATCCAGAGGATTTTGATATGACACTGAAATGGTTCAAGCACGAATATGAAGTTCTCAAATCAAATGAAGTCACTCATTTTTGGCGAGAGCATCCAGAGCGAACATCACGAACATCTGAAGATTATCAGCAAGCCGCTTTTTTTAGAATGAAGGTCAATCACTGGATTGATGAATGTAAGAGTCCAAAGAATGAAGTTAATATCATTGGAAACAATCAAAAAAGTAAGTTGACTGCCAAATACTTGAGTGAGAGAGGCGTGAGATATGCCTCAATAAAGTTCGAAAATAAGCAACTTACTCTTGATTCAGGTTCAAATCAGTTGTACATACTTTGTAATTGGCCAATTGAAAAGAAAACTCAAACTGAGATTCAGGATTTTTTAAAAACGCAAGGATTGGAGTTTGGCAAAAATATTTGGTTATTTTAATCCAGCTGAAACAGCCAGCGATTAGCTCCAGTTTTAAAGTCTACCAAACTGTCAAATATTCCGTATACTGTTGACCCTGTTCCTGAAAGAGAGGTGAATATAGCGCCAAGGTCATTTAGTTCATCCAATGCTTCCTTTATTGCGGGATAGTCCCGCTCGGCTGCTGCCTGAAAATCATTTGAGAGAAAGGTCCAAGAATTCATCTCGGGTTTACCTTGTCTTTTGGTTAAATTACTGAAAGCTTCGGCAGTAGATATATGAATCCCGGGATTAATCAGAGCAATGTACTTCTCTTTTAAACTCAAGTTAGAGTCCTGCAACAAATCTCCTCTTCCTGAGACTTCTTGTGGTGAGTTTTTTAAAAAGAATGGGCAATCAGAACCCAATTCTAGAGTGACTTCGAACAGTTCTGAGTCAGAAATATCGAGCTCAAAAAGGTTGATTAGTATTTTGAGTGTTGTGACTGCATTTGAGCTCCCTCCGCCAAGTCCTGAACCCAACGGAATTTGTTTGTGGATAACAATACTAACAGGCCCAAAATGATACCTAGAACGCAATAGATCTCGTGCTTGAGTGATTAAGTTGTTATCTGACAATTGGATAGGATAGGAGTCGAATGAATCTTTATCCGATTTTTGAATTTCAATAATGTCGTTTAACGGAATAGGATAGAAAATACTTTTGAGGTTGTGAAATCCATCCGGGCGCTTGTCAAGTACTGATAACCCGATATTTATTTTTGCATTCGAAAATCCAATCACACTGAAAATTTTGTCCAATTTACTTTTTAATCGAAAATCCTTCCATCAAAAAATTGAAAAAGTGTAAATTTGACCCTTTCAATCAGAAGACAAAGAACAGCATGGCTAATTATTTAGAATTTGAAAAACCATTAGAAGCAATCGAAGAAGAGATTGCAAAGGCAAGAGAAATAGAGGAGAACAGTGGGGTGAGTACCTCTAAAATGGTTAAAGACTTAGAGAAAAAACTCAAAGAGACTACTAAGGATATTTTTGGAACACTGACGCCATGGCAAAGAGTTCAATTGTCTAGACATCCAGACAGACCTTATTGTTTAGAGTACATCAATGCCTTAACTGAAGGTACTTTCATAGAATTGCATGGCGATAGAAATGTGAAAGATGACAAAGCTATGGTTGGTGGATTTGGTCAATTCAATGGTCAAACAGTAATGTTCGTAGGTCAGCAAAAAGGGTCAAATACCAAAATGAGACAATACAGAAACTTTGGTATGCCAAATCCTGAAGGATATCGTAAAGCTTTAAGATTGTTCAAGCTTGCAGAGAAGTTCAATAAGCCGATTGTTACATTGATTGACACCCCAGGTGCTTTCCCAGGTTTAGAAGCAGAAGAAAGAGGGCAAGGTGAGGCAATTGCGCGTAACATTTACGAAATGATGAACCTTAAAGTACCCGTGATTTGTATCATCATTGGTGAAGGTGCATCTGGTGGAGCGTTAGGAATTGGAGTAGGAGATAAGGTGATTATGTTAGAGAATTCATGGTATTCGGTAATTTCACCTGAAAATTGTTCAACTATTTTGTGGCGTTCTTGGGATTATAAAGAAAAAGCTGCTGAAGCTTTAAAATTGACTTCTTCAGACATGAAAAGCTTAAAAATTGTTGACGAAGTAATCAAAGAGCCTATTGGTGGAGCGCATAGATTCAGAGAAGAAACATTTGATAATGTGCGTAAATCAATTGAAAAGAATTTGTCAAAATTAATGGAAATGGATGCCGATAAGAGGGTGGCCAAAAGAATTGACAAGTTCTGTGAAATGGGTGTGTTCAAAGGAAAGTAAGCTGAATGATTTTTGCGGATTTTGAGAAAATTCATTTCTCTCTTTTTGGTTTTGAATTGATGGAACCAATGGCCCTAATTACAGATGTGGTAATGGGGTCGATTAGTATCTACTTCGCTTTTCGATTAAGAAAAAACTTAATCGATCATCCCTTTTACCTGTACTGGTCGTATTTTTTCTTGATTTTTGGTGCTGGTGCGTTTTATGGTGGATTAGCTCATGCTTTCTACGGTTATTGGGGAGTCATAGGAAAATTTCCATCTTGGATTTCAGGTCCGATTTCAGTTTATTGTCTCGAGCAAGCTATGATTTCTGTTTATCCTGACAATAAGATTCTAAGTCGTTTGAAAATCATTTCGTTCTGGAAGTTTTTTGCGGTGGTACTTGTATGGATCCTAATTTTAACGTTAGGACCACTTGAAGAAAAACCAAGTATTGGCTTTTTACCAATAGCAATCAACACCATCCTAGGTGTATCCATGTCAGCCGGAATATTAGGGTATATCTACAAAAAGAAAGGTTTGTCGGTCAATTTTAAATATTTTGTACTCGGAGTTTTGGTCATGATACCATCAGCTTTTGTATTCTTGATGAAAATCAATTTACACCCTTGGTTTGATAAGAATGACCTTTCTCACGTCTTATTGACAGCAGGAATTACGTATTTCTTTATAGGTTGTCGAAAACTTTACAAAGAAGGATTACTCCAAGATCGCTATCTTTAAATCATGATTTATGAATTCAATGGATTTGTGCCGGTTGTGCATGAATCAGCATTCGTGCACCCACAAGCTACTGTCACCGGAAATGTAATAATAGGTAAAGATGTGTATATCGGTCCTTCTTGTGCATTGCGCGGTGATTGGGGACAAATTACTATAGAAGATGGATGTAATGTACAAGAAAATTGTACGATTCATATGTTTCCCGGAACTACTGTAAGACTGGAAGAGGGGGCGCATGTCGGTCATGGAGCAATAGTTCATGGTGCACAATTAGGCAAAAACTGTTTGATAGGAATGAATGCTGTGCTCATGGATGATGCGGTGATAGGAGATGAGAGTATTGTTGGAGCCTTGAGCTTCGTTTCTGCTAAAATGCAAATCCCACCGCGCTCTCTGGTAGTCGGAAATCCCGCAAAAATTATCAAAGAGGTATCAGATGATATGATAAAATGGAAAACAATGGGTACTAAGCTCTATCAGCAATTACCTCATGAATGTCATCAAACGCTCAAAGAAGTGAAACCCTTGAGGGAGATTGAACCAAACAGACCTGCTCAAGAATCTATGTATTCTACATGGGAATCAATCAAAAAGACAAATCAATAGTTGTACGTCCAATGATTTGCATCCATCCTTTTATTGAACTAATTTAGGCTGAAGATGAAACAGCTAACTACAACATTCCTGGTATTTATTTCAACTTTCATGATGGGCCAGGTTAACATGTCACAAATTGGTTATTTGGACATTCCAGAAATGCATGGGTTGAAAGTAAATGACATCTGGGGGTATGTTGATGAAGATGGAAATGAGTATGCCATTGTCGGTGCAGAAAATGGGATATCTATAGTCGACCTAACTGATCCAACCAATCCACAAGAAATATCTTGGTTCTGGGGTACATCCACATTTTGGAGGGACATCAAAGTCTATGATGACTATGCTTACATCACTTCTGAATCTTTGGATGGCTTGGTCATTATTGATTTGTCACCATTACCTGTAAGTACTAGCTTGCCGGCAGTTTTTTACACCGGACCAAATGGGGATGAGTGGCAGTCGGCCCATAATTTATATCAAGATAATGGATACGTCTATATTTTTGGAGCAAACAGAGGAAACGGGGGCGTTATCATTCTTGACGTGATGACTGACCCTATGAATCCGATAGAGGTGGGAGTTTTTGATAATTGGTACGCTCATGATGGCTTCGTTAAAAATGATACGGGTTATTTCGCTCATATTAATGATGGTTTCTTTTCTATTGTGGATTTGACAGATAAAGCTAATCCAACCTTTTTAGGTTCTTTTACAACGCCTTCTAATTTCACGCACAACATCTGGACTTCAGAGGATGGGGATTATGCATTCACTACAGATGAAGTTTCTGGAGGATATATAGGAGCATATGATGTTTCAGATGCAGGAAATATTCAGTTTCTAGATCAAATCGTATCATCACCGGGTCAAAACGTGACGCCACATAATGTGCATGTTTCGGGGAATTATTTATTCACTTCTTATTATACAGATGGCGTGGTCATACATGATTTTTCTCATCCTCACAATTTGGTCGAAGTTGCGAGTTATGATACCTCACCTTTGGCCACAACTGGCACAGAGGGGTGTTGGGGAGTATATCCATTTTTACCTTCAGGAAACATCATAGCCAGTGATAGAGAAGAAGGATTATTCGTTTTGAGTGTAGATTTAAATCAAGGCGCTTATTTAGAAGGGAACATTACAGAACAAGGCACCTCTAATCCATTAGATAATGTTACTGTTACGATTGATGGTCAAAACATTTCAGATGAATCAAGTTTGAATGGAGATTATGCTACAGGCATTGCCAATTCAGGCGTTTATGATGTTACTTATTTTAAGA
>Ga0189274_100280_pt1 | contig 13896 bp, 14 predicted proteins | sample N5B1minimetaG_FD_130323 | JGI IMG/M metagenome (GOLD analysis project Ga0189274, IMG submission 130323) | Marine microbial communities from the Costa Rica Dome - N5 B1 mini metaG | ecosystem: Environmental > Aquatic > Marine > Oceanic > Photic zone | place: Costa Rica: the Eastern Pacific...
CCGGAATGGGGCGCCATGATCTCCGAGGGCCGCCGTTTCATTCTGGATCACTGGTGGGTTGCCACCATGCCCGGTCTCGCCATCTTTGCCGTTTCGCTCGCCTTCAACCTCTTGGGCGATGGCTTGCGCGACGTATTGGACCCCAAGGACAGCGCCTCATGAGCACGCTTCTGGATATTGAAAACCTCTGGGTGCGGTTTCCCACCCGCAATGGCATCTTCGACGCGGTGCGCGGCGTGTCATTTTCGCTTGGCCGAGAACGGCTTGGCATCGTTGGTGAAAGCGGGTCGGGCAAATCGATGACCGGCCGCGCGATCCTGCGTCTGATCCGCCATCCCGGCATCGTTGAGGCCGATCACATCAACCTTCACGGGGAAAACCTCCTGGCAAAGTCCGAGCGCGACATGCGCAAGGTCCGCGGAGAGCAGATTTCGATGGTGATGCAGGATCCCAAATTCTCTCTCAACCCCGTCATGACGATCGGTGATCAGCTGATCGAAGCGCACCGTCTGCACGCCAAGGCCACAAAGGCCGAAGCCCGCAAGAAGGCGCTTGAGATGCTGGAGGCGGTGTCGATCCGTGACCCAGAGCGCGTCATGGGCGCCTATCCCCATGAGATGTCAGGCGGTATGGGGCAGCGTATCATGATTGCGATGATGCTGATCCCCAACCCAGAAATCCTGATCGCGGACGAGCCGACCTCGGCATTGGACGTCTCGGTGCAGGGCCAGGTACTGTCGATCATGGATCGTCTGGTGAAGGAACGCGGCATGGGGCTGATCTTCATCAGCCATGATCTCAATCTGGTGTCCCAGTTCTGCGACCGGGTTCTGATCATGTATGCCGGTCGCATCGTTGAGGTCTGCGACGCCAATCGCCTGCACGAGGCGCAACACCCCTACACCCGCGGGCTCCTTGGCAGCCTGCCCCGATTTGACGCGCCGCGTCCACGGCTTGAGGTGTTGCAGCGCGACCCCAGTTGGCGCGATGCCCCCAGCGTGGAGGGTCGCACATGAACGCTGCCTTGGAGATCAACGCCCTGAACGTCTATTTCGGAGATCACGGCGCATTGGTGCATGCGGTCAAATCCGCCAGCCTGACAGTTGCCAAAGGCGCCAGCTTTGGCCTCGTCGGGGAAAGCGGGTCAGGCAAGTCAACCATTCTCAAGGCCATCACCGGCCTTGCCCCGCAATGGAACGGCGAGATCAAGGTCGAAGGCCGCCCCCTTGGTGCCAAGCGGGATCGGGATTTCTACAAGACCGTGCAGATGGTGTTTCAGGATCCCTACGCCTCGCTCCATCCGCGCCAATCAGTGGATCAGGTGTTGTCGGAAACTCTTTACCTGCATGGCTTTCGCGACATTGACGATCGTGTGAACCAGCTCTTGCACGACGTGGGGCTTGGCCCTGCTTTCCGCTTTCGCTATCCGCATCAGCTGTCCGGTGGTCAACGTCAGCGCGTTGCGATTGCACGCGCGCTGGCGCCGCAGCCGGATATCCTGCTGCTGGATGAGCCGACATCGGCGCTGGATGTCTCGGTGCAGGCCGAAATCCTGAACCTGCTCAGTGATTTGCGCGCGGCCCATGGGCTGACCTTTGTGATGGTGTCTCATGATCTCGCAGTGGTGGCGCATATGTGCGATCAGGCGGCTGTGATGCAGCATGGCGAAATTCTTGAGGTTCTCAGCATCGATGCCATGCGCGCAGGCCAGACCGCGCACCCCTATACCCGGACACTGCTGGACGCCTCGGCCAATCGGGTGGCTTAACTTAGGGTAAACCAACCGCTCCGATTGTTAGCAATGCATTCGGCGCAATCGCGTATCCTTGTCTTTCTCGTTGATGAGGATACGCGCCAATGGCCCTGACAGCCGGACATATTGATCCCCAAGCCGCCTCACCCACCGTAGCAGGCGACCCGCGCAGCATTCGCCTGGCGGAACTGCTGGGCGCATTGAGTCATGCGCTTGACCTGACAGAAGGCCAGCCCGAAGGACATTGCATTCGCTGTTGCTGGATCGGGATGCAGGTGGCCGATGCGCTGAACCTCAGCGCCGATGAACGCGCCGATCTTTATTTCACACTGCTGCTCAAGGATCTTGGCTGCAGTTCAAATGCCGCCCGGATCTGCGAACTATACCGCACGGATGACCTCGCCTTTAAGCGCAATTTCAAGGTGATAGGTGCGGCGACACATCACAAACTGGGGTTTGTGGCGCGCAACACCGGTGTCAGCGACAACACGATACGGCGGATGAAAACCATCGCATCGGTCATCGCCCAATCCTCGGCCCTCGCAACAGAGCTGATCCAGACCCGCTGTACGCGCGGGGCAGATATCGCACGGATGATGCGATTTTCCGATGCCGTGGCAGCGGGCATTGCCAGCCTCGATGAACACTGGAACGGCGGTGGCCAGCCAGAGGGGCGCCACGGCTCTGCCATTCCTCTGTATTCCCGCATCGCCCTCATGGCGCAGGTCACCGATGTCTTTACGATGCAATCGGGCGCAGACGCCGCCGCCGCCGAACTGGAAAGCCGCGCAGGAAGCTGGTTCGACCCAGACCTGGTGCCCCTGTTCTGCGAGGTGATCCGCCAGCCAGATTTCACCGCCAGCTTGCAAAGTGATACGCTCGAACACCGTGTTCTGTCGCGCAGCCCAGCCCAGGCGACGATCGAGGTGGATGAACAATACCTTGATGAAATCTCGCATGCGTTTTCCCGCGTCATCGACGCCAAGAGCCCCTTCACCTACGGCCATTCGGAACGCGTTGCGGATTATACCGACATGATCTGCGCCCAGCTTGGCCATGATCGCGCGCACCGTCGATGGATGATGCGCGCAGGTTTGCTGCATGACATCGGCAAACTTGGGGTTTCCAACACCATCCTCGACAAACCCGACAAGTTGACAGATGAAGAGTTCGAAATCATGAAGAGCCACCCTGTTCTGGGCCACGCCGTGTTGCGGCGTGTTTCGGTCTTTGAGGACGTCGCAGAGGTGGCCGCCGCACACCACGAACGGCTCGATGGGCGTGGCTACCCCTACGGGCTCAGCGCAGAACAGCTCAGCATGGATATGCGCATCCTCACCGTTGCCGACATCTTTGATGCGCTTACGGCAGACCGCCCTTATCGCGCCGCCATGCCGCTGGAAAAGGCGTTTGCAATCATGGATGACATGACCGGCACCGCAATTGACGACGTCGCCTACCAGGCGTTGAAAGACGCCATCGCCGCCAGCCAGTGGCCTGCGCGCGGCAACAGCCGGCATGATCCCGTCAACTGATCCCGGGGCGCGGCGCGGGGGCCAGCGACGGTTGATGGCATTTTATACATTCTCCGGCCAGCGATTTAACGCTTGGTCAAGGTTGGCTGATAGACTTGGTCCGGTGGAATGGAGATCGGTATGGTACTAGAAACCCCCAGTGCATTTGAACGGCACGAGGCCGCAGCGCCAAATGACGCGCTGCTGGCACAGATGCGGGATGTTCTCAACCAGATGGAACAGGGGATCTTGGTGTGGTCCTCTGATGGGGTCTGCACGCTGCATAACGAACGCATCTTTCAGGTCCTCGAACTTGGCCCACATGACCTTTGCGTTGGCATGACGCGCGAGGCCTTTTTGTCCATCACTGTGGCGCAAGGGGTCATCACGGCCGACCGCAAGGCAGAGGTGCAGCAGCTGTTTACCACCGGCCAACCGTTTCATTTCGACCGCGACATGGCATCGGGCAAGGTCATCAACTCCTTCGCCCGCCCCCTTCGGGATGGCGGCTACGTCGTGACATTCACCGACGTCACCCAGTTTCGCCGCGACGCCGCAGACCTGGCTGCCGCCAAACACCAGGCCGAAGAGGCAGAGCAGCAGGCAAAGGCGATGCTTGCCAAGGAACAGCAGTGGCGAACAGAGGCAAAGGCGCTCGCGGAGCTTGATGAATGGCTGCAATGCTGCAAGTCGCTCGAAGAGCTGTTTACGGTCGTTTCAAAATTCATGACCAAGGCCCTGCCGAACACGCAGGGAGAGCTGTATATCTATTCCAACTCCCGGGATGTGCTGGATGGCGCCTGTTCCTGGGGAGATGCGCATCTGCAGGAACACATTGCGCCAGATAGCTGTTGGGCACTGCGACGCGGGCGGGGCTACCGCTTTGATGCGGATGGGTTTTCCTTTGAATGCGGGCATGTGCGGGATCACCCGATCCTGCGCACCGTAGAAGATGCCTTGTGCATTCCCATCGTCGCCCATGGTGACACCGTGGGCCTTTTGCATGTCACCTATCCGCCCGAAACCCCGAAAGACGCCGCGGAGAAGGGATTTGAACTCGCGCTTCAATGCGGCGAACACATCAGCCTCGCCATTGCCAATGTGAAACTGCGCGATGAGCTCCATGACCAAAGCACCCGTGACCCGCTGACCCGGCTTTTCAACCGGCGCTATTTTCTTGAGGCCCTGCGGGCAGAACACACAATGGCCGCCCGCAAGAACACGCCTTTCTCGATCCTGTCGTTTGACGCTGACAAGTTCAAAGCCTTCAACGACAATCACGGCCATGACGCAGGCGACATGGTTCTGCGCGCCATCGGCGACAAGATGCAGGAGGTGTTTCGCAATGGCGAAACGCCGTGCCGCTTTGGAGGAGAGGAATTTTCGGTTCTGCTGCCGGGCGCAGATCAGGCCACTGCTGCAAACATGGCAGAGGCGCTGCGCCTTGCAATTGAGGACACGTCGATCCGCTACGGTGCGGCCACCCTGCCCCGTGTCACCGTCTCCATCGGCACCGCCAGCTACCCCGATCACGGAGAACTGCCGCAGGATCTGCTGACCGCAGCCGACCGCGCGCTATATGCGGCCAAGGCCGCCGGGCGCAATTGTGTGCGCGGAGCCGATCACGCCTGAGCACGGCCCGCCCAGACCCTAGACCATCCGGCAAATCCGCCCCGGACAAACCTGCTGTCTCGTCTTTGACGGGGCCGCCCGCCCTGTGGCTCGAACCGGGCTGCTATTCTTGTTCCAGGGTCCGTTGGCGCATGATTTCAAACCCCAGCCGGTCGCGCAGGACGGACAGCAGCTCTGTCTCGAGGGTATGGGTGATCACGCCTTCATGGTTGAACACCACGATGTGGCCGATCATTTCCCCCTCGGTATCGTTCACCCGAATGCCGAGATAGGCGTTGAAATTGGCCTCACGATAGCGCGGATGATGGGGATAGGCCTCTGCAAGGCCAGAGTCGATCCGCTCTTCTGGCTGAGATTTCAGGTTATGACAGGGCCGCCCCTTATAGGTCATCAACTGACCTTCCATGTCCGTCAGCCAATCATTGCCTTCGCAATAGGACAGAATCTTGAAGTAATCGGCATCATCCTGCGAGCATTCTGCGATCATGACCGCACGAACCCCCAGCAGCAGCTGCACCTGCTCGGCCACCAGACGGAACACATCCTTTGACGGCTCTGATGGCCCTCGCGCCAGCGCCTTGAGGATTCGCACGGTGCGGAGGTTTTCCAACTCGGTTGCAATCCGGCGGGCGAAATCCGCGATCAGCTCAACAATCTGCTGGCTCTCTTCCTCTTCGATCTGGTGTTTCCAGCCAAGTTGGATCAGGCCGATCACCTCTCCGTGGACGTTGACAACCGGATAGCCAATAAAGCTCTCCAATCCCTTATGGCGCAGCAGGTCATCATCGGGATATGCGTCCTGTACGCCCTTGTGCGTGATGATGATCTGGGCGCTTCGGATCGCGTCGAGACAGGGCGTAAAACAGGCATCATACTCGAAATTCTCGATGTTTTCGCCATCCATCCAGCCTGCTTTGACCTGAATCCGTTCTCTTTCAACGACGCGCAGTTCGCTGATGGCCATAAAGTCGTTTTGCAACACGTCCTGCAGAATATCGACAAAGGTCTGCAGAAACTCCTGCCCGGAACTTGCCGACAACCGTTCCAGATCGCCGGTCACAGGCATGAGAGACGGTTGCGCAAACTGACCGCCTGTTGGCTGTCCTCCGACTGATCCCAATTCCATGACGCTCACCTCTTACTTTGATTAGCTGCCCCAGAATATCAGCTTCTGGTTAACGCAGTTTCCATCAGCATGTCGCCCAGTCGATCCCAACGTCAAGCAGATGCACTTTTTCAGCAGAGCATCCCAACAGGACGCAATCATGGCGAGCAGAGTGAATTGCAGCACCAGGCCAGCACAGCAGGCCACAAACCAGCGACCGGTTTTGCCCGTCACAACGCCATAGGTTTTGCGAGATCCAGAAACGAAAAAACAGAGAGCAGCCAAAGCTAACTCTCTGTTTTTGCGATGGTACCCAAGGCCGGACTCGAACCGGCACGCTGTCACCAGCGGGGGATTTTGAATCCCCTGCGTCTACCATTCCGCCACTTGGGCAACTTCCACACTCCTACCCAAGCGGCGCGGGGAGGTCCAGAGGCAAATCACGTCTGATCAACGGAAATTTTGCGACCCGGCAGGCAAGGATCTGCCAGCTGCGGTCCTGCCCCACGCCCCTGCCTGCAAGGGCGCGATTGCAATGGTTGACCTTTCAGTGACCACGTGGCACCGCTTTGGCAACTGACGAGGAGAGCCCCCACACAATGTTGCGCGCGCTATATGACCGAACCATGGCCCTGGCCGATCATCCGCGGGCCCTATGGTGGCTTGGTGCCGTCGCCTTTGTTGAAAGCTCGGTCTTTCCGATCCCGCCGGATGTGCTGATGATCCCGATGATCCTGGCGCGCCCCAACCGGGCCTGGCTCATTGCGCTGGTTGCCCTGGTTGCTTCGGTCGCGGGTGGGGTGCTTGGCTATGCGATCGGTGCGTTTTTCTACGACAGCATCGGCCAGCCCGTGCTGGCAGCTATGGGCAAGGCGGACGCCATGGCCGAATTCAACACACGTTTCAATGACTTCGGGTTCTGGGCCGTCCTTGGGGCCGGTGTCACCCCGTTCCCCTACAAGGTCATCACCATCATGTCCGGCTGGACCGGCATGCCCCTTGGCACCTTTATCGCCACCTCAATCCTTGCACGCGCGCTGCGGTTCTTTCTTGTTGCAGGGCTGTTGTGGAAATTCGGCGCGCCCATCCGGGACTTTATCGAAAAACGCCTCGGCCTCGTCTTCACGGTTTTCGTGGCGGCGCTGTTCGGTGGCTTTCTCGCACTTAAGGCATTCTGAATATGAGCAGACTTCTCATCATCCTCGCCAGCGCAGGCTCTGCTGCGCTCCTTCTTGGGGCCTTTGGCTTTCAGTACATCGGTGAGATGGCACCGTGCAAACTTTGCATCTGGCAACGCTACCCGCATGGGGCGGCCGTGGTGATTGGCGCTGTCGCGCTGGCATTTCCACTCCTGATCCTGCCCTATCTTGGCGCGCTTGGCGCCTTGGCCACCGCAGGTGTCGGGGCCTATCACACAGGGGTGGAACGCGGCTGGTGGGAAGGCCCAAGCACCTGCACCTCTGGGCCGATTGGCAACCTCAGCGCGGATGAGCTGATGCAGCAAATCATGTCCGCGCCGCTGGTACGCTGCGATGATGTCCCGTGGGAGATGCTGGGCCTGTCGATGGCCAGCTGGAATGCGGTCGCATCCTTTGTCCTTGCGCTGCTTTGGATCGCCGCTGCCAATCACATGCGCAAGGCCTGAACCACGCCAGAAAACACAAAGACCGCCCAAGGGCGGTCTTTTCAATTTCCACTGTTGAAACAGCAGTCTTAGCTGTCTTTCTTGGTGGCAAGCAGCAGATTGGTCTCGCTGCTCACAACCCCCTCAAAAGTCCGGATTTTCGCGAGCGCTGTGTCCAGTGTCTCAAGCGTTTCGGTGCCCAGCTCCACGATCAGATCCCAGCGCCCGTTGGTCGTGTGGATCGCCCGCACCTCTGGCAGGCCCTGAAGCTGGCGCAGGATCCGGCTGGTTCCGCGGCCTTCGATGCCGATCATCATCAGCCCCCGCACCGGATCGCGCAGGACATCCTCCTTCAGAACCACTGAAAACCCAAGGATATCCCCGCGGGCCTGAAGCCGCTCGATCCGCGCCCGGACCGTGGTCCGCGACAGATCAAGTTGCAACGCCAGATCCGACAAAGACGCGCGGGCATTGTGGCGCAATGCGGCGATCAACCTTTCGTCCGTTTTGTCCAATTTTCTGTCCACCTTGATTATTTGACCTACTATATGGGCAAATTGATCGCTGGAATCCACCTCAAATCGGAGATTTCTCTAGGCTATTCACTTTTCGCAGAGGAGATATGCGCGTGACATCCAAGACCTGTATTCTGATCGGCGCCCCCGTAGACAGTGGTAAGCGACGCGCAGGGTGTCTGATGGGCCCAGACGCCTATCGCACGGCAGGGCTGGCGCGCGCAATCCAAAGCCTGGGCCACAAGGTGATCGACCAGGGCAACCTGCGCCCTGCCGATCATGCCCCCGACAGCGGCGAAGAGCTGGTCTTTGCCCGCAATGAAACCATCGGCTGGACCAACCGGCTGATCCGCGCTGCGGAAGAAGCGATGAAAGACGGCTTGCCGATTTTTCTGGGCGGCGATCATTCGCTGTCGCTCGGCTCTGTTGTCGGGGTGGCAAACCACGCGGCAAAAGTCGGTCGCCCGCAGTTTGTTCTCTGGCTTGATGCCCACACCGATTTCCACACCCCCGCCACGACGGACAGCGGAAATCTGCACGGCACGCCCGTCGGCTATTTCACAGGTCGCCCTGATTTTGCGGGCTTTCCCAAGGTCGCAAATCTGGTGCCGCAGGAAAACGTCTGCATGATCGGCCTGCGCTCTGTCGATACTCCCGAACGCCTGGCGCTGGAAGACAGCCAGATCCACCGCCACGACATGCGCGACATTGATGAAAACGGCATCGCCGGTCCGCTTTCTGCGTTCCTGCAGCGTGTCAAAGACGCCAATGGCATGTTGCATGTGTCGTTGGATGTCGACTTCCTCGACCCTTCTGTCGCGCCTGCTGTCGGCACCACCGTTCCGGGCGGCGCCACCGTGCGTGAAGGCCATCTGGTCTGCGAGATGCTGCACGATTCCGGGCTGATGACCTCGCTTGATCTGGTAGAGCTGAACCCGTTCCTTGATGAACGTGGTCGCACCGCCCACCTGATGGTTGATCTCTGCGCTTCGGCACTGGGCCGCCGCGTGTTCGATCGCCCGACCCGGAGCTATCAATGACGCTGTTGCAGGCCCCATCGGCCGTGGTCATGATCCGGCCGCATCATTTCTGCTCCAACCCGGAAACACGCGACGACAACGCCTTTCAAACCCTGGCAGATCAAACAGCCGAAGTGACGTCGGCGCAGGCTCTTGCGGAGTTCGATGGCGCAGTCGAAACCCTGCGCGCGGCGGGTGTCACCGTGCATGTCTTTGACGACACCAGCCGCGACACGCCCGACAGCGTGTTTCCAAACAACTGGTTTTCGACCCACGCGGGTGGCCATGTTGCGGTCTATCCCATGTATGCGCCCAACCGCCGGAAAGAACGCCGCTGGGATGTGATCGAACTGCTGAAACGGGATTACCGTGTACAGGATGTGATCGACTATTCCGGGCTGGAACAGGACAATCTCGCACTGGAAGGCACCGGCGCGATGGTGCTCGATCACATCGGGCGCATCGCCTATACCGTCAAATCCAATCGCGCAGATCCTGTGCTGTTGGAACGCTTCTGCACCCATTTCAACTTTGAACCCATGGTGTTTGAAGCCAAGGATGCAGCGGGGCGCGATATATATCACACCAATGTGCTGATGGGCATCGGGACCGACTATGCGCTGATCTGCCTTGAGATGATCACCGACCCGGCCCGCCGGGCCGAGGTGAAACAACGGCTGGAGGAAACCGGACGTACAGTGATCGACCTGACGCCAGAGCAGATTGCCGGGTTTGCCGGTAACGCGCTTGAGCTGAAGGGCCGCAAACGACTTTTGGCGCTGTCTGCGCGTGCAGCCGAGGTGCTGCGCCCGGATCAGATCGCCCTCATCGAGCAGAGCGCCACGCTGCTGCCGCTCAACATTCCAACTATTGAAACCGCAGGCGGGTCGGTGCGCTGCATGCTGGCAGGCATCCACCTCAGCCCCCGTGAAAGGACTGTGTCATGACCCAACCCTCAGACAAGGCTCTTGTCCCTTTTGTAAGCGTCGACAACATGATGCGCCTGATCCACACCATCGGCATCGACACGGTGCTGAAGGATCTGGCATCCTATATCGAGGAAGATTTCAAACGCTGGGAATTGTTCGACAAAACCCCGCGCGTCGCGAGCCACTCCGACGTCGGCGTGATTGAGCTGATGCCAACCTCAGATGGCGAGGCCTATGGCTTCAAATACGTGAACGGCCATCCGAAAAACACCTCTGAGGGGCTGCAGACCGTCACGGCCTTTGGTCTGTTGGCGGATGTCTACACCGGCTATCCGGTTCTGTTGACCGAAATGACCATCCTGACTGCGCTGCGCACTGCTGCGACCTCTGCCATGGTGGCAAAACACCTGGCCCCCAAAGGCGCCACCACGATGGCGATGATCGGCAATGGCGCGCAATCAGAGTTTCAAAGCCTCGCAATGCAGGCGATCTGCGGATTGAAATCCGTGCGTCTCTATGACGTGGATCCGGCAGCAACCGCGAAATGCGCCGCCAACCTGCAAGGCAGCGGCCTTGAGGTTGTGGTCTGCAAGAGCCCCGAAGAAGCAATCGAAGGGGCGCAGATCCTGACGACCTGCACCGCAGACAAGCAATATGCCACCATCCTGACCGACAACATGGTCGGCAGCGGTGTTCACATCAACGCCATCGGCGGCGACTGCCCAGGCAAGACCGAACTGGCGCCCGGCATCCTCAGCCGCTCTGACGTGTTTGTTGAGTTTCCGCCCCAGACCCGCGTCGAAGGCGAAATCCAGCAGATGCCCGAAGATTTCGAAGTGACCGAGCTGTGGCAGGTGATCCTGGGCGAGAAACCGGGCCGCCGCGACGACAAGCAGATCACCCTGTTTGACAGCGTTGGCTTTGCCATCGAAGATTTCTCGGCCCTGCGCTACATCCGTGATCGCATCAAGGGCACCGATTTCTTCTTTGATCTCGATATGCTGGCCGATCCCGATGATCCGCGCGATCTGTTTGGCATGGTGCAGCGCGCCAAACCGTAAGCGGCACAGGAAAGACGACAAACGACCCCGCCAGCACAACTGGACGGGGCCGTTTTACGTTTTCATATCGGTGGAACTTAGCTGTCCAACTCACTGTCCCAATAAAGAAAATCCATCCATGTCTGGTGCAGCTCGGGCTTTGGCCGCGGTAGGCGTCGGGCGATGTTGTCCAGTTCATGCGGGCTGGGCGCATAGGGTTTGCGCCGCAACTTCAGCCCCACCTGCTGCGGGGTCAGATTGCCCTTGCGCAAATTGTCGGCACTGCAACAGGCCACGATATTGGTCCAGGAGGATTCACCACCCCGGCTCCGTGGGATCACGTGGTCAAAGGTCAGCTCTTTGGCGGGGAACCGTTTGCCGCAGTACTGGCAGCAAAACTCATCCCGCAGGAACACGTTGTACCGGGTAAAGGCGACCTTCTTGCGCTTGCGATAGCGTTTGAGGGCGACAACGGCCGGCACCTCAAATGACTGGGTCGCGGAATGGACCTCCACATCCTCATAGGTCTTGACCTGGATCACGCGTTCCTGATGGACCGCGACAAAGGCATCCTGCCAATTGCACACGGACAGCGGAGCCCAGCTTAGGGGTTGCATATCTGCATTCAGGATCAATGTCCTCAGATTGCCAACGGCGACCGTCATACTTCACCTCCTTGTTGCAACAGCTGAGGTCCGCGCCAAGGCCCCTGCCATTGTCCGTTGCCCTGCCCCCGCGCCGCAGCACGACCCGACACACCAACGGTTTCAGAAAAAACAAAAGCGCGTGGAAACCACGCGCTTGTCTCAAAATTCAACATGCTCAACAGAACCAGGACCTGCGTCCAAAGGGGGCTCCTGCTCAGGGCTGCACGTATTCGCAGGCCACTCAGCGGACGCACCCTGACACCATGGTGCGGATCATCCCGCCACGCGGCACAGGACAACGCCAACAAACGGGCCCGGCCCGGCTGGCTGATGTCTGTGCGGATATGATCGTGGTCTGGCATGTTCTGCAACGGTCCTACTGCCCGGTCAGTCTGTGGTTCGACGCCAGGGCGGGGAGCCCGCCCCTGCCTGAATTTAACTATATATCGTGTCAGCAAGCTGGCAAGCCCCATTATCAAGCCCGCATCAGCGCCCAACCAAGCCGGTCCTGTCATCGCTAGGATGATTCCATGACACCCCCATGACAGGAGGATCCCCTTGCGTGGCTGCTCTGTGCTGCCTATTGCAGGCCCATGACCCGTCTGATCCGTTTCAACAAACCCTATGATGTCCTGCCCCAGTTCACAGATCGCGGCAGCACCGACAGCCCACGCGCGACGCTCAGCGATTGGATCGATCTGCCCGGGGTTTACCCTGCCGGGCGACTGGATCGGGACAGCGAGGGGCTGATGCTCCTGACGGATCAGGGGCGTCTGCAGGCCTGGATTTCCGACCCGCAGCACAAGATGCCAAAAACCTATTGGGTTCAGGTCGAAGGCACGCCAGACGCGGCGGCCATCACTGCGCTCGCCGAAGGGGTTGAGCTGAAAGATGGGCTGACCCGCCCCGCCAAAGCGCGCCTGATTGCCGAGCCCGAAGGCCTCTGGGCGCGCAACCCACCGATCCGGGTGCGAAAATCTGTGCCTGACAGCTGGATAGAGCTGACGATCCGCGAAGGGCGCAACCGGCAGGTCCGGCGGATGACGGCAGCGGTCGGCCATCCCACATTGCGCCTGATCCGCGCCGCGATCGGTGCGTGGACCCTCAATGGCCTCGGTCAGGGGCAATGGGAGGATCTGGAGGTGCCCAACATTCCCGGCCCGCCCAGACCCAAACACGCGCCCAACCGTCAGGCCATCGCCCGCCGTCACGCCCGAGAAGAGGCAGAAGCAAAACAAGAGGCGCGCGCATCACGTCCAAAGCCCGGCAAACCCACCAGCACCAAAGCAGGCAGCGCCAAACCCCGAAAACCAAGAAAGCCGCGCAAGGGCTGATCCTCGCGCGGCTTTGGTCTCATGTCTGCGATCTTGGTGATCAGAGGCTCAGCTTGTCCCGCATGAACGCCAGAGCCACGCTCAGCCCATCGGGCGCAATGCCGTGTCCGGTGCCCTTCATGATATGGGCAAAAACATCCTGAAATCCGGCTTCCTGCAGGGCTTCTGCCGCTTCCGGCAGGGACTGGGGCGGAACAACGTCATCCGCATCCCCGTGAACCAGCAGAACCGGCATCTTGGAGATCACCTCGTCGCTGAATGTCTCAGGCGACAGGAGCCGACCCGAGAAGGCAACAATCCCCGCAATCGCATCTTCGCGACGCGGCGCGACATGCAGGCTCATCATTGTGCCCTGCGAAAATCCGAACAAAACGACCTGCTCCGGCAGCACATCCTCGTCCACCATCAAGGCATCCAGAAACGCGTTCAGATCCTCGGTTGCCGACATCATGCCACGCATGGATTCCTCTTCCGAGGAGCCATCAATCCAGGGGATCGGAAACCACTGGAAGCCAAATGGCGCACCGGCGCAGCGTTCGGGGGCATCAGGTGCCACAAACAGCGTGTCCGGCAGATGCTCGCTCAGCGGATCCGCAAGCCCCAGAAGATCAGCGCCATTGGCGCCATAGCCGTGCAGAAACACCACAACCGAGCGTGTCTGACCTGACAGCGGCTCCTTGCGTTCGGCTTTCAAAACTCGTGTCATCGGATCCCTTCCCTGTCCTTTGCCACACGGTAATAGGCCCAGAGCACGCGCGCCGCAACCGAACGCCACGGCGACCAG
>Ga0189274_100281_pt1 | contig 13801 bp, 7 predicted proteins | sample N5B1minimetaG_FD_130323 | JGI IMG/M metagenome (GOLD analysis project Ga0189274, IMG submission 130323) | Marine microbial communities from the Costa Rica Dome - N5 B1 mini metaG | ecosystem: Environmental > Aquatic > Marine > Oceanic > Photic zone | place: Costa Rica: the Eastern Pacific...
CGGCGGCAACATCAATTTCGACAAGGTCATCGCGACCCCGGACATGATGCCGCTGGTCGGCCGTCTCGGTAAGGTGCTCGGCCCGCGCGGCATGATGCCGAACCCGAAGGTCGGCACGGTCACGATGGATGTCACCAAGGCTGTTGAAGCCTCCAAGGGTGGCGCTGTCGAATTCCGTGTCGAGAAGGCCGGGATCATTCACGCCGGTGTCGGCAAGGCGAGCTTCACCGAAGCGGCCCTGGCCGAGAATATCCGCGCGCTGGTTGACGCGATCGTCAAGGCCAAGCCGTCGGGCGCCAAGGGCACCTTCGTTCGGCGCATTGCACTGTCCTCGACGATGGGTCCGGGCGTAAAAATCGATACGTCTGCCGCCGTTTCGGCGTAAAAGACTTGAGTTTCAGCCCGGACCGGATTATCCGGCCGGGCTGTTCCGGTTCGATTCACGCGTTTTGTGGGTCGGGCCGGCCTGTCCGAGATCGCGGGGGGTGGGCCGAAAGGTGCCACCTTAATCCAATACGGGCCCTGTGTGAGACAGAGCGAGATCGATCTGACCTTGTGGGTCTGTCGGTTCAAGCCCTGGGACAGGATGCGTCATGATGGCATCCGACCCGATGAGGGGAAGATGTCGTGATGGCGTTTTCACCGAGCCGTCCACGGTGGACGGCTCAAACAGGGAGTCCGCAAAATGGATCGCAATCAAAAAGAAGCGACCGTTGAAGAGCTGAATGGCGTCTTCTCGGAAGCTGGATCCGTGGTGATGGCCCAGTATTCTGGCATGACCGTTGCGGAAATGACGGAACTGCGTTCCAAGCTCCGCGAGCTTGGGGGCACGTTCAGGGTGGTGCGTAACCGCCTCGCCAAAATCGCGCTCAAGGGCAAGCCGGGTGAGGGCGCTGCCGACCTGTTCACAGGTCCGGTGGCAATCGCTTACTCGGAAGACTTTGTCGCCGCGCCGAAGGTGATGGTCGAGTACGCCAAGGATAACAAGAAGCTCGTCATTCTCGGCGGTTTCATGGAAGAGGATGTGTTCGACGCCGCCGGCATCGACGCGCTCTCCAAGATGCCGTCCCGCGAAGAGCTTATTGCCACCATCTCTGCCCGCCTCATGGGGCAGGCATCCCAGGTTGGCCAGCGTCTCATGGCGCCGGGTCAGGGTCTTGCGGGGGCGATCGACGTCATCCGCGAAAAGGCCGACGCCTGATTTCGTCATTCTCCGCTATCGAACTGACACTTTGAACACCGCAAGGAATTGAACAAATGGCTGATGTAGCTAAACTCTGCGACGAACTTCTCGCCCTCACCATCCTTGAAGCCAAGGAACTCAACGATCTTCTCGAAGAAAAAGGCATCAAGGCAGCCGCTGCTGTCGCTGTTGCTGGTCCGGCTGGCGGTGGCGATGCCCCGGCTGCTGAAGAGAAGGACGAATTTGACGTTGTCCTCACCTCCGCTGGTGACAAGAAGATCAACGTCATCAAGGAAGTCCGCGCCATCACCGGCCTGGGCCTGAAAGAAGCCAAGGACCTGGTCGAAGGTGCACCGAAGGCTGTCAAGGAAGCCGCGCCGAAGGCTGAGGCCGAAGAAATCAAAGCCAAGCTGGAAGCCGCTGGCGCCAGCGTTGAGCTGAAATAGTCTCGCTTCGGCGTGACTGACACGGTGCTACGGGCGCGTGGGGTAATCCTGCGCGTCCGTTAGCCCGTCTTTGCTATACCCAATCCCGCCGCTGTCGTTCCAGGCGGGATTGTTGACTGGCTCGGGTCGTTAAACGCCCGATCCAACCGGAGCGGCGCCGCGGGGGCGATCCCCGCATCAAGATGCGCAGTGCTGTCTGCGAAGGGAGCCGACATGGGTCTGTCGTTCACCGGCAAAAAGCGGATTCGCAAGTCTTTCGGACGTATTCCGGAAACTGTTGCGATGCCGAATCTCATCGAAGTCCAGAAGTCCTCATACGAGCACTTCCTGATGAAAGAGGTGCCTGCCGCCGAGCGCGACGACACCGGCATGCAGGCGGTCTTCAAGTCCGTCTTCCCGGTCAAGGATTTTGCCGAACGGGCTGTCCTCGACTTCGTGTCCTACGAATTCGAGGCGCCGAAGTTCGACGTGGAAGAATGCCAGCAGCGCGACATGACGTTCGCCGCGCCACTCAAAGTCAAAATGCGTCTCATCGTGTTTGATGTGGACGAGGAAACCGGCGCCCGCTCGGTCAAGGATATCAAGGAGCAGGACGTCTATATGGGCGATATCCCGCTCATGACGGACAAGGGCACCTTTGTCGTCAACGGCACCGAGCGCGTGATCGTCTCCCAGATGCACCGGTCTCCGGGCGTCTTCTTCGATCATGACCGTGGCAAGACCCATGCCTCGGGCAAGTATCTCTTCGCCGCCCGCATCATTCCGTATCGTGGTTCCTGGCTCGACTTCGAGTTCGACGCCAAGGACGTGGTCCACATGCGCCTCGACCGCCGCCGCAAGCTGCCGGCGACGACGCTCCTGTACGCGCTCGGCCTGGACAAGGAAGAGATTCTCTCGACCTTCTACTCCACGGTCACCTACAAGAGCTCCAAGAAGGGCTGGACCGTTCCTTACGTGAAGGAACGCTGGCGTGGTGTGAAGCCGGTGCGCGATCTGGTCGACGCCAAGACGGGTGACATCATCGCCCCGGCCGGCAAGAAGGTCTCCGCCCGCGCAGCCAACAAGTTTGCCGAAGACGGTCTGGCCGCTTTGCTGGTTTCCGACGAACATCTGCTTGGCGGCTATCTGGCCGAGGACATGGTCAATCTGGAAACCGGTGAAATCTTTGCCGAAGCCGGCGATGAAATGAGCGAGGAAATCCTCGAGACGCTGAAGAATACCGGCGTCAAGGAACTCAACCTGCTCGACATCGATCCGGCAACCGGCGTGGGTCCGTACATCCGCGCGACCCTGGCCGCCGACAAGAATGACAGCCGTGAACAGGCGCTGGTGGATATCTACCGCGTCATGCGTCCGGGCGAGCCGCCGACCGCGGAAACCGCCGAAGCGATGTTCCAGGGTCTGTTCTTCGATCCGGAGCGCTATGACCTCTCCGCTGTTGGTCGCGTGAAAATGAATATGCGCCTCGACCTCGATGCGCCGGACGACATGCGCACCCTGCGCAAAGAAGACATCCTTGCCGTACTCAAGACCCTCGTGGGTCTGCGTGATGGTCGTGGTGAAATCGACGATATCGACAATCTCGGCAATCGCCGTGTGCGTTCGGTCGGCGAGCTGATGGAGAATCAGTACCGCATCGGCCTCTTGCGCATGGAACGCGCCATCAAGGAGCGTATGTCTTCGGTCGATATTGAAACGGTCATGCCGCACGACCTGGTCAATGCCAAGCCGGCGGCTGCCGCCGTGCGCGAATTCTTCGGCTCTTCGCAGCTGTCGCAATTCATGGACCAGACCAACCCGCTGTCGGAAGTCACCCACAAGCGTCGCCTGTCGGCGCTCGGGCCGGGTGGTCTGACCCGTGAGCGTGCCGGTTTTGAAGTCCGCGACGTGCACCCGACCCATTACGGCCGGATCTGCCCGATTGAGACACCGGAGGGCCCGAATATCGGCCTGATCAACTCGCTGTCGACGTTCGCACGCGTCAACAAGTACGGCTTCATCGAAAGCCCCTACCGCAAGGTCGAGAACGGCAAGCTGACCGAACAGGTCGACTACCTCTCGGCGATGCAGGAATCCCGCTACTCGATCGCCCAGGCCAATGCCCATGTGAACGAGAAGGGCGAGCTGGACAATGAGTTCGTCAATTGCCGCGTTGCCGGTGATGTGACGCTCGTCCCGCGTGAGGATGTGGAATATATCGACGTCTCGCCGAAACAGGTTGTTTCGGTCGCGGCGGCGCTCATTCCCTTCCTGGAAAACGATGACGCCAACCGCGCCCTGATGGGTTCGAACATGCAACGCCAGGCCGTGCCGCTCGTGAAGGCGGAAGCGCCGCTCGTCGGTACCGGCATGGAGAGCATTGTGGCGCGCGACTCCGGTGCCGCCATCGCGGCGCGCCGGGCCGGTGTGATCGAACAGGTCGATGCGACCCGTATCGTGATCCGGGCAACGGAAGATCTCGATGCCGCCAAATCGGGCGTCGACATCTATCGTCTGTCGAAATTCCAGCGCTCCAACCAGTCGACCTGTATCAACCAGCGTCCGATTGTTCGCGTCGGCGACCTGGTCAATTCCGGTGACATCATTGCGGATGGACCGTCGACCGATCTTGGCGAGCTCGCGCTCGGCCGGAATGTGGTCGTCGCCTTCATGCCGTGGAACGGCTATAACTTCGAGGACTCGATCCTGATCTCCGAGCGCATCGTGCGCGACGACGTCTTTACCTCCATCCACCTTGAAGAGTTCGAGATCGCGGCCCGTGACACCAAGCTCGGCCCGGAAGAAATCACCCGTGACATCCCGAATGTCGGTGAGGAAGCCCTGCGCAATCTCGACGAAGCCGGGATCGTGGCGGTCGGTGCGGAAGTCGCTGCCGGTGACATTCTCGTCGGCAAGGTGACGCCGAAGGGCGAAAGCCCGATGACGCCGGAGGAAAAGCTTCTGCGTGCCATCTTCGGTGAAAAGGCGTCCGACGTTCGTGATACCTCGCTCCGCATGCCGTCCGGTGCTACCGGTACGGTCGTGGAAGTCCGCGTCTTCAACCGTCACGGTGTCGACAAGGACGAGCGCGCCATCTCGATCGAGCGTGAAGAGATCGAACGTCTCGGCAAGGACCGGGATGACGAACTCGCCATCCTCGAGCGCAATATCTATCAGCGTCTCGGCGATCTTCTGCTCGGCAAGTCTGCGGTCTCCGGTCCGCGCGGCTTCGCCAAGGGCGAGGTCACCCAGGAGGCCCTCGACGACACCCCGCGCAGCGGTTGGTGGCGCATCGGCCTCGATGACGAGAAGGCCATGGCCGAAGTCGAAGCCCTGCAAAAGCAGTATGACGACTCAAAGGCGCGCCTCGACCGTCGTTTCGAGGACAAGGTCGACAAGCTCCAGCGTGGCGATGAAATGCCGCCGGGCGTGATGAAGATGGTCAAGGTCTTCGTGGCCGTGAAGCGCAAGCTTCAGCCGGGCGACAAGATGGCCGGCCGTCACGGCAACAAGGGTGTCATCTCCAAGATCAACCCGACCGAAGACATGCCTTTCCTGGCCAATGGCGAAGCGGTGGACATCGTCCTCAACCCGCTTGGCGTGCCGTCGCGCATGAATGTCGGTCAGATTCTGGAAACGCATCTGGGTTGGGCCTGCCGCGGTCTCGGCAAGCAGATCGGGGAAGCCTATGAGGCCTATCAGCGTGATGGCAGCACCGTCGCCCTGAAAGCCGAGCTGGATCGTGTCTATGAAGGTGGCGAGCTGCCGGAAACCGATGCCGAACTGGCCGAGCTGGGCCTCAACCTGTCCAATGGCGTGCCGATCGCGACCCCGGTCTTCGACGGTGCCCGTGAGCCGGATGTGGCGCATTGGCTGGAGAAGGCAGGCTTCGATCCGTCCGGCCAGTCGACGCTCTATGACGGTCAGACCGGTGAACCCTTCCGCCGCAAGGTGACGGTGGGTGTGAAGCACCTGCTGAAACTGCACCACCTGGTGGATGACAAGATCCACGCTCGTTCCATCGGCCCGTACAGCCTTGTGACCCAGCAGCCGCTGGGTGGTAAGGCCCAGTTCGGCGGCCAGCGCTTCGGCGAAATGGAAGTGTGGGCGCTGGAAGCTTACGGGGCAGCCTACACGCTGCAGGAAATGCTGACGGTGAAGTCGGATGACGTGGCCGGCCGGACCAAGGTCTATGAGGCCATTGTCCGTGGTGACGACACTTTCGAAGCCGGCGTTCCGGAAAGCTTCAACGTGCTTGTCAAGGAAATGCGTTCACTCGGCCTCAATGTCGAGCTGAAGAACGGCTAAGGCTGAACCATATTTCGCGGGACAGGGCTTTCCCTGTCCCGCTTGCCCCTTTTGGGAGACGGCGACATGAATCACGACGTCATGAACATCTTCAATCCGGCTGCCGAAGGCCCGTCCTTCGACCGGATCCGCATTGCCCTGGCCAGCCCGGAAAAAATCCACTCCTGGTCCTTCGGCGAAGTGAAAAAACCCGAGACGATCAATTACCGGACGTTCAAGCCCGAGCGCGATGGCCTCTTCTGTGCCCGCATCTTCGGCCCGGTGAAGGATTATGAATGCCTGTGCGGCAAGTATAAGCGCATCAAGTACAAGGGCATCGTCTGCGAGAAGTGCGGCGTTGAAGTCACCCTGGCCCGCGTCCGTCGCGAGCGCATGGGTCACATCGAGCTGGCCGCACCGGTCGCGCACATCTGGTTCCTGAAGTCGCTGCCGTCCCGGATCGCCATGATCCTCGACATGGCCCTGAAGGATGTCGAGCGCGTCCTCTACTTCGAAAACTACGTCGTCATCGAGCCGGGCCTGACCCCGCTCCAGCCGTTCCAGCTGCTCTCCGAAGAAGAGTATATGGAAGCGCAGGACGAGTATGGCGAAGACGCGTTCACGGCCGGTATCGGCGCTGAAGCGGTCCGTGAAATCCTCATCAACATGGATTTGGAAGCCGAGTGCGCCAAGGTCCGTGAGGACATGAAGGAAACCGGTTCCGAGCTGAAGCTGAAGAAGTACGCCAAGCGTCTCAAGCTGATGGAAAACTTCCTCTCTTCGGGCAATCGCCCGGAGTGGATGATCATGACAGTCATTCCGGTCATTCCGCCGGAACTGCGTCCGCTTGTGCCGCTCGATGGCGGCCGTTTCGCGACGTCCGACCTCAATGACCTCTATCGCCGCGTCATCAACCGCAACAACCGCCTCAAGCGCCTCATCGAGCTGCGTGCGCCGGACATCATCATCCGCAACGAAAAGCGGATGCTGCAGGAATCCGTCGACGCCCTGTTCGACAATGGCCGTCGTGGTCGCGTCATCACGGGCGCCAACAAGCGTCCGCTGAAGTCGCTGTCCGACATGCTCAAGGGCAAGCAGGGCCGCTTCCGCCAGAACCTGCTCGGCAAGCGCGTCGACTATTCCGGCCGTTCGGTCATCGTGGTCGGTCCGGATCTCAAACTGCACGAGTGCGGTCTGCCCAAGAAGATGGCGCTCGAACTGTTCAAGCCCTTCATCTATGCGCGTCTTGACGCCAAGGGCCTGTCCGGCACGGTCAAGCAGTCCAAGAAACTGGTCGAGAAAGAGCGCCCGGAAGTCTGGGATGTGCTCGACGAGGTCATCCGCGAACACCCGGTTCTCCTGAACCGTGCGCCGACCCTGCACCGTCTCGGCATCCAGGCTTTCGAGCCGAAGCTGATCGAGGGCAAGGCCATCCAGCTTCACCCGCTGGTCTGCGCCGCCTTCAACGCCGACTTCGATGGCGACCAGATGGCTGTTCACGTTCCGCTCTCGCTGGAAGCCCAGCTGGAAGCGCGGACGCTGATGATGTCGACCAACAACATCCTCTCGCCGGCCAATGGCAAGCCGATCATCGTGCCGTCGCAGGATATCGTGCTGGGCCTTTACTACCTGTCCATCGAAAAGGACAAGGAGCCGGGTGAGGGCATGGCGTTCGGCAGCCGGGCCGAGCTGGAAGCCGCCCTGGAATCCGGTGTCATCACGCTGCACACCAAGATCAAGGCTCGCTGGGAAGGCATCGATTCCGACGGCAATCCGATCACCAAGGTGATCGAGACCACGCCGGGTCGCAAGATGATCATCGATCTCCTGCCCAAGCACGCCAAGATGCAGCCGGAGCTGCTCGGCGAGCTTCTGACCAAGAAGGCGATCGGCAGCCTGATCGATCAGGTTTATCGCCACTGTGGTCAGAAGGCGACGGTCATCTTCTGTGACCAGATCATGGGTCTGGGCTTCAAGGAAGCGGCCAAGGCCGGCATTTCCTTCGGCAAGGACGACATGCTGATCCCGGACGCCAAGGCGGATTTGGTCGGGGCAACCCGCGACATGGTGTCGGACTATGAGCAGCAATATGTCGACGGTCTGATCACCAAGGGTGAGAAGTACAACAAGGTCGTCGATGCCTGGGCCAAGTGCACGGACAACGTCGCCGACGCCATGATGGACGAGATTTCCAAGACGACGGTCGGCGAAGACGGCCGCACCTCGGAAGTCAACTCGGTCTACATGATGGCCCACTCCGGTGCTCGTGGTTCGAAGAACCAGATGAAGCAGCTGGCGGGTATGCGGGGCCTGATGGCCAAGCCGTCCGGCGAGATCATCGAAACGCCGATCATCTCGAACTTCAAGGAAGGCCTGACCGTCCTTGAATACTTCAACTCCACGCACGGCGCCCGTAAGGGCCTGGCCGACACCGCCCTGAAGACGGCGAACTCGGGTTACCTGACGCGTCGTCTGGTTGATGTCGCCCAGGACTGCATCATCACCGAGGAAGATTGCGGCACCTCCGAGTGCTTCGAGATTTCCGCGGTTGTTGATGGCGGTGATGTCGTGGTCTCGCTTGAACAGCGCATCCTTGGCCGGACCCTGGCCCAGGCAGTGAAGGATCCGGCGTCCGGCGAAGTCATCTGTCCTGCGGACACCTATATCGACGAAGATCTGGCGCTCGCGATCGAGATGGCCGGCGTCCAGTCCGTCTGGGCCCGTTCGCCGCTCACCTGTGAGACCCGTGTCGGTGTCTGTGCGACCTGTTACGGGCGTGACCTGGCCCGCGGGACGCGCGTGAATATTGGTGAAGCGGTCGGGGTCATCGCGGCCCAGTCGATCGGTGAGCCTGGCACTCAGCTGACCATGCGGACCTTCCACATTGGCGGTACGGCCCAGGTCTCCGAGCAGTCCTTCATCGAGGCCGGTTCGGAAGGCAAGGTGACCTTCAAGAATCCGTCAACCGTGACCAATTCCGACGGCGATTTGATCGCCCTGTCGCGCAATATGCAGCTGCTCATCGTGGACAACGAAGGCAAGGAGCGCGAGAGCTACAAGCTGGGTTACGGCACCAAGCTGAAGGTCAAGGAAGGCGACAAGACCGTGCGTGGTCAGCGTCTGGGCGAGTGGGACCCCTATACGGCCCCGGTCGTTTCGGAAGTGGGCGGCAAGGTCAAATTTGTCGACATTGCCGAAGGCGTGTCGGTGAAGGAAGAGACCGACGAAGCCACCGGCATCGCCTCCAAGGTGGTCATCGACTGGCGTGGTTCGGCCAAGGCCAATGCCCTCCAGCCGACCATCGTCGTCCAGGACGAGAATGGCGAGCCGATCAAGCTCTCCTCCGGTTCCACCGCCAGCTACATGCTGGCCGTGGGCGCTATTCTCTCGGTCGCCGATGGCGATACGGTCCGTCCGGGTGACATTGTCGCGCGTATCCCGACCGAAGGTGCCAAGACCCGGGACATCACCGGTGGTCTGCCGCGTGTCGCGGAGTTGTTCGAAGCCCGCCGTCCGAAGGATCATGCCGTCATCGCGGAGATCACCGGTCGGGTCGAGTTCGGTCGCGACTACAAGAACAAGCGCCGCATCGCGATTGTTCCGGAAGGCGACGAGGCCGAGAAGGTCGAATACCTGGTGCCCAAGGGCAAGCACCTGACGTGTCAGGAAGGCGATGTGATCCAGAAGGGTGAATACCTGCTCGACGGTCACCCGGCGCCGCACGATATCCTGGCGATCCTGGGCGTCCCGGCTCTGGCCAATTACCTGATCGACGAGATCCAGGAGGTCTACCGACTGCAGGGCGTGCCGATCAACGACAAGCACATCGAAACGATTGTTCGCCAGATGCTGCAGAAGATCGAGGTCAAGGATCCGGGTGACAGCACCTTCCTGGCGGCCGAGCAGGTCGACAAGATCGAGTTCATCGAGACCAATGAGCGTCTCGAGGCCGAAGGCAAGCGCATGGCCACGGGTGACCCGGTTCTGCTGGGGATCACCAAGGCGTCGCTGCAGACGCGCTCCTTCATCTCGGCAGCTTCCTTCCAGGAAACCACCCGCGTCCTCACCGAGGCGGCAGTCCAAGGCAAGGAAGATACGCTCGAGGGTCTCAAGGAGAATGTGATCGTCGGCCGACTCATCCCGGCCGGTACCGGTTCCATCATGCGTCAGTACCAGGCCATCGCTGATGATCTGGATGCGGACATGCTGGCCGAACGCCAGGCCGCTGTTGAAGCTGAAGGCCTGCCGGAAGAGATCGCTGAGGCTGCTGCCGAGGAAATGGCTGCGGAAGACGGCTCCAACTAGCCTTATTTTGCAGGCGATCTTGCTGTAAAGACTTGGAAAAGGCCGCCGGGCAACCGGCGGCCTTTTTCATGCGACTGAGGATGATCGGGGCCGGCTCACAAAACCTCTGAACAAGCGCTTGACGAATGCGAGTCGCGTGCGTAGTTTCCGCGCTCGTTTGAAGGACGGGCCGTAACCCACGTGGTTAGACGTCGTCCACCGTAACGGAAAAACCCCAGACGCCGCCGTGCGAGCCTTGTGTTCGAACGTCGGGGTCATTCCTTGCGTCCATCAGCATTTCAACGTGCTGGGGGGCGTGGTTGTTGAGATTAGAAACGGATTAGAGCGGGATGCCAACAATCAACCAGCTCATTCGCAAGCCGCGAAAAGACAAGCCGAAGCGCAACAAGGTGCCGGCCCTGCAGGCTTGCCCGCAGCGCCGTGGCGTCTGCACGCGCGTCTATACCACGACCCCGAAAAAGCCGAACTCGGCCTTGCGGAAAGTCGCCAAAGTGCGTCTGACCAACGGGCATGAAGTTGTGAGCTATATCCCGGGTGAGGGTCACAATCTGCAGGAACACTCTGTTGTCCTTATCCGCGGTGGCCGCGTGAAGGACCTTCCGGGTGTCCGCTATCATATTCTTCGCGGCGTTCTGGATACCCAGGGCGTCAAGGACCGCAAGCAACGCCGTTCCAAGTACGGCGCCAAGCGTCCTAAGTAAGGGAGACGTCCATGTCGCGTCGTCACCGCGCAGAGAAACGCGAAATCTTTCCGGACCCCAAGTTCGGAGATCGCGATCTCACCAAGTTCATGAACTACATCATGCTCGACGGCAAAAAGTCGGTCGCCGAGCGTATTGTCTATGGCGCTCTCGACATCGTCGAAGAGAAGCTGAAGCGCGAGCCGATCCGCGTCTTCCACGATGCCCTGGACAATGTGGCCCCTGAGGTCGAGGTTCGCTCCCGCCGTGTTGGTGGTGCGACCTATCAGGTGCCGGTTGAAGTCCGCGCCGAGCGCAAGAAAGCCCTGGCCATTCGCTGGCTCACGGGTGCTGCGCGCGGTCGTAACGAAAACACCATGCGCGAGCGTCTCGCCGCTGAAATGATGGATGCCTCCGCCAATCGCGGAACCGCCGTCAAGAAGCGCGAAGACACGCACCGGATGGCGGAAGCCAACCGCGCCTTCTCGCACTACCGCTGGTAACCCCTTACAGGCACTGACCCGTACCAAGGACCCGTACAAATGGCCCGCGACTACAAAATCGAGGACTACCGCAACTTCGGCATCATGGCGCACATTGATGCCGGCAAGACGACGACGACCGAGCGGATCCTCTATTACACCGGCAAGTCCCACAAGATTGGTGAAGTGCACGATGGTGCCGCCACCATGGACTGGATGGAGCAGGAGCAGGAGCGTGGCATCACGATCACCTCGGCTGCGACGACCTGTTTCTGGAATGGCAAGCGTCTGAACATCATCGACACGCCCGGCCACGTTGACTTCACCATTGAAGTCGAGCGTTCGCTGCGTGTCCTTGACGGTGCCGTTTGCTGCCTGGATGCCAATGCCGGTGTCGAGCCGCAGACCGAAACGGTCTGGCGTCAGGCCGATCGCTACAAGGTTCCGCGCATGGTGTTCATCAACAAGATGGACAAGCTCGGTGCCGACTTCTTCAATTGCGTGAAGATGATCGAGGATCGTCTCGGCTCAACGCCGCTTTGCGTTCAGCTGCCGATCGGCTCGGAGAACGAGTTCGAGGGCATCGTCGATCTGCTGACCATGAAAGAACTGGTCTGGCAGGGCGAGGGTCTCGGTGCTGAGTGGGAAGTGCGCGACATTCGTGCCGAGCTCGCCGACAAGGCTGCCGAGTACCGTGAAAAGCTGGTTGAGGCGGCTGTCGAGCTCGATGAAGTCGCCATGGAAGCCTATCTGGAAGGCGAAGAGCCGACCATCGAGGTGCTCCAGAAGCTGATCCGCAAGGGCTGTATCAGCCTGGCTTTCAACCCGATCCTGTGTGGTACGGCCTTCAAGAACAAGGGTGTCCAGCCGCTGCTCGACGCCGTTGTCGATTACCTGCCGAACCCGACCGAGGTTCCGGCGATCAAGGGTATCGACTTCAAGACCGAAGAAGAGGTGGTCCGCAAGGCGTCTGACGATGAGCCGACCTCGCTTCTCGCCTTCAAGATCATGAACGACCCCTTCGTGGGCTCGCTCACCTTCGCCCGGATGTATTCCGGCCACCTCGAGACGGGCGTGTCCCTGCTCAACACGGTGAAGGACAAGAAAGAGCGTATCGGCCGTATGCTGCTGATGCATTCCAACTCCCGCGAAGACATCAAGGAATGCTTTGCCGGCGATATCGTCGCGATTGCAGGCCTCAAGGACACCACAACGGGCGATACGCTCTGTGATCCGATGAAGCCGGTCATCCTCGAGCGCATGGAATTCCCGGATCCGGTTATCGAACTGGCTATCGAGCCGAAGTCGAAGGCCGACCAGGAGAAGCTCGGCGTCGCGTTGCAGCGTCTGGCCGCCGAAGACCCGTCCTTCCGCATGAAGACAGACGAGGAATCCGGTCAGACCATTATCGCCGGCATGGGCGAGCTGCATCTCGACATTCTCGTCGATCGCATGAAGCGCGAGTTCAAGGTCGAAGCGAATGTCGGTGCGCCTCAGGTGGCCTATCGTGAATCGCTGAGCCAGAAGGGCCTCGTCGACTACACGCACAAGAAGCAGTCCGGTGGTTCCGGTCAGTTTGCCCGCGTGAAAATCGAATTCGGTCCGGGCGAGGCGGGTTCGGGCTTTGTGTTCGAATCCAAGATCGTCGGCGGCAATGTGCCGAAAGAGTATATTCCGGGTGTCGAGAAGGGCCTCAAATCCGTCATGGATGGCGGTCTGATCGCCGGCTTCCCGGTGATCGACGTCCATGCCACCCTGGTGGACGGTGCTTATCACGACGTGGACTCCAGCGTCCTGGCCTTCGAGATTGCGGCGCGTGCCGCCTTCCGCGAAGCCAAGTCGCATTGTGCGCCGAAGCTTCTCGAGCCGATCATGAAGGTCGAGGTCGTGACTCCGGACGAGTACACCGGCGGCGTTATCGGTGATTTGAACTCCCGTCGGGGTCAGATCGCCGGTCAGGAAATGCGCGGCAATGCGACCGTTGTGAATGCAATGGTTCCGCTGGCGAACATGTTCGGTTACGTGAACAACCTGCGGTCTGCGACCCAGGGCCGGGCACAGTTCACCATGCTGTTTGATCACTACGAGGCGGTTCCCAAGGCCGTCGAACAAGAAGTTATCGCCAAGTCCGCATAAGCGGACCTCTGGTTGCTGTAAAACAACGAACACGGATTTCGGAGCGAGATCATGGCGAAGGAAAAGTTTGAGCGCACCAAGCCGCATGCGAACATCGGCACGATTGGTCACGTTGACCACGGCAAGACGACGCTGACGGCTGCGATCACGATGGTTCTGGCGGAAGCCTCTGGCGGTACGGCCAAGGGCTATGACGAGATTGACTCGGCGCCGGAAGAAAAAGCACGCGGCATCACCATCTCGACGGCGCACGTCGAGTATGAGACGGCCAATCGTCACTATGCCCACGTTGATTGCCCGGGC